>MAAC01018559.1_pt1 | contig 62071 bp, 47 predicted proteins | sample 1115981 | NCBI WGS metagenome assembly MAAC01 (sample SAMN04961126, study PRJNA320927) | seawater metagenome | isolation source: sample BD02T64 sea water enriched with oil for 64 days | place: USA:Gulf of Mexico | collected 2013-07-27 | reverse complement strand
GGTATTTAGTATTGCCTTTGGTATTTCCATTGATGATACCATTCACTTCTTGGCCAAATACCGGCAAGAATTGGAAACGTGTGAGTGGGACTTGAAACCCGCTGTGATTGAATCTATTAAGGAAACCGGAGTAAGTATGATGTATACCTCCATTATATTATTCTTTGGATTTGGCGTATTTGCCTCCTCCGATTTTGGGGGAACACAAGCGCTAGGAATCCTTGTTTCTTTAACCTTGATTGTAGCGATGTTAGTCAACTTAGTGTTGTTGCCTTCTTTGCTTTTAACCATGGGGAATCAATTAACCAACAAAGCATTTAAAGAGCCATTGATCGAAATTATTGATGAAGAAGACGACATTGATTACGCAGGTTTACGTATCCAGAAGTCGGAAGAAACCACTTAAAACCAATCAATGCCGTACTCGATTTCTGAGTCGCTAAAAATCATTTCTATACGCATACCATGGAACAGATTACCGATATCTCAAATAAATTAAACCAAAGTGTGGAACGCCTTGGATTAAACGGGACTCCAAACGGATTGTACGAACCTATCCGATACATTTTGAACCTGGGAGGTAAACGTATTCGTCCATTATTGACCTTGATTGCAGCCGAGATGTTTGATGCCTCTCCCTACAATGCCATGCCACAGGCACTCGCTATTGAAGTGTTTCATAATTTTACTTTATTGCACGATGACATAATGGATGAAGCGCCTTTGCGTAGAAACCAGGAAACGGTGCATTTAAAATGGAATATTAATACCGGTATTTTAAGTGGTGATGCCATGCTTATTAAAGCGTACCAATTATTGAGTGCCTCTCCCGCTATTTATTTACCGGAGATATTGACCTTGTTTAACGATACCGCTATTGGGGTATGCGAAGGGCAGCAATTTGATATGGAGTTTGAAAGTCGTGATGATGTGACCATCCCAGAGTATATGGAGATGATTCGTTTAAAAACCGCGATTCTTTTGGCCTGTGCCTTGAAAACGGGAAGTATAATTGGAGGAGCCGAAAAGAAGGAGATTGATGCCATGTATGCTATTGGCGAAAGTTTGGGTTTAGCTTTTCAATTGCAAGATGATATTTTAGATGCCTTTGGTACGGCCAAGGTAGGGAAACGTAAAGGAGGCGATATCATTTCGAATAAGAAAACTATTTTGTTATTATCTGCACAACAGTTAGCCACCGGTAAAGAAAAAGAAGAATTGAATCGTTGGATCTCTGCCACCGAATTTAATGACGAAGAGAAAGTAGCGGCTGTTTTGGAAATTTTTGAATCGTTGAAGATTAAAGAATTGGCAGAAAAGGAAATGTTGAATTACAGTGATAAAGCGTTTCAATTATTGGACGATTTAAATATCAAAGAGGAGAAGAAAGTCAACCTTAAAGAGGTTCTGGAACAACTCTTAAAACGAGAATTTTAATTCATGAGTGAGTTATGGCAAGATAGCCATCGCGAATGGATTGAAAAATATTCGGATTTGGTACCCTTGGTTTGGGCACAAGTTCAAAAAGATTTTTGGATGGAGGCACTCGACCTTCAGGAAGCTTCGGTGAATACCTTAGATGAGATCTACGCTATTTTGTATCCCGTACTGATAAAATACATTCATTCTGACTTTAATGCGGTGATGCGCCTCTTATATCGGATAGATATCAGCGAAATAAAAGTAAAAAAACAAATGGATTTAATGCCCGATGATACCGCTCAGGCCCTATGTACACTGATTGTTAAGCGTGAAATTCAAAAAGTAATTTTACGAAAACAATTTAGTTCATGACTCGCGTGAATTTGGGTTGCTTAATTCCACAATAATATTACATTTGTGGCCATGGGGGATTAGCTCAGTTGGCTAGAGCGTTTGACTGGCAGTCAAGAGGTCATCGGTTCGATTCCGATATTCTCCACTATCATTCTAGGGTGTTAACTTTGTTAGTGCCAGTTAAGTAGGGTGAGAATTTTAAAAGCGTCCAAGGGCTTCCACCCTGGACGCTTTTTTTTATGGGGTTATTTTCTCTTTCATAAGCATTTATTAGGAATGCTATAGGACGAGCATACATTGTTTATTGGACACCTAGTTGCACGTGACCTTTTTATCCATTCATCCTAATCGAATTTATTTTTTAAATGAAGCGGATCTTCCCTAAAAACCCAGTCTCAAATTCAGCGAAGGTAAAAATGGGGTAGCGGAAGATTGAGATACATTACCATCTTCGAAAATAATGACCTGATTGTACAGCACATTTTTGGTATCGAATACATTGAGAATGGAGAGTCCAATATCCAGCTGTTGTTTTTTATCCATCAATCGGTACCGGGCAGCAATATCAAACCGCGAAGAGGCTATGGTTTGCCCATCATTAAAGGTGACCCATCCACTAAATCCAGAACCATAAACGTAATTGGCCGAACATTGGAATTTGGGTCGGTGATAGATGGCTCCTAGTTTTAGTTCATGGAGTTGGTTATGAGGGGCGAATTGAGTGGTGGGTTCACCGAAAATATCCGTGTAATTCTCGGTGTTTTCACTTATGGAATAGCCTATTTGGGCATCGAAATTCTTCCAACGTTTTTTAATCCATACATCCGACCCAAATGTAACTCCCGTATGCGTTCGGGTATGGAGCACGGAATCGGGATCCAAACTCACCATTTGCATATGACGGGTGGTTTTGTAATATCCCTCCACGGTGATCTCTATATTTTTTTTGTGGTAACTAAACCCAACTACGTTATGCATGGATTGCAGCGGGGTGTCTTTATGAATGCTCCACACATAATTGGGGCTACTTGAATAATCGGTAAACGCCAATTTGTGTGCGAATTGCGTATAGATGCCCCAGCCAAAATTGAACTGCAATCTTTTACTCATATTCCACGTACCATTTACCCGAGGTTGTAAATAAACGTGCATACTGGATAAGGGAATATCTGTTTTTAGTCCTAAAACCAAACGTAATTGCTTCCCAAAATGTAATTGGTCTTTTGCCAGTAGTTCCATTCGATTTAATTCTTTGTTTTCGGAAAGAATCTCATGGGAGTCGATCGTTACTTTCATGGCAGTAGCATTGTGAATGAAGCCCACCCCAAGTACCAGATCTTGGTTTCCCTTTGCTGCGAATTGGTGTTTAACTCGGGTGGAGAACTCCTGGATTCCATCTTCGATGTCTTCCTTACTTTGGTTAAAAAACCAAAGTAAACTATCGCTGAATTGGGAGTTGGATTGTTGGAGTGAAGTGTATTGACTTTGCGCAACTGTTATGGTCATCAGTCCTCCCGTATTCCACGTTTTATGGTAAATGAGGGAATTACCAAACTGATGCGCATTTATATTTTGGACATTTCCGTAACTTATTAAATTTCCCGTTTCCAAGGATTCTTCATATTTGTCGGCACCCATAATAGAACTAAATTGGATCCGATCTCCATTTTGTAAACGACCCGTGAGTTTGATGTTGACATCCCCATAATTATACTTGGGGATCGAAAATGCTTGCCGTTGCGAATTCGATACCATCGCATTAAATAAATTGGTATACGTCTTTCGGCCTCCCAATTGAAGTACCGTACCTGATTTCCCAATAGGGATAGACACGTAGGTGCTTATAATGCGGGTATTGGCCACCAATTCTCCGCTTAAACTATCGGGATTCCCTTGTTTGCCATCCACCAACAAAACCCCGCCTACGCGATCTCCTACATCCACATTATAGCCCCCTTTAAACACTTCAATGTTTTTGATAAGCAGGGGATTTATTCGGCCAATATCGTCATTGATTCCGCTACTATTGAAAAGATTGATTCCATCAAAAATCACGTTGGTTTGACCCGGAGAAGAGCCCCAAACAATGAAGTCCGAAACCGATTCTCCAGACGACATAATACCGGGACACATCCGGGTGGCATTAAATAAGAGATTGCTGTAATTACCCGGTACCAAAGTTTTGTTAAGGTTATTGAGTTTGATCCTACCTACATCCACCCGGGTACTGGCATAATCTGTCCCTTCCGATAATTGGACCTCTACCTCTTGTAGGATTTGGATATTAGAATTTAATTTCAGGAGGAGATGGTGACCATTCTCTAGGTTTCTTTCAAGCGGAAAATACCCGAGATGTCGGATTTTTATTTTCACATTCGGCAGATTGGCATAAAAGCTAAACCGTCCTTGTGCATCGCAAATCAATGATTTTTGAGGCGTTTCAATTGTAGAAAAGGGTAAGGGCTCTTCCGAAATCAAATTGAGTACCACGCCTTGAAAAAGGTATTTAATCGGAATAGAAGGGGAGGTGCTCGAATAGACTCGAGCGGATTCCTTCCTCCTAAAGGTATACACATTCCCAATTTTTTTAACCACCAAGTTACATGACAAGGCGAGTTTTTCCATCGCCTGATCCAGGGTTTCAAATTTTTCCTGGATCGATACTAAACAATTATTGGACTCCTGGGCGTTGATCGAAATTTGTACGTGGTACCTTTCGCTAAAATCGAGCAAGAGATCATTCATCGGAATGTTGGTATAGTTCAATTCCGTTTGCTGTGCAACGCAAACAGTGCATCGCATCAGTATAAAAATAATGATTCCTAATCGTATGCTCACTATTGACTAATGGTGTATGCGTTTTTACCCGTTTTAGAGTAATGCAAATTTAGACTAAAACAAATAATTTCTAGGGCTTCATCTACCGTAATGGACCGCTCAAATAACCCTGTATAGTGATAGTTCAATGGGGCATTAAAATCCAATTCCACCGTAACAAAATACTGTCTTTCGATATCTTGAATCACCTTGTTTAAAGGGGTGGTATTAAAGATAAAACGATGAAGCCTCCACGAAATCACTTGGTTTTCAGGGGCCTCCTGCACCTGCAGATTACCATGGGTGAGTGTCACCAATTCTCCGGGGTAAATGATTTGTTGTATATCCTGACTGCGCACACTCACCTTCCCTGTTTTGCAATACACTTCATAATCCGTGTCTTTGGCATAAATATTAAAGGAAGTACCCAGTACCTGCGTCATCCCATTCTGTGATTCAACCGAAAATTTCGCTCCTTTTTCAACCTCAAAGAAGGCCTCTCCTTCCAAGTGAACCTCTCTATCCATGAACCACCAATAGGGCGCATACGAGAGCGTAGTGCCTTGATTTAAATATACTTTTGATCCATCCGGTAAGGAAGCTATTTTTTGTTCGCCTAAGGAGGTGGTGAACGCTACCGAATAATATTTTAGGAATAAAGAAGATCCTACCAGTACCATTACCATAGCGGCTGCTGCGTATTTGAACCAAGCCATACGTACCACCTTCCCTTCTTTCATCGGGGTAGATTCTTCCAGTTGCGGTTCCATTGCGGCCCAAATATCTTCCTTTGAACGCGTGTACTTGACTTCCACCTTCGAGAAAAATTCTTTTTCTTTTTGTGGATGGCTATTAGTGTGGTTCTCGTTATTGTTCATATGCCAAATCTTTACGCAGTTTTTGAAGAGCGATATTCATTCGCTTTTCAACCGCTTTGACACTAATGCCTAGGCGCTCTGCAATTTCTTTATAAGTCAAATCATCCCCTCTACTCATTAAAAAAACCTCTCGTTGTTTTATGGGTAAATTGGTCAACGTCCTTTCATACTGTTCTTTTAATTCTGCTAATTCTATGGGTATGTTTGGGATATCCGTACTGTGTTTGAAAGCCAAGGTGAGTTCGTATTTTTGAGCGCTGGCATTTTTCCGGAGCTGATCAATCCACAATTGTTTCGCCATATGATACAGTAATCCTTTGACTTTATTGGGTTCATAATCTACCTTCTTTTCCCATAACTTCATAAATGCTTCCTGAGTGATGTCGGTAGCTACTTCCTGATCCGTACACCAGTAGTAAATGTAATTTCGAACCGCATCGAACAAGTCATCAAAACATATTTTAAATTGGTCTTTTGTCAATGATTTAGTTTTAGTGTTGCCAAGCCAAACGGGTTGGCAAAGTAATGATTTTTGGTACCCCGTTTATTATTTAAAATTAATATCCCAAGTGGTGAGCGTACCCCCAGCAAAGATTCCAATTCCATTTTCTATATTTGAATATACTTGAACGGGATTCGCAAACGGATTCCCTTGGGTATTAACGTATTCCTCGTAGGATTTACGGTAATTAAAATAGGCCTCACTCGTACTCAAAAGTCGTATTTGTCCCGTCATTTGACTATCCGACCATTGGTGCCAATTAATGATGGAGAAATTTAAGGTGTAGGTTGTCCCATCAAAGTTTTTATCGCTTAATATCAGATAATCCGAAGCGTTGGAATATCCATTGAAAATAAATTGATTGACCGTTTCAATATTGGGATCGTTCGATGACATTCTCTCTTGTTGTCTAAAATTTAGGGAGTCTCCTCCAATATCAATAGGCATCATCCCGATCACAACCATCTCAATAAGGTAAAAATTACGGATGTTTCCGGGGTCTTTGAAGTGCACTGAAACCTCCAGAATAGGTTCTCCCTCTTTGTTGGTGGTACTTACGGTATCTACACCTACAATAACTACCGGTTGCGGAATAGACTCACTGGAAGACACCGATTCAAAACCATCGGCACTTATTTTCAAGTGATAAACCTCGTTCTGCGAAGGATAAAAAGAAACGTTATTATATACCCCTTCTTTCGTATAGTCTAAGGTAGTTATTAAGGTGTTTTCCGCATTGTAAATTTCTACCATGGCATCTGTAATTACCTTATGATTTGCGGTGTCCATGACACTTGAGCTGCGACTCACATGAACCCTTAGTGTGGAGTCGGTAGCGAATAAACTGTTAACGACAATCCTAGATTGTTGCGCAGTAGATTTAAACGGAAGTTCTTTTCGGCAAGAAAGAGATAGGAGAACGAACAACGAATAAATGGTTATTTTTTGGATTGAATTAGGCATGTTAAAAGTCAATTTTATATGAAATACTAGGAAGAATTGGAAATAAACTCAATTGGTAAAGTCGTTTAGATTCTTTGGTGTTCATGCCTATTTGCATGTTATCCAGATCGGTTTGGAAATATAAGTAAAAGGGGTTTTGGCGCGAATACGCATTGTACAAACCAAAACTCCAGGTGCTTTCAAACCTTTCCCTTTGTTTATGGAGGTTTACCCCCAAATCCAATCGGTGATACGCAGGCATTCGGTAGTTATTTCTTTCCGATAGGTAATCAATACTATTCATATGGGGGGCGCTTCCACCTTGGAGCCCATTCATCCCCTGATAGGTTTGTTGCGCCAAAGTGGTGGCATTTCCGGTACCATATACCCAAACCAATCCTACATCTATTTTGTCATTGAGTTTATGCGTCACAGCTAAGCCTATATCATGTCTCCGGTCATATCTATGCGGGTAAGCATCCCCAAAGTTAAGGTCCTCAAATTGTCTATTGCTCCAACTCAAGGTATAGCCAATCCAACCCGTTGTTTTACCGGTTTTCTTTTCCAATAAAAATTCAGCGCCATAACTGTTTCCCTTTCCCACTACCACCAGATCTTGCCAATCCTGAGAAGTGCTGCTGTAACTGGCCCCTTCCTTGTATTCAATCAAATTTTGCATCACTTTGTAATAGCCCTCTACCGAAAATTGAAAGCCCTTTTTTAAGGTTTTGGAATAACCCAGAGCTACTTGATGGGAATGTTCGGGTTTGATTCTTTCGGTAGCCGGAACCCACAAATCTGTAGGCAATCCAATGGTGGGATTGGATAGTAAATGCAGGTATTGTGTCATCCGAGAATAAGACGCCTTAATAGCCGAAGTCTTGGTGATTAAGTACCGTCCCGATAAACGAGGCTGCAGACTATTATACCACGTATCTCCCGTAACAAATCCTGAAAAATGTAATCCCGCATTGAATTTTAGACGGTTCCCTATTTTCCAATCGTCTTCCACATACATCCAGTGTTCATGGCTATACAAGGTATTGGAACCGTAAGTGGTGTCTATAGACGCCTTGTTACTTAAAGTGTATTGCTGTTGCGTGCCTCCCGGGTTAAACGTGTGGTAGGTATTGCCTATACCGAACCGAATAGCATGGTTTACATTCGGCAAATACTGAAAATCTACCTTTCCAGACCAATCCATAATTCCAGAGTTAAATTTCGAAGTACTCCCATTGCTTTGGGTAGAATCGCCTGTGGTTATGGAAGAGGAATGATCTGATCCAATATTGAAATTGTACCGACTAAAAGAACCGGTGACATTCATAAATAACTTGGGACCATAAACCTTATTCCATCTCAAGGCAGAAATTAAATTCCCCCACTTCAAATCATTGGTCGTTTTATTTTCATTCTGTTTATTCCCATCTACATACGAATTTGAGGTGGTGTTATAAAACCGATCCTTTCCCATATAGATACTCGCATACAACCGACTCGTGGGCGAGAATACATGATTCACTTTGGCATTAAAATCCCAGAAATAATAACCGCCAGTACTTTGGCTATTCGTAGACCCTCCATCCATGCCTTGTTTCTTATTCATGGCTTTCAAAAAGGGTTTGGCCAGAACATCTACATACGTTCTTCGACCCGAAATAATAAACGAAGTTTTGTCTTTCCATAAAGGACCTTCCAGCGTAAGTTTAGACGATAAAAGTCCGATGGACGCTTCCCCTCCAAATTTTTTCAAGTTGCCTTCCTTCATCCGAATATCTAACACAGAGGATAAACGCCCTCCGTACCTTGCAGGAAACCCACCCTTGATAATGGTGGCACTGTTAATGGCATCGGCATTGAAAATGGAGAAAAACCCGAATAAATGAGACGCATTGTAAATAGGTACCCCATCTAGCAAAATCAGATTTTGATCGGGACCACCACCCCGTACATACAAACCGCTCGAACCTTCACTTCCCGATTGAATCCCCGGAAAAAGTTGCAGCGTTTTAATGATATCCTGTTCCCCTAAAATAACGGGCAAAGCCTTCACTTTGGACATGTCTAAGTGGATTGCGCTCATTTGCGATTGTTGCTCAATAGGCTCATGAGCCGTTACATACACGGTGTTGAGTTGCGTCCCTTCCGTAAGGGTAATATTGATTTGAATATTGGAATCCAGTACCAGAATATAATCAACGGTTTGAAACCCGATAAAGGAAACCCGTAGATGCACACTGTCTTGCGGAAGCGTTAAACTAAAAAAACCATATTCATTAGCAATGGTTCCCGTTTCGGTATGCTGCTCGTAGATAGTTGCGCCAATCAGCGCTTCTCCCGTTTCAAAATCTCTTATAAACCCACTGATAGTCGCGTTCTGAGCCACAGAATAAGTACTGACTAGTAAGGCCATTAATAAAAAGAAGGTGTTGATTTTCGTCATGTTGTGGTCTGTTTTGTTACACACCGTTTGAAAATCCATTCACCCTACCTTTTTTTGAAATAAAGTTTAATTCTCTAAATTCAACAAAAATGCCTTCTAGACGATATTCCTTCGTCATATCCCTCAGGCACCTTTGTGACAGCCTCTCGTTAAATTCAACCCCGTTTCGCACCGTATATTTTGATCCTTCACCCATACATATAAAACAGGGCATCCACGAATTACAAACTCACTCTAAACCTCACAAAAATCAAAGGTGCCTGAGGGATCGGCTGGAAGCTTGAAATAGTATTAATGGTTTAAATCTTTTTGTGAGTGGTAGTGGTCCGAAGCTTGGAATTGCGTTCGCGATAGCGAAAGGAGCATGGAAAGCGAGAGGATCCACGGTCGCAAGCGAACCACCTTTCAAAAAGGCCCCTTTTTTTGTTTCGTTTTTTTTGGGGAAGCAAAAAAATGAAAAAGAAAGAATATTTTAAATCATATACCAATACATATAAAACTCAGGAATTCCCCCTTGGCGAAGGGGGCGAATCGAACGGAGTGAGATTCTGGGGGATTGATTTGTTAATGTATTGTATAGATTCTTGAAAAAACCAAAAGTCAATCCCCCTAAATTCTTCCGCTGTCAGAATTCCCTTCCCCTCCTCCAAGGGGGGGCATTATTTGCAAATTCACTCTAAATTCAAGCGTTTCGCACCGTATATTTTGAATCCTTCACCAAGAGTATAAAACCCAGGAATTCCCCCTTGGCGGAGGGGGCGAATCGATCGAAGTGAGATTCCGGGGGATTGATTTGTTAATGTAATAGATAGATTCTTGAAAAACTCAAAAGTCAATCCCCCTAAATTCTTCCGTTGTCAGAATTCCTTCCCCCTCCGCCAAGGGGGAATCCACGAATTACAACCTCACTCTAAACCACACAATAATCAAAAGCACTTGAGGGAAGCATCCATCAAAAACACCAAAAGAATCAGAGGTGCCTGAGGGATCGGCTGGAAGCCGATTGTCTCGAAGGCCCGGGTTTAATTTTTAATACCCTTTCCCACCTCCCGTATATTACGTTTATTTGTGTGTTATGCTAAAAAAGAAAAGTCCAACTGGGACAGCTTCCTCTACTCGGATATACGAAATCCTATTATTGGTAATCCCTTTGTTGTTATTTGCACAAACCATATCCTTCCAATATGTGTTGGATGATGAGTTGTTTATTGCCAATCATCCGTTGGTACAACAAGGAGTGAGTGCGATCCCCGAAATATTCACCCAAAAAAGTTTGGGGTATATGGATACTGAAAATACCCAACAACCTTACCGTCCAGTTACCCTGTCGTTATTTGCGTTAGAACAATCCATTTCCAGCAATTCGCCAGGGATGGCTCATGGCATTAATGTCTTGTTATTGATGGCTATTGGATGGCTGCTTTTTCGCTTATTGATCCGTTGGTTTCCAACCGTACATGTCCAGTTATTGTTTTTTGTAACCCTCTTGTTTTTAGTCCACCCCATCCATACCGAAGTGGTAGCTAATGTAAAAAGTAGAGATGAACTCTTAGTTATGTTCTTTGGTTTGAGTAGTCTATTACTGTTTTGGAAACAGCTATTTACACCAAACACTAAGAATTTAGTAGCATCGGTAGCTTTGTTTTTGTTGGCTTGTTTATCGAAAGAAAGTGGACTAACATGGGTCGCTATTTTCCCGTTGAGTGTGTATTACTTGAAACCCTTATCCGTAAAAGAAACCGTACATAAAACGTGGATATTTGCTTTACCTGCAGCTTTGTATTTGGCTGTATGGATGTGGGTGAATAAAGGAGCCGTTCAAGTCACCGATTCCGATATCATTAACAATGTATTATTTCAAACCGCTTCTTTCTCGGAATCTTTAGCCACTCGGATTTCCATTTTTAGTCATTATATAGAATTATTGTTTTTTCCAGTACAGCTCTCTTGGGATTATTCGTTTAATCAAATTCCCATCGTGGATTTCAGTGCTCTCCGAGTAATTATTTCCTTAATCATTGTTTTTGGGGTGGTGTATCTAGCGATCAAAAAACTTAAATTTAACGGTGTTACGGCATTCTGGACTTTATTTTTTGTGGTTACCTTTTCGTTATCTGCGAATGTATTGGTAGAAATTGGGTCTACTATGGCCGAACGATTTTTGTTTGTCCCTTCTTTGGCATTTAGTTTTTTATTGATGTGGGCGTGTACCAAAATACTACAGGTAGATCGCACCTCTTTATTAGGGAAGAATAAAAATATTCTGGTGGGTACCATGGGAGTGATCACGCTTCTTTTTGGATTAAAAACGTTTAGTCAAACACAAGTGTGGCGTGATAATTTGACTTTAGCTAGAGCGGGTGTAGTAAGTGCTCCCAATAGCGCTCGAACCCATTTTAGTTTAGGGGTGCATGCCAAACGAGCGGCTTTTCAAGAATCCAATACTCGGAAGCAAGGGGGCTTGTTTGAGGAGTCGGAAAAGAACTTTTTACGTAGTTTAGAAATTTACCCCGAATTTATAATGAGTCGTTATAATTTGGGGGTGATGTATTTTGAAACCGGTCGGTACCCGCAAGCCAAACAGCAGTATTTGAAACTATTGGGATTTGATGCAAACCATGTGAATTCACTTAATAACCTTGGAACCATTTTGTTTAACGAAAAGCAATACGAGGAAGCTTTGGTGTATTTGACACACGCGTTAGAACTAGCACCCAATCATGGGGATGCGTTAATCAATGTAGGTGCTATTTATCATAATACTGGAAAAGTAAAAAGTGCGATTTCCTATTACCGAAAAGCCATGGAGCAGAAGCCGAATAGCCTCGTAGTATTAAATAATTTGAGTATTGCTTATACTCAAATCGGGATGGCAGATAGCGCCAAGTTTTATACCGATGCGAGGGTACAGGTTTCGGGTACGGTTAATTAGAAGTTAATGTTTAACTTATAGCGTCCATTAAAATTCGTGTATGAAACAGGTCATTATTGTATTGAGCGTACTCTTGGGTGGGGTAATTATGGGATACCTAATACTGTGCTCTATCGGGCCTAAAAACCTGGATATAGAACGGAATAGGGTCATGGATCATCCCGCTAAATCAGTATACGAACAAATCGTTTCTTTTCAAAACTGGGAGCATTGGTCGCCCTGGATGCAAATGGATAGCAATCTTCAACTTACCTATATCGGTAAAGAAGGAGTGGGTAGTTCGGCCAGTTGGATCAGTGAAAAAGACAGAGTAGGAAGCGGAACCCAAACCATGGTAGAAACGATTCCTAGACGGTTTGTTTTGGTTGACCTTGAATTTAAAGACCAGGGGAATGCGCAGGCTAGTTTTGAAATTACACCTATCGATGATTCGACCACTAAGGTGACTTGGGGTTTTCGTATGGAGCCTCCATTTTTAGTCCGAGGTTTTATGCTGTTTGTGGATCTGGAAGAAGAGTTAGGTCCGATGTATGAAACGGGGTTAAGACGTATGGATGAGTTTTTGGATAAAGAGGTGAAAATGAATAAAGAAGCCGAAGCCAAAAATAAGGTGCTATCTGCTACAGATGCGCTTATAGAAGTAGTGGAAATTACAAAGAGTACACGTGCAGTGGTCAAACGAACTCTTCCGAGTTTCATTAATGAAGAGGAAGGGGAATTGCTAACGGATGCCTTAGGAAACGATTTAACCAATCGCGCTTTTGAATATATCTTAACCTACAAAAAATCGGGTGGGGTATGTGGCGATTTGGATTTAGGGAATACGGTATGGCTCGAGAACGATCATCATGAAAAGGTGATTTTGGTACGGATGAGTATGGTATGGAAAAATTCCAGTAAAGAGAAAACAACGATTTACAAAGAATATGAAATCAATCCAACCAGCCAAGTAAACGTAGGTTGTACCCAAACGACTTCGGGGGAAGGTAAGGTTAAATGGAAGGTGATTCATACCGCTTTTAAAGAGTAAGAATCCAAAATAACTTTCGATTACTTAATAGCCAAAGCGTTGTTTAATGGTAAATCGAATGACCGGATCTATCCCTGTTGTGGTGGGCGATTGTTGAAAAATACCTCGAATTAAAAAATCTATATTCTCTGTTTTCCGATAAGCAATCCCTGCGGTAAAACGGAACTTATCGTTTCGTGTCCCTGTGGCATTATTAAAAAGATTTAGAAACAACTCTATACTGATCGGAATAAAATAAGTGCCCGGAGTAATACTCTTCGCTTTTAATGGAATGTTAGTAGAGGCTTGGTATCTGCCCTTAAACGTAAATTCTTTATTCGTTCCATCGGCAATAAAACGTTCTTCAAAACGAAGGTAGTGGGTGAATTTTAACTTCCCAATAACCGGCCAATACAAACGGTAACCTTGCCAAGGTCTAAATTCAAAATAGGTGGGGTTTTTATTTTTTTCGTTGTTGTTAAACAAAACCCCAATTCCCCCTCTAAAATCGTATCGTGCCCGAAACCGAAATGATACCGAGGGTCGGAGATGTACTTGCCACCAACCCGAATTATTAGGGGTAATGCTACTAAATCGAATTCCGCCATCATTATAAAACTCCGTTTTACCCGATAGTTTGTGGTAATGGTAATAATCCAACCATGTTTCCATCCCATTCTGGTCTTGGGCGATAGCCTGGTAACTACACACCCAGAAGAGCCATGCGAATAGGAAAACGGTTTTTTTCACGAAGTCAAAAATAAAGGATTGTTTAGGGATGTGGGGGAGTTTCAAGTCGGGATTTTAAAGCACAAAAAAAGAATCGATTCTTTTTACCGAAGAATGGTTTCTGAATATGGAATATCACGGTAAACCATTAGGTGAAAAAATGGGTTGCTTATAGACCTTTGTTTCAATTCGAAAAACAGAAATTCTTTGGAAGTTTCAGCCTAGTTGCTCCATTCGGAGTGAGTTCATTACATAGGTGAATGCTCAAACTTCTCGATTTCTAAACTGAAAATTGGTCTTGTTGCACAAAGTGGCCAATATTAAACCCCCATTTCCACAGGCGGCTTAATTTTCACCCCGAGAATTAAGTCGCGGTGGAATTCTTATTTAACTCCGTTTTTTTTATTCCGTAGTGGATCTTGTTTTAATAATTGAGCGGTGGCTTTATACAAGGCAGGGTGATACGCATAAAAGGCTTGCGTTTGTTCAAAAAACACTTCTACCGAAACGGCTAAAAACTCCTCTAAATTGGCCGATGCATACGCTCTAAAAAGCGATTTTTCTTTCCGTTTTATTTTTTCTATTTCTTTCAAAGCCAATTTTTCCCAAGTGGCATGTGCCTGTGGGTTAATATACGAATGTGCTTCATTGGTACGGATACGGTTTTCCAAACTCATGGCATGCGTCATTTCATGCAGTCCTAAATTAATACCGTCTTTGGGGTCGCCAAAACCATATAAAAAATTATCCCATGATAAACGGATCCAACGCCCCATAGGATATACTTCGCCTTTATGTAGTTTTTGGGTTTGGGGATTGAAATACTTGGTCGGGTGAATAAATATTTTTGAAAATCGAGGCAATTGAAAAAACTGAAATCCAAAGGTGATTTGAACCGCTGAAGCGGCCACCATCACCCGCATTTCATCGGTTATTTCTAATCCCTCTTTCCCATAAAAAGATTTCCCACGAATAAACAAACTAACTCTCCGTTCAAAAGCCCCTTTGAGTTTAGGGGTTAAATTCCGGTAATAATCAAAATGCTTCTCTAAAATCAGTTTGTATCGAGGTTCAATAGGACGGTAACGAAACCAGTAATGGTAACGAGCAGCAATAAAAATAGCATACATAGCCGCCAGAACAAAAGGGAGCAGAAATACAAGGCTATTTACGTTATCGTCTAGTTGATCAATATTTAAAAAAAGGAGCGGCAATACACAAATGGAATTATGGTTCGGTCAAATGTAATTGAATTTAAAGGGACAAAAAAGTGTATAATTGCGGAAACTTTTCTAATTTTTTGTAGCCATGAGAAAGCTAATCCTTCTTGTCCTTTTGTTATTTACGTATTCAACGTATTCGTATGCTACCGTGTGGACGGTTACATCTACAAGTAATAGTGGATTTGGTTCTTTAAGGTCCAAAATTACTTTAGCGAATAACGGTGATACCATTCGTTTTAGTCCAAGTTTAATCGCCATTGGGAGTCCAAATATTGTTTTAGCTTCTCCATTGATTTTCAGTAAATCTCTTTCAATTATAGGGTTATATTCTTCAAGTGATACCTTGTATTTATCTGGTGGGGGAGCAACCACATTATTTAGAATATCTAATACGTCTAATGTGGTCATAGACTCTTTGGTCATGGTAAATGGTTATTCAACAAATGGTGGAGGTGGGGCTATTGAGTTTCGTAGTTCTGACACCTTGTTTGTTAGAAATTCGGTTATTCGGAATAATGTTGCAACAATTGGTGGGGCTATTTATGCTCATGCAGGGGGTGGTTCAGCCAATAGTAAATCAATTGCGGTGGAAGTTTTCAATTCTGAAATTGTGAATAATAGTGCTACTAATGGAAAAGGTGGTGGGATTTATTGTAAAGGTACTTGTTGTGGAAGTTCAGATAGTACAGATATTACAACGTATGTTTTTATTGACAGCTCATTAATAAGTGGTAATAGTGCATCAATGGAAGGAGGTGGAGTTTACTGTAATGCTCCAAATACTAGCTACTCCTTACCTTCTGCATTTGCATCAGTTATCGTAAAAAACTCTGAAGTAAGATGGAATAGCTCGGCCAGTGGTGGAGGCATTTTCTGTATTGCAAAATCTACTAATTTAAAAGCTAGGTCTTTTGTTAGTTTTTTAAATTCTAACATATTTAAAAATACTAGTTTATATGAAGGAGGTGGGGTTTATTGTTCCTCATTTGCTAATGGTGATACTAGTAACATGGAGGTTCAAATAGTGAACTCGATTATCGATTCCAATGAGGCGGGTACAATGGGTGGAGGAATAATCTGTTTTGCGAATAATAACCCTGGATTTAATTCCGTGAAAATAAGGGTGCTTAATTCCCAAATAAACGGAAATGAGTCAATTGCAAATGGGGGAGGGGGAATTTGCTCTTCTGGAAACAAATCGGAAATTTACATTGATAGTTCAACCATTTCGGAGAATTCTGCAGGAGGTAGTGGAGGAGGTGTGTTTGTATCAGCAATCGATTCCGAAATCGATGTAGAATCGTCTTATATTAAGTATAATACAAGTAGTGGCAATGGAGAGGGAGGAGGGATTGCTTCTCATTCAACGGTTTCTTCTTGGGTGAATCTAAACAACTCTACTATTATGGGAAACAGTTCTAAACTTGGTGGGGGGATTTACTCCGGCACCAGTCACAGTGTTTCCTCCGGTGAATTTTCAATAGTAAATGTTCTAAATTCAATTATTGATTCCAATTATGCAATAACAAATGGAGGAGGTATTTACTCCCGATGCCCAAATAGTAATAACCCTATTAAATCAGAGGTGAATGTAGAACGTTCCATGGTCAAGAATAACATGGCATTAGGTGATGGAGGGGGGATTTACGTTATTTCATTATCATACCAGGATGGTGACACTTCTAGAGTTTCAATATTAAATAGTAATGTTACTTCAAACACTGCATTAAATGGCTCAGGAGGTGGGGTATATGTTACATCTTCTAGTTATAACCAAATTGGGTTGAGTGAATTAAAAGTTCGTTCATCTACTATAAACAGAAATATTTCTGGTGATAAAGGAGGTGGGTTCTATGTTGGAATTCCCTTGGCCTATTCAGGATGGTTTGGGCCGTATTATGATTCAAAAGTGCAAATTGAAATATTGAAATCCACAATAAATGAAAATAGTACAGGTATTGGTGGTGGGATTTATACGAAGTCCTCCGGATCACTTCAATCATACATGGATGTAGTTAACTCAACATTTGCTTTTAATAATGCCCATAGTTTTGGAGGGAATATTTATTCGCATAACCCTGAAATAAATCCTTCTAGTTCAATTTTTGTATCGAGCGATTCAATAAATATATTTCGTAATAATATTCCTAGATTGGTTTCAGGAGGGAATAATATTTTCTCAGATACTGCTTTGATTGATACCGTAAATTCGGATCAAATTGGTGTAGATTCAATCACATTAAATTTAGATACCCTAAAAAATAATGGAGGAAGTACGATGACGTTAATGCCTTTGTACCCCTCTCCTGTATTAAACATGGGTAATCCATTAGATAATTCTTCTGCCCAGAATAGGACCTTAAAACAGATAAGAGAAGTTGGCTCTTGTGAGTCATGCGTTAATTTACAAGAGGATATTAAATATGCCTGCGCTAGTTATACTTGGATTAATGGGCAGACATATTCCTCAAGTAATTATATCGATACTGCTACCTTTACCAATACAGAAGGGTGTGATAGTATCATTGAATTGAAGTTAACCATTGGTTATTATCCAATTGTTGAAACAATTTCAAGTTGCAATAGCGTAACATGGCGTAACGGGGTTACCTACTATTCGAGTAATAATACGGCAACAGACACCTTAATCAACCTAAATGGATGTGATACCATAGTACTCTTGGAGTTAACCATTTTTGATTCTAATATATACGTAGACAATATTGTAGTTTGCGATAGCCTGACATGGGTTAACGGAATTACTTATTATTCTAGTATTAACACCGTGGTAGATACATTAATAAGCAATGGAGGATGTGATAGCGTTGTTGCGTTAAATTTAGTGGTTAATTATACGTCATATGGTACGGATTCAATTGTGGGCTGTGATAGTTATACTTGGATTGATGGAATTACTTATAACGCAAGTAATACCTTGGCAAAAGACACCTTGATAAATTCTTTAGGTTGTGATAGTATAGTTGCTTTAAATTTAACCATTTTGCCATTTACCCTTTTTGTTGATTCAATAGTAACCTGTGATAGCTTAACTTGGATAAATGGCATTACCTACTATTCCAGTACCACTAATATTAATGATACACTAGTAAATGCTGTTGGTTGTGATAGTATTGTTTGGTTAAACCTCACCATACTAAACGCTTCCAATGGGGTTGATGTATTAACCGCTTGTGATAGTTATACCTGGATTAATGGGTTTACTTATAACACAAGTAATAATGTGGCTATTCATACAATACCAAACTCTGTAGGTTGCGATAGTATTGTCACACTAGATTTGACCATAGTACATTCCAACTCAAGGGTGGATGTGATAACTGCGTGTGATAGTCTAACTTGGATTAATGGCATTACCTACTATTCTAGTAACAACACTCTGGTAGATACGCATATAAATAGTGTCGGATGTGATAGTATTATTCATCTTAATTTGACAATTAATAATGTGGATACGAGCATGGTAAAGCAGGATTTAAAATTAACAGCTCAAGCCACCAACGCATCCTTTCAATGGATAGATTGCAATACAAACAATTCCATTCCAAACGAGACAAACGCATTGTTTGTAGTAACCCTGAGTGGAGATTACGCAGTTGAAGTTTCTCAAAATGGATGTGTAGATACTTCCGAATGTTTCTCGTTTATCAATGTTGGAATTATGGAAAATATAGTTGGGGATGTGACTATTTACCCTAATCCGACCTCTTTTGAACTCACAATTGTAAGCAATAATTTTGTAATCTATGAGATTCAAATTTTTGATTTTTCGGGTAAACGAGTTAAAACAGTAACCTCGAATTTTGATAAGGTGAATGTGGAAAGTTTAGCGTCAGGAATTTATCATTTAGACTTAATAGGAAAAAAGGGAGTATTAAAGAAGACCTTTATTAAAAAATAACAACATAAAAGCCCCCTTTCAAGAAATTGAAAGGGGGCTTTTATGTTCTATCTTCAAATTAAATCAAAGGCTACTGAGCGACTTGCACTGAGCGTAGTCGAAGTAAATCCAACTCCCGTCTCCCGTCTCCCGACTTCTAACTCAAATAATGTCTGAAATCAGTCTTCCTTTTAATGAGGGTAGCCAATTGATCAATAGCCACACGTTCTTGTTCCATGGTATCTCGATCACGAACAGTCACGGTGTTGTCTTCTAATGTTTGGTGGTCCACCATGATACAAAACGGTGTTCCAATAGCATCTTGTCTACGGTAACGTTTTCCGGGCGAATCTTTCTCATCGTATTGACAGTTGAAATCAAATTTCAAGTCGTTTAAAATTTCACGTGCTTTTTCCGGTAAACCATCTTTCCGTGTTAATGGCATAATAGCCGCTTTGTATGGCGCTAACATAGCCGGTAACTTTAACACGGTACGTTCCGTTCCATTTTCTAATTTCTCTTCGGTATAAGCCGATGAAAGAACCGCTAAGAATGTGCGATCCAAACCAACCGAAGTCTCTACCACGTAAGGCACATAATTTTCGTTAATCTCCGGATCAAAATATTGTAATTTCTTACCCGAAAATTTTTCGTGTTGTTTCAAATCAAAATCTGTACGCGAGTGGATTCCTTCTAATTCTTTGAATCCCATAGGGAAATCAAATTCAATATCACTGGCTGCATTAGCGTAATGCGCTAACTTAATATGATCATGGTAACGGTATTTCTCTTGCGGAATCCCTAAAGATTTGTGCCAGTTAATACGTTGTTCTTTCCAGTACTCATACCATTTCATTTCTTCTCCTGGACGTACAAAAAATTGCATTTCCATTTGTTCAAACTCACGCATTCTAAAAATGAATTGACGCGCTACGATTTCGTTACGGAAGGCTTTACCAATTTGTGCAATTCCAAATGGAATTTTCATTCGGCCCGTTTTCTGAACGTTTAAGAAATTCACAAAAATACCTTGAGCCGTTTCGGGACGTAAATAAATGGTGTTAGCAGAATCAGCTACCGAACCAATTTCGGTCGCAAACATCAAATTGAATTGCTTTACATCCGTCCAGTTTTTAGTCCCGCTAATCGGACATACAATCCCTAGATCTTCAATCAACGTTTTAATGGCGGCTAAATCATCCGCATCCATAGCCGATTTATAACGTCCGTTGATGTCGTCAATTTTATCTTGGTTCCGTTTTACATTGGGATTCGTTTTTAAAAACTCTTCCTCATTAAAGTCATCTCCAAAACGTTTCAAGCCTTTGGCTACGTCTTTTTTGATTTTGATACGGTATTTTTCTACATGTTCTTCAATCAGTACATCGGCACGGTAACGCTTTTTGGAATCCTTGTTATCAATCAACGGATCGTTAAACGCATCTACATGTCCGGATGCTTTCCAAGTAGTAGGATGCATGAAAATTGAAGAATCGAGTCCCACAATATTTTCGTTCATCTGCACCATGGCGGTCCACCAATAATCCTTGATGTTACGCTTTAATTCTGCGCCCATTTGTCCGTAATCGTAAACGGCACTGAGACCGTCATAGATTTCGCTACTTTGAAATACAAATCCGTATTCCTTAGAATGACCAATGATTTTCTTTAAACTATCTTCTTTTGGTGCTGCCATTTATCTAATTTTTTGAGGTTGCAAAAATAGGTAGATACCCCAACTATCTGTGGTTTTTTTAGGGATACTTTTTCCGGGTAAGAAGTGATCGTATCCCCTCAATAAATCCCGGTATGGAGACTTGTTTACGCTTTACTGAAAGGTAAAATTTACGTAGTAAATTTAGGATGGATTCCGGTAGGAATGCATCCTTTATATTTTGAACTACCCTCTAGTAAATTTAGAATACCTTGAGGTAGCAAGGTATTCCTTTATCCAAATTGTTATCCTTTAGTAAATTTAACTTTCATTGCGGTAGCAATGAATGTATTCAAACGAATCAGCCTATCCCTTATTAAAAGTAAAATACGTAATCTCAGGCGGCATCCCAATTCTACCTGGAAATGCTAAATATCCAAAGCCACGATTTACATACAGTTTTTGATGTGCGACCTCATACAATCCCGCCCAACGTGGGTATTTGTATTTTACAGGACTCCATTTAATATTTCCTAATTCGACTCCAAATTGCGCTCCATGCGTATGGCCCGAAAGCGTTAAGTCAATATCTGGATGTCCTTTAGTCACTACTTCTTCAAAGTGAGAAGGGTCATGCGATAATAAAATCTTTACCGGAACCCCTTCGGTTCCCTGTTTTGCTTTCGCTAAATCACCATGTTGAGGAAACGGTTTCACCCCCCAATTCTCTACTCCAATCACCGCGAGTTTATCGCCATTTTTATCGAAAACCACGTTTTCATTCATCAAGGATTGAAAGCCCATTTCTTTGTGGATTTCTAACAAACGATCAAAATTTTGTCTTTTTTTATCTGCACTCGGCCATTGGCTGTAATCGCCATAATCATGGTTTCCTACAATAGCGAGTTTAGCCATATGGGCGGGTAAAGATTTAAATTCTTCAATCCATCCTTCAGCTTCATGCGCAAAATTATTTACCCAATCTCCTGTCACTACTAAGATGTCTGGATTCAAATCCTTCACCATTTGAAAGGCTTTGGCTACCGGTTCCTTATCGTTAAAGAAACTTCCTAGATGCAAATCGCTTAATTGTACCATAGTCAACCCTTCGAAAGAGGCGGGTAGATTCGGTAACTTTACCGGAATGTTCTTTACCCCGAAGTCGTAACGACCTTTAATCATTCCATAAGCGGTCCCAATAAATGGAATGGTAGCTGCGCCAATGCCTAATTGGTAAAGAAATTTTAAACGAGAAATATTCTCCCCACTCGAAGAGGTATCGGTTGGGGTGAAATAACCAATGATATTTCTAAATAAAAGTAAAATATCATCCGAAAAGATGAATAGCGAAAACACCACTTTCGGTAGGTAAAAAAGCATGGTAACCCCCACTAAATAATAGGTGGTTTTGTAATTCTTGAATTCAGGATTGGTATTGACATTAAATAAAACCAAGGCGATCCAAATAACTACTGCCGCAAATATTACCCAGTGGCCAATTAATAGGGTCTTACGCAACACCGTGTTTTGCATATCCGATAATAGCATTTTAAGACCTTTATAAACGTACAAATCGATAATAAAAAGGAGGGCGAAAAGTATAATAAAAGGAAAAAATTTGAGTGACCGTGAATTCATATTGTTTGATTGAGGGCGCAAATTTAAAGGAAGCAATTACAGTGGGGGTAAGAACAAGTTGTTAAAGAATGATAATAGCTTCTAATCAGGGCATAATAAGACTTTATTTCGTGCGCTATAAATTGTGAATATCAAAGCATTTAGTTGGTAAATGGCATGGTTTTAATACGGATACTTGCAAGAGATAAGAATCAAGAGTAGGGTCGATGAATTTAAAAAGTATACTAGGAATTATTGCGGGGATTATTTTGTTGTTTGGTGCGGTGTATATGTTGCAGCCCAAAGAGCACGCTTTACCTCCAGTAGAACAACTCCCCGAACAAGTAATTGAGGAGGTGGAACCCACCGTTTACCTATTTGAAATCCCGGTGGATTCCTTTGAAGTAGTGCAATCGGAATTTGGGAAAAATGAATTCTTAGGAACGGTCTTAGATCGTTTTCATGTTTCTTCGGTACGGATCTCAGAATTGGCTAAAGCTTCCAAAGAAGTATATGATGTTAGAAAGTTTAGAACGGGGAAAAATTACACCGTTTTTAGTACGCAGGATTTGGTTCCTCAAGTGGCCTATTTTGTGTATCAACCCAATTCTATTGATTATGTCGTTTATGATTTACGGGACTCTTTACAGGTGTATAAAGGAAAGAAAGAGCTTGTAACCCTGGTGAAATCAGCTTCTGGTGTGATTCACTCTTCCTTGTATCAAACGTTGGTGGATCAAAATTTAAGTCGGGCATTAGCCGTTCGTTTAGCCGATATTTACGCATGGACCATCGATTTCTATCGGATTCAAAAAGGCGATCATTTTAAAGTCGTGTATGAAGAGCAATATGTAGATGGGGAACGGGTGGGAGTTGGACGGATTTTGGCGGCCAATTTCAATAACTATGGGAAGGATAATTACGCATTTTTATACGATCAAGGCGAAGGAGAGGATTATTTTAATGAAGGGGCAGAAAGTTTAAAAAGAGCATTTTTACAATCGCCATTGAAGTTTGGTAGATTAACCTCTGCGTATACCAAAAGAAGATTTCATCCGGTACAGAAAAGATACAAGGCACATTTAGGTACCGATTACGCAGCACCCACAGGAACGCCAATTATGTCGGTAGGAGATGGGGTAATCACCCAAGCGCAATACTCCAAATACAACGGGAATTATGTGAAAGTGCGTCATAACGGAACGTATACCACACAATACTTACATATGAGTAAAATAGGAAAAGGTATTCGTCCAGGTGTTCGAGTAAAGCAAGGGCAAACCATTGGATATGTTGGCTCTACGGGGTTGGCTACGGGGCCGCATGTATGTTACCGCTTCTGGAAAAATGGGAAACAAGTAGATGCGAGACGTGAAAAAATACCGCCATCGAAACCCATTAAAAAGAAGAAACGAGCAGATTTTGATGTGTTTGTGAAAGATTGGAAAGCGAAAATTGATTCCATTCCAAATGGAGTAGTCGTCTTGTAGATTACTTTTCTTTATCGATGTATTTAGCGTACGATTTTTTAGGCGCTTTTATTTCCGGAGTTCCAGCCAGTACAATAACGATTTCTCCTCGAGGTGGCGTTTCTGTATAATGTTGTGCCACTTCTTTTAGAGTTCCTCTTTTATGCTCCTCAAACATTTTAGTCAATTCTCTGGAAACACTTACCCGTCTGTCTTCACCGAAAAACTGCATCATTAACTCGAGCGATTTTACTAAGCGATGAGGGGATTCATAAAATACAATGGAGCGTACTTCGGTAGCTAGGCTTTCCAAGATTTTTTGACGTCCCTTTTTATGAGGTAAAAAACCTTCGAATACAAATTTATCACACGGGAGTCCAGAGGCTACCACAGCCGGTACAAAGGCAGTCGCACCCGGTAAAACCTCCACTTCAATACCGGTTTCAATACAGGCACGAATTAACAAAAAACCCGGATCAGAAATGCCAGGTGTACCGGCATCACTCACCATGGCGATATGTTTGCCCGCTTTCATTTGCGCCATGAATTTTTCCGTGGTTTTATGTTCGTTATGCATATGAAACGCGGTCATTGGCGTTTCAATTCCATAATGCATCAGAAGCTTTTTGGTTTGACGGGTATCTTCCGCCAAAATAACATCTGCTTCTTTTAAGGTATCTAACGCCCTAAGGGTGATATCTTTTAAATTTCCAATCGGAGTGGGAACGAGCGTTAATGGTTTCAATTAGTGGAAGCTTTTGATGAATTTTTTAACCGCTGATTTTTTTTCTCCCGCTTCTAGTTTTTGGATAGATTGAGATACTAAATCTTCAATAATTTTGTCGGAATAACCCATACTCACTCCGAAAATGGAGCATTGACGTAATTGACCTTCCGAGATTTCGCTGTCTAAAAACATTATTTTAATCAGTTCGAACATGAGAACCGCTCTCCTTTTTGAGTTTTCAATAATTAAAGGGGTCGGATGTATTACGTTACTCACAATCCCTTCAATATCTTCCGTCATCAAGTAGTACTTACCCGATTTTTTGAAGATGTAATCTAATTCTGCTTTATCTAAAATACCGTCTGCAAAAGCAATAGACAATAAGTTTTTGAAATGTTGTTTTGAAATTGAATCCTCCATAAGTAGTTTTGAAATTTGTTGGGCTAAATTAATTAAATCTTCTTCCAACCAGTTGAATAAATTGCTGAACGGTAGAAGAATCTTTGTCCCAATTATTTTGGACCATTAACTGAACTTCTAAAAAACGAGTAGCATCATCTAAACTGGCTATGTGATCCAATTCGGTTAAGGCGCGCTTAAAAGCTTCCATGTTTCCGTTAAATAACTCGTTAGCGTATAAGAAACGTTCGTTCAAGGCAATGGATTCGGCTAACTTTAAAATAGATTTACTTCGAAGTTTATCCGCCAATGATGTCGCATTTAATGCCACCGCATCATTAATCTCCACCACGTCATCCCCATTATTGCTTATTGGGGTAGAAACCACTTCTTTTTTAGGTTCTACCTTAATTGGAGCGGCTTCTGCTTCCATCGGTTCTGGCTCTGGATGGATGGTTGGAGCCTCTTGAGGCTCTACCTGTACAGGGATATCCTCCATTTTTTCGTGGAGGATTGGTTCTGCTAAAGGTTCCACTACAGGTTCGGGTGTTGGAATCACAACTTCTTCTGTAGCCGCTTGTGGGGCGGGAATTTCAATGGTTTCCTCCTCTATCACCACATCCTGTGCAGTTGCGGTTTCAAATTCCTCTACTTCCTTGAGGATTTCATCTCCGTAGTTAGGCACAGGAGTACGAACTTTTTGTTTTTCTTGATCTTGCAATTCTAAAAATTCCAACTGTAAATTGGAGTCTTCCGGTAGTTCATGCAGAAATTGATAAATAGTTAAAACACTGGTTAATTCTTGGGTTTCCTGGATCATTTGTGAAACCCACTTTTGATCTAATTTTTCTGCGCTAAATACTTTTTCAGAATGCGTAAGTAACGTTTCTAATTGAATCGCTAGTTTTTGTCTGAATAGTTTTTCTCTTGTTCCCATCGGTACTAAATGTTTTAATATGAGGTAGTCTGGTTTTCCATCCAATATAATGAAATAGTAGACATCTCTTAAACGCAAATTTAGTTAGATTTGTGTACAACCGAATTAGATATTTCCTTTTAATGAACAGGAAGTGTTATAGTCTGTTAATCAAGAGGTGTAACAGTCGGTTTGAATGTTTTTTTTGTGAAAAGAAACATTTTATTTTTAATCAATGTGGGGTAAGGAATGTTTTTAGAGAAGCTTGTTAATCAAAATGCGCGTAGAGGCTGGATTGAAGTCGTCTGCGGTTCGATGTTCTCGGGGAAGACCGAAGAATTAATTAGAAGATTAAAACGGGCTCAATTTGCGCAGTTAAAAGTCGAGATTTTTAAACCGCAAATTGATACTCGGTACGATATAAATGAGGTGGTTTCGCATGATAGAAATTCCATTTCGTCTACCCCCGTACCGGCATCATCCAATATTTTATTGCTGGCCGATGGGGTGGATGTAGTCGGTATTGATGAAGCCCAATTTTTTGACGATGAATTGGTAAATGTATGCACCCAATTAGCCAATAAAGGCGTGCGTGTAATTGTAGCGGGGTTGGATATGGATTTCAGCGGAAAGCCTTTTGGTCCCATGCCAGCACTACTGGCTACAGCCGAATACATTACCAAAGTTCATGCGATCTGTGTAGATTGTGGTGATTTAGCGCTTCACTCTTTCCGTTTTCAACAAAGCGATGACTTAGTTTTGGTCGGAGAGAAAGAAAGTTACAAACCTCTGTGTCGTAAATGTTTTAACCAAAATCAATTGGATAGAGGTAACGTGAAGAACACGAATTTAAAGGATGAAATTAACGAGTTTTAGTGCCAAAGAAATAGGAGAAGTTTTAGAAGGTAATCATACATTGGTTAACCCAAGTAGTGTGGTGACCAATCTACTCATTGACAGTAGAAAAGGAAGGCAATTCGAATCGAGTCTTTTTATCGCTTTAAATGGGGATTTTAGAAATGGCCACCGATTTGTACACGAGATGTATAAAAAAGGGGTGCGAAATTTCTTGGTTGCTCAACCGGTAACCGATGTCCCTGAAGCGAATGTTTTTGTGGTGAAACGGACGCTCCAAAGTTTGCAAAACTTAGCCAAATTTCAACGAGAGGCAACCCCAATTCCAGTCATTGGAATAACGGGAAGTAATGGGAAAACCGTAGTCAAAGAATGGTTGTACCAATTACTGAAAAAGGATTTTAATATTGTTCGATCTCCTAAGAGTTACAATTCTCAAATTGGGGTACCTATTTCGGTTTGGGCTATAAATTCGGATTACAACTTGGCCCTTATTGAAGCAGGTATTTCAATGCCTAATGAAATGGCCAACTTGCAAAAAATTGTGCAACCTACTTTGGGTATTCTAACCAATATTGGAACGGCTCATCAAGAAAATTTTAGCACTACCGAGGAAAAATTAAAAGAGAAATTGCTTTTATTTACGGAGTCTGAATTTTTGGTTTATCGGGCCGATTCGGAAATGATCCGTTTGGGAGTTTCCCAATCCCTCCCAAATATAAAAACACTTTCTTGGGGACTAGAAGATACCAATTTTTTGCAAATATTAGGTTCAAATACCCTTCCTGAAAAAACCATTATTTATGGCAAGTTTCAAAAAAAGAAAATCGAAATTACCATTCCTTTTTTGGATGATGCATCTATCGAAAATGCCATTCATTGTTGGGTGGTGATGTTGCATTATAAAACGAATCCCTTTGAAATAAAAAGACGATTTAAGCAATTAGAGGCTATCGCTATGCGACTGGAACAAAAAAATGGACTGGATAACAGTATCATTATTGATGATGCCTACAATTCGGATATCACTTCCATTGAAATTGCATTGGATAATCTGGTGCAGATAAATAGAATTAATAAAACCGTTATTTTATCGGATATCTTACAGAGTGGACAAAAAAAAGAGCATTTGTACAAGCGGATTAATCAGAGTTTGCTGGATCATAAAATCACTCGTTTTATTGGTATCGGAAAGGATTTGAATGAACACCAAGATCTAATCGAAATTCCAGAAAAACATTTCTTTGTATATACCCAGCAATTTACCGACCAAATTCAGGGTTTTGATTTTCGGGATAATAGTATTCTAATTAAAGGAGCACGGCAGTATAAATTTGAACGAATTACCGCTAAATTGGCTTCAAAAACGCACGAAACGCAATTGGAAATTAGTCTGGATGCTTTAAAAAATAACCTCCGATTTTATCGTAAAAAACTACATCCTGGAACCCAATTAATGGTCATGGTTAAAGCTTCGGGGTATGGTGCAGGTGGGCCAGAAATAGCGCGTTTATTAGCTTCAGAAGAGGTAGACTATTTGGGAGTTGCCTATGCCGATGAGGGTGTGGCCATAAGAAATGCAGGGATTTCAATCCCGATAATGGTCATGAATCCTTCGGTCGAAGCTTTCTCGGTCATGATTAATTTTGATTTGGAACCTGAAATTTATTCCTTGGAAGTTTTAGAAGCTTTTAATCAAGCTTTGATTGCCGAAGGAATGATGAACGCCACCTATAAAATCCATTTAAAGATGGATACGGGGATGAATCGATTGGGTTTTAAAGAGCAAGAGGTGGGTCAAGTATTGGAAGTGTTAAAGGAGTATCGTTACTTTAAGGTCGCTTCCGTGTTTTCACATTTGGCCGCTGGTGACGATCCGAAATTTGATGATTTTACCCGGCAACAAATCAGCCGATTTAACGAGCTGACCCTAAAGGTGGAGAAGGAATTGGGTTATTCTTTTATGCGTCACATTTGTAATACGGCCGGACTGGAACGATTTCCACAGGCTCATTTGGATATGGTGCGCTTAGGATTGGGTCTTTATGGAGTGGCTATCGACAAAAAGAATCAAAACTATCTGCAAGTAGTTTCTTCTTTGTACTCGATTGTGGTGCAAATTAAAAAAGTTCACGCAGGCGAAAGTATAGGTTATGGTAGAAATTACATGGCCAAGGAAGAAATGCAAATTGCCATAATTCCCATTGGTTATGCGGATGGACTGAATCGGAAATTAGGCAACGGTGTAGGGGAAGTATTTATTTCCGGACATAAACGGCCTATTGTTGGTAGTATATGTATGGATTTAATTATGGTGGATGTCACCGGGCTTCCAACCCAGGTGAATGAACGAGTTGAAATTTTCGGGAGCATGGTAAAGGTTCAGGAATTAGCAGAAAAAGCGGAAACCATTAGTTATGAGATTTTGGCGGGTATTCCAATACGGGTGAAACGAGTATACGTAAAGGTAGAGTCATGATCAAATTATCGGTAGTGATCATCACTTTTAATGAAGAGGTAAACATAGCCCGTTGTTTACATTCGGTAAAAAATATTGCCGATGAAATTGTCGTAGTAGATTCTTTTTCCTCCGATGCGACTCAGGAAATTTGTGAACGGCATAAAGTGCGTTTCCTCACCCATAAATTTGAGGGACATATAGAACAAAAAAATTATGCGTTAACGAAAGCTAAATATGACTATATCTTGTCTTTGGATGCGGATGAAGCCCTAAGTCCGGAGTTGGAGAAAAGCATTAGGAATCAAAAAGCCAACTGGAAAAGTGATACCTATAAAATGAATCGTTTAACTAATTACTGTGGCGATTGGATCAAACATGGAAGTTGGTATCCCGATACTAAATTGAGATTGGCTAGAAAGGGAGCCGTTACATGGGGAGGGGATAACCCACATGATCGTTTAATTGCCTTAACTGATCCCGAAACCGTTCATTTAAAGGGCGATATTTTACATTATTCCTATTATACGATTGAAGGGCATTACTTGCAACAAGAAAAATTCTCAACCATCGCTGCCCATGCGTTGTATCACAGAGGTAAGAAAGCACCTTTGTATAAACTGGTGTTAAATCCACTTGCTTCGGTCATCAAAGATATCGTGATTCGTAGGGGCTATTTGGACGGAAAAGCCGGATTTAAAGTTGCCCAAATTTCAGCCTTATCGGTGTACTGGAAATACAAAAAATTACGCCAACTCTGGCAGGAAGAAAATAACAAGTGATGGATTATTTAAATGCTTCCAATTCGGCCTTAGTAGGCTGATGAAATAAGAAAAGGAAGTAAAAGAAAAGGGCGTAAGTGATTCCAAACTGTGTTTCAAAAGTATCCTCATCCAACATGGAAACCAACATAATAATAAAAGCGCCAATAAATAAATAGGATTCTGAATTTGGTCGGATGCTAAAGCCCGAAAAGAGCATCCAAATAAAATATAGGAAGCCAAATAAACCAAAGGTAATAGCGACCGTTAGGTATTGATTGTGGGCTCTTAAATGATATTTTTCTTGCATTTGAAAAGGTAGGGAATCGTATTGGGCATCGAAAGCCAATTGAACATCACCGGTTCCTACTCCATAAATCCAGTTTTCTGTAAATATTTCGAATCCTAGTTTCCAAAATAAGAAACGTTGAGCCAAGGAATTTCCTTGAGGATTAAACCCCGCTCGATAATTGTGTATTTCCCAGATGTAACGATATACCAATGTATTGATGTTTTTACCATCTAAAAATCGGTAATTGGCTATTCCTTTTTCAATGGCCCAAATATCCTGATGTGTTAATGCTTTTACACCTTCCGCATCTTTACGTAGGTTTTTAGACGTAAGATATCGTATCAGGGTAAATCGTAAATCCTGTCCGGCTAAATCATGGCCATCGAAATCTAAATCACTGATGGAGTTCCATGCTTTTTTTAGTTCCTTTGGAGCTAGGTAAACATAGGTGTATTGTCCGTTTTCAACCTTGGGAGAATGGAAATCAAAGGCGTATTCCTCTCCTCCGGCACTGAATTTGGCCACCGTATTTGGGTCTAATTCTTCAATGTCGTAAAACGTGTTGACTTGCCATGTTAAATAGAATAGAGACAAAAGAACACTACCTAAAAGAAACCATTTGGCGGTGAGTTGATGCTTCATTTTTCGCTCCGAAGAAATCATCCAGATAAGAATAAAACCTGCGGCTAGAACGGCTACAATACCTGACATGGCACGTAGCATAAAAAGGTATATGATAAACCAAAACCCGATGCCAATAAACCACCCTTTTAGTCGCTGCCATTGGATGGTGTTTCGACTTAAATATAAGGAAGAGAAAACCGCTATTCCCATCATTAAACTGAGTCGAATATGCGACATGAAAGGCGACATTAATCGGTAATCGTCACCCGGCTTAGAAAGGAAGAAATAAATGATTGACCCGATAACACTGCTCATGAATGAGGTAGCTAGGAATATTAACAAAATCCACTCAAATCGTTTGGCAGGTAGTTTCATGGACGAACCAATTGCCATGGGTAACGCAAAAAGAGGAAGTTTAATTTGAATGTCATGGTTACCAAAATCGAGATCGGTACTCCACCCTAATCCGATAATATGAAGGACGAAAAAGCCGACAAATAATAGGATGGTGTAGTGCTGCCAAACAAATTTCGATTTGGTAATGTATTTTCCTTCAGCCAGGTAATTGGCCGACATTAACATCATGGATAAACTCACCAAAAAGTGAGAAAATTGCATGCCAATAACCATGACGATTAGTAACCCAAAAAAGATGTTTTGATGGATTTTTGCTCTATTTGAAAGGATATTCAATGGACTTATTTGTCAGAATAGGCCCCGTTAAGAATGGCATGGTAAGCGTCCAAATCAGCTAAAATCCTTTTGGCTTCTAGCATATCTTCATCAAAATGCATGTTGTGTTCAATTCTACCCGTTTGGTAATGGTAACGTGTTACTATCTCGCCCGACATGTATTTTCTAATTTGATCTTGGAATAAATCTAAATCTTTGGCTTTGTTTTTGAAAATGGCTGTTTCCAGTTTCGCTAAATCCTTTTGGATCTGTTCCGCGTACTTCTCCTCCTCCACGGCTTTTTCAAGGCGTTTTAATAAGCGTTCAGTCTCCGTGGAATAGTCATAGTCTTTACCTTCCAAAAACTTCTTGAAATCGTCATAATCTTCATTGGATACAGAATACGTACTTGGATCTCCAATAGAGTCGTGCGTGTTCCTAAAAGCGTTTGCATAGTCAAAAATCAATTGCTTTTGAACCAAGCTAATTAAAATAGAACTGGCAATAGGACCTTCTACTTTTACTTCTGGTTCAATTCCGGCCCCGTCTAAAACGATACGTCCTCCGATGGTTTTGAATTCTTTTCTCAAAGAATCGGGAACGGTCATGGCTTTTCCGTTTGGGTCTTTATGAGAGTAATCCAAACGTTGAATACATCTTCCGCTTGGAATGTAATATTTGGCGACCGTTAATTTCATTTTCGAATTGTACTTCAAATCTCGGGTTTGTTGGACCAAGCCCTTTCCAAAAGAGTTACTCCCAATGATCACTCCACGATCTAAATCTTGAATTGTCCCCGAAACAATTTCTGAAGCAGAGGCAGAAGAACCATTGATTAAAACGACCAAATTAATGGCCGTGTCAATCGGTGGTGCCGTGGTAAAATACGTCTGATTCCAATCGGTTAACTTTCCTTTGGTTTCTACTACTTTGGTTCCAACTGGAACAAAAAGACCCACAATACTAACGGCTTCACGTAAAAGTCCTCCGCCATTACCTCTAAGGTCGAGTACCAAACTGGTGATTTGATGCTTTTCTTTTAAGTCTTTTAATGCAGCTTTCACCTCCGCACTGGCGGATTCGGTAAAGCCATTTAGTTTGATGTATCCTGTTTTTTCTTCGGCAAGTCCATAGTACGGTACATCTTTAATTTTTATTTCTTCACGGGTAACGGTTACCTCTCGGGGTTGCTCCTCGCCATATCTTTCAATGGTTATTACCAAACTTGTATTTGGTTCTCCTTTTAAGAACGAGCTAATTTCAGAAGTAGATTTTCCTTCGGCCGATTTTCCATCCACCATTAAAATTTTATCCCCCGCACGTAAACCTGCTTTGTCGGCCGGGAAATTTTCATAGGGTTCGGAAATGTAAACAAATCCTTTTTTTCGTGAAATCAAAGCCCCAATTCCACCATACTGACCCGTAGTCATAAAACGGTAATCTTCTATATCTGATTCTGGGTAATACACCGTGTATGGATCCAGTTTCTTTAGCATCGCATCAATGCCGGTTTTCATCAATTCACCCGGTTGTGTTTCATCTACGTAATAGGTATTTACGTTTTTATACACACTCACAAAAATGTCTAGGTTTTTACTAATCTCGAAATAGCTGTCTTGAAAGCTAAAAAGACCAATGGAAACGATCGTGATGACACCCGCAATCCATTTGGTAGACGATTTGTATTTATTGCTCATTTTCATTCAGTTTTAATTTGCATTGGAGTTTTTCCAACACACTTTGCATTTTGTTTTGTGTTTCCACAAAATCAATTTTCTTGCTGCCAATATAAATAAATCCAATGGCCAAATGGGTATTGGATTTATTTAAAATTTCGTTTAATTCTATTGAATTTAATCGAAAAGCCTCCGATATTTTCCGTTTAATCGAATTGCGAGAAACAGCCAATTTAAACCTTCTTTTTGGAACGCTAATTAACGTTTGTGTACCTACGAAATCGGAATCCGATATTTTTAAATAAACTAAACGAAAGGGTGGCTTGGTTATTACCTTACCTGTAGAAAAAAGTTGATCTATGACTACTTTGCTTTTCAAATGGTTTTTTCGTTTGTTCGCTAACTTCACGACACAAAAAAAAGGGTTTCTTTCGAAACCCTTCCTATAAATAGTAAAAGAATAATGTTATTTCTTGTTATGTTCCTTAACGTAGTTCTCAATTGCCATGGTCATAGACGGTGCAATTTGAGTAGGCGCTTGAATATCAACTTTAAAACCTGCGTCTTTTGCTGCTCTTGCAGTGGTAGGTCCAAACACCGCAATACGGGTGCTGTTTTGTTTGAACTCTGGGAAATTCTTTAATAAAGATTCAATTCCTGCAGGGGAGAAAAACACCAACATGTCGTACAGTACATCTTCTAAATCCGATAAATCCGAACAAACTGTTTTATAAAGAACCGCTTTAGAATATTGGAATTTGCTTTTATCTAATAATTCTGGTATTTCTTTTTTCAAAATATCTGAGCAGGGTAACAAGAACGTTTCTTTCTTGTGTTTCTTCATTACCTCTATCAATTCCGCAAAACGTTGTTTCCCATGGAAAATTTTACGTTTTCTATACACTACGTATTTTTGGAGGTAATAGGCCGTTGATTCTGAAATACAAAAGTACTTCATGGTATCTGGAACAGTGATACGAGCTTCTTTTGCAATTCTGAAATAATGATCCACCGCATTTCTGGAAGTGAAAATCACTGCAGTATGATCTAGAAGATTGATTTTATCAGCACGGAAATCTATTTCATCTACGCCTTCAATATGAATAAAAGGACGGAAATCGATTGTTAATTTATGCTTTGAACCTACCTCAAAGTACGGAGATTTATCCGATTCTGGTTTAGGTTGCGATACGAGAATAGTTTTTACTTTCAAATCCATAATTTAACCCTTATAAAGCTTGGTTAGTGTTCTTGATTAATAATTCATAGCCATTCATTTTCTAAAGCATATCGACCTAAAACGAATAACGGCAAAATTTCAAGCGCGCAAATGTACAAAATAATGTGAAACACTTGAATATTAGTTTGTTTTAACCCTAAAATAAAGGTTCGTGTTATCCGGTAGAAGTAGATGGAACTCATTAGAATAAGGCCTATGGTGACCACCACATCCGAATCGATTAGGTGAGCAAAGGTATGTAATACAATAATGGGGAATAGGATCACACCTTCCACCTGTATAGATAAAATGAGCAAGGACAAGTAGCCTTGAAATGTTTTAAAAGAATTAAATACCATCCCTGATAAGAGAATAAACATCGTTTTAAAAAACAACAAAATAATAAGCAAAAAACCAATAATCAATACCGCAAATCCCGTTTTTTGGAAATCAAATAATAATACCGGGACGGTGGCTTCCGAAATAACCTGGTAAGAGAATATGGATATATTTATGATGCCGAGTAAAAACATTCCAAGTGAGACAAACCCATTGGCGCCACTACGGTCGTTTAACTCACTGAAAAAAGTGCCGCTTTTAAAAAAGGAAGTGGAAATGGATCGTAGTCCCTTCGGGTGTTTCTGATAATAATAACCCCACGAAATAAGAATAAGAAGATACAGACTAAAAAGTACGGTGGTACTTGAAACCTCCCGGTTAATAAATGGGGGTGGAGGTAATTGAGAATCGTCCTTCACTGTTATCCATTCATTATTTTGAAATTGGGGTTCCCAAAGGGTGTCTTCCTTGGGATTCGTCATGTGAGTAAAAACTAAACTTGAGTCACTCGTATTAGGAGTGGAATAAGAATCTGGTATGTGATTTTTTAGCTGAGGCATGTCCGAAGACAAAAGTAATTGTAGCAATTGTCACATTCATTTAATATCTGTAAATAATCCGTGTTTTTTTGAACATAATTATTTACAGATTTCAATACCTTTGACGGCTTAATTAAAACACTCATGACGGATAGATTTGAAGCGCACGATTATTATTTAATGGATGAATTGTTAACTGAAGAACAAAAGTTGTTCAGAGATTCATTACGCGCATGGTTAAAAAAAGATGTTTCTCCCATAATTGAAGATTATTACGAACGTGCGGCATTCCCAAGCCAAATCATTCCTGGTTTAGGTGAGTACGGGTGTTTTGGTCCTTACATTCCAACAGAATATGGCGGTGCTGGTTTAGATCAAATTACCTACGGTCTATTAATGCAGGAATTAGAACGAGTTGATTCTGGAGTTAGATCTACTTCTTCGGTGCAATCATCATTGGTCATGTATCCTATTTGGAAATATGGATCGGAAGAGCAAAAGCAAAAATTCCTACCTAAATTGGCCACCGGTGAGTTTATTGGTTGTTTTGGATTAACAGAACCAGATCATGGTTCGGATCCAGGGAGTATGGTCACCAACTTTAAAGATATGGGCGACCATTATTTATTGAATGGCGCTAAAATGTGGATCTCAAATTCACCAATTGCGGATGTGGCTGTGGTTTGGGCAAAAAATGAAGCGGGTAGAATTCACGGTATTCTTGTAGAAAAAGGAATGGAAGGTTTCACTGCACCAGAAATGCATGGAAAACATTCCTTAAGAGCTTCTATTACTGGTGAATTGATTTTTGATAATGTAAAAGTTCCAAAAGAAAACCTGTTACCAGGTAGATCTGGACTAGGAGCCCCATTGTCTTGTTTAGATTCTGCTCGTTATGGTATCGCATGGGGAGCTATTGGTTCCGCTATGGACTGTTACGATTCGGCTTTGAAATATGCGAAAGAACGTATTCAGTTTGGGAAACCCATTGCATCCTTTCAATTGATTCAAAAGAAACTGGCAGAGATGGTGACCGAAATCACGAAAGCGCAATTGTTAACTTTTAGATTGGGTCAATTACGGGAAGAAGGGAGAGCTACCACGGCTCAAATTTCAATGGCAAAAAGAAACAATGTGGATATGGCTTTGAAAATTGCCAGAGAAGCACGTCAAATTCATGGCGCAATGGGTATTACTAGCGAGTATTCTATTATGCGTCATATGGCGAACTTAGAATCGGTTATTACCTATGAAGGAACTCACGATATTCACCTATTGATTACGGGGATGGATGTGACAGGAATTCAGGCATTTAGCTAGGTAAGGATAGTTTTATGGAAAGCCTCTAAGTCGTATGATTTAGGGGCTTTTTTTTTACCCTCCTATCAAATGGTCTACGGGGGCAAAATTGTCGGTAAGCACAAAGCCATTCATCTCCATTTTTAAAGTGACGGGATGGGCTAGAAGTTTTTGGTAGGTTTTAGGAATGTGTTCGTTAAGGATCTCCTGTTTCTGTTTAATGGCCACCATCATATAGTTATGTAAGCCATTTACATTTTTTTCTTGAGCCGAATAAATCAAAACTTGTGGAAAAACAGATTGTAAGGTCAGGAACTCACTCTCAATAAATCGGGCGCTTTTCCCTTTTAAATCCCCTAATAAGTTGAGGATTAATACACCATCATCCATGAGGATATGGGAAACCTCTTTAAAAGTTTCTTGGGTGGTTAAATGAAACGGAATAGATAATGGAGAAGTCAATACATCATATAATACCACATCGTAAGCCTGGTGTTCTTTTTGTAAAAAGTAACGGGCATCTTCATTATAAATAGTGGTATTCATCGCTTTTTCAAAAGCAAAATGTTCTTGAGATATTTGAGTGAGTTGCCCATCAATTTCAACGATATCTAAATGTGCACTTGGAAATTTCTCTTGAAAGTGCTTGGGGTAAGAGAAGCCCCCTCCGCCAAAAAGTAATACCCGGTCAAACTGGGGATGGTAGTATTTGAGCACATCAAAAAATTGGGTGTATTCAAATAGAAGTTTATTGGGTGCAGCAATAGCCATTCCTGAATTAACATATCCATCTAGTAACAGGAATTTGGTTTCTTGGTTTTTGTAGTTGCCATGTTCAATAAATACTCTGGCATATTGGGTGTCAATATCTATATAGTTACGTGATTTAGTAAGCTGTAACCCGTTTCCTACAACTAAAAAAGCCACCACCAACGCTATTTTATGGAATTCTTTGACGATAAATAACAGTGACAGCAGGAATAATAGAATGCTTAGTAAATAGATGATGAGATTGGTGCCAAGGAAGGATATGAGTACAAAACCGCCTAAGAAAGTACCTACAATACTACCCAGCGTAGAAAATGCGTAAATGCCGCCTGCTACGGAGCCCGAGTTTTCTTTTTTATCCATACTCAAACGAATAGCGAAAGGGCTTACCATAGCCATCAAAAATGAGGGAGCTCCAAACAATAAAGTACACGCCAGTAAACTTTTTGTAATTAGGGGGAGTGAATAGGAATTGAGTTGAACGAGAACTACGTTTTTACTCACATTCATAACCAATATGGAAGCAGCAGCTCCGAGTAGAATGAGTCCTAACACCCGGGTTGCATGATACTGGTCGGCAAGTTTTCCACCTTTCCAGTATCCTGCCGACATGAACAATAAAATGATGCCAATTACCGAGGTCCATACAATAGAGGAAGAACCTAGAAACGGAGCTAATACGCGTAACCCTACCAGTTCAAATACCATTAAGACAAATCCGGATAAGAAAACGGTTATTTTTAGTTTGATATAAATATTCATAGAAGACGTCTAAAGTAGTACGAATAGTTGATTTCTAACTTGAAAATGCATGGGTTTATCCATCCGTATTTTAGGTTTATAACCGCTGTGATTTTTTAGGCAGTTAAACCATTGGAGAGAGCGTATATCTAAAGTCCATGTTGCACAAAAAAATAAGTACTATGAAAAAGAAAATGTTAGGAATGATTTTCGTCCTATTAATAGGGGGGAGCGGATGTCTGTTTGCACAAAAAGGGCAAGAAACACAAAGGGACCACAACCCTGAAGTGCATGTTGAAAAAAAGATGGCGCAATGGAACAGAGAATTGGAATTGACCGAAAGTCAGTCGGAAGAGATGACTCGTATTCTAAAGGATTTGCAAAAGGAGAGGATGGTGATTCGTGTAAAATATCCAGCGTTAAAGGAAGCAAAGGAAGAAATGAAAAGCCTAAGGAAATATAAACAGGAGCAGTTAAAAGTTATTTTAACGGAGGAGCAACTTGAATTAATGAAAGAAAAGCGTGCCTCGAATTCCAAAAAAGGCATAGGGTATTCTAAAGAAAAAAATAAAGAGCCGCACATGTCCAAGATGAAGGCTGCGTTAAATTTATCGGATGATCAGGTGGAAAAACTGTTGGAGTTGGATCAGGAGATGAAAGAGAAAAAAGAGGCGATTGGAAATAAGTACCCGGAACTACAGCAGGTCAAAAAGGAAATGAAAAGCTTGAAAAAAGAAATGAATTCAAATGTAGAATCTGTTCTTTCAAAGGAGCAATATCAAAAGTATTTGAGGATTCAAAAATCGCATAAAGGAAAAGAGGGCAAATAAGGAAAGAAAAGGAATTAAAGGAAGGGAGATATATAAATGAAAAAAGCCGCTATTCGCGGCTTTCTTCATTTTAAACTTTTAATTCAGATTTTGAAATCTTGCGGCCTTCAAGCCAGTTTTCGTAAGACTTTTTGTCCAACTGGTACCATGCTTTGACAATATTTGATTTCAATAACCCTTTTAGTTTTGTTGTTTTTTTGTTTAAATCGATACTCATCGTTCCAGGGGTGTTTTTGTTGATAAATTACTGTTAGGTAGAGTAAATATAAAAAAAAATCCTTGTCACTCAACGAGTATGTTCGTTATTTTATAGTACTACGTTGATTATCTTTTTGTTAACGTAAATAATTTTCTTTGGGGCTTTACCATCTAACCACTTTTGCGCCTCTGGAAGGCATAATAACTTCTCTTCCACCGCTTTTGCATCCATACCGATAGGTAGCTCTAATTTGAATCGCATTTTCCCGTTAAAAGATACCGGATAGCTATGACTGGATTCAACCAATACTTCTGGATTGAATTTTGGGAATGTAGCATAAGATACCGAGGTGTCGTTTCCTAATTGGCTCCAAAGTTCTTCCGCAATATGAGGTGCATGACACGCTGCCAGTACAACTAATTCACTTAAAATGGCTCTGTGATTACATTTCAAAGAAGACAATTCATTCACACAAATCATTAAGTGACTCACCGTGGTATTAAACGAATAACGGTCCATGTCATCTTGTATCGCTTTAATAGTTTTATGCAATACTTTTAATGCAGCCTTACTTGGAGCCTCATCTGATACTGAAAATTCTTCGGTGTCATTATGATACAAGGCCCATAACTTACGTAAGAAACGCGATACCCCATCAATACCTTTTGTATTCCATGGTTTGTGCATTTCAATTGGGCCTAAAAACATTTCGTGTAAACGTAAGGCATCTGCTCCGTAACGTTCTATCAGTTCGTCTGGGTTGACCACGTTGTATTTGGACTTCGACATTTTCTCGACTTCACTTCCACAAATGTAGGCTCCGTTTTCGAGTTCGAATTCGGCATTGGCATATTCTACCCGCCAGTTTTTGAAGGCTTCGGTATCCAATACATCTCCAGTAACAAAACTCACATCGGCATGAATAGAAGCTACTTTTCGGTCGCCAATTAAACCCTTAGATACAAAAGTATTGGTGCCGTCTAATCGGTACACAAACTTAGATACCCCTTGAATCATTCCTTGGTTAATTAACTTTTTTGCCGGTTCGTTAAATGGAATCATTCCTAAATCATTTAGGAATTTAGTCCAAAAACGGACGTACAATAAATGTCCGGTGGCATGTTCAGCCCCTCCCAAATACAAATCCACTTGTTTGTAATAATTTACGGCTTCTTGCGAGAACAACTCGGTGGTGTTGTTTGGATCCATATATCTTAGGTAATACCAAGAAGACCCGGCCCAACCCGGCATAGTGTTGGTTTCTAAAGGATGTCCTTCTTTTGTGGTCCAGTTTTTAGCTCTCGCCAATGGGGGTTCCCCATTTTTTGTAGGGAGGTATTTATCAACCTCTGGCAATTCTAAAGGAAGTTCCTTTGCATCTAATACGTACGGAAGATCATTTTTGAAATATACAGGTATAGGTTCTCCCCAATATCGTTGACGGCTAAAACCAGCATCTCTTAATTTGAAGTTGATTTTCTTGGTTCCAACTCCTGCTTTTTCCAATTCATAAATGGCCAAACTTATGGCTTTCTTTGCTTTCAATCCGTTAAGGAAATCGGAGTTACAGACTACCGCATCCTTACCTTCCACAGCTCCTTCGCTTAAATCGGCCTCTTCAAAAATATTTGGAATAGGAAGTTTGAAATGAGTCGCAAAACTCCAATCCCGCTGATCACCTGCCGGAACGGCCATAATTGCTCCGGTTCCGTAATGTGCTAAAACGTAATCTCCAATCCAAATTGGAATTTCAATGCCACTAAATGGGTGAATAGCATAGGCTCCGGTAAATGCACCTGAAATGTGTTTTACATCCGACATACGGTCACGTTCCGAACGTTTGCTGGTCACCTCGATGTATTCTTTTACAGCTGCTTTTTGATCTGTAGTGGTGATTTTTTGAACCAACTCATGCTCGGGAGCAACCACCATAAACGAAACTCCAAAAATAGTATCGGGACGAGTCGTGAAAACCTCAATTTTATCGGCATGATCTTTCACCGCAAAATTGACTAAAGCGCCTTGGGATTTACCAATCCAATTTTTTTGAATTTCTTTAATAGATTCGGGCCAATCAATTCCATCTAAGTCATTTATTAGGCGATCCGCATAAGCCGTAATTCGTAACGACCATTGCTTCATTTTTTTCTGCTCTACTGGAAATCCGCCACGTTCAGAAACACCATTTTTAACTTCATCGTTCGCTAAAACGGTTCCTAATTCCGGACACCAGTTGACTTCCGATTCGCTCAAATATGCCATTCGGTAGTTTAGCAAGGTTTCATATTGTTGTTCTGCTGATTTCGAATTCCATTCATTAGCCGTAAATGTCAATTCTTCCGAGCATTGGGCTTTTACGTTTTCGGTACCTGAAGCAGCGAAAAGTAGAAGCAATTCATCAATAGGCGTTGCTTTATTAGCTTCGGTGTTATACCAAGAGTTGAAAATGGAGATGAAAATGGTTTGGGTCCATTTGTAATAGTTTTTTTCTGATGTACGTACTTCACGATCCCAATCAAATGAAAAACCAATTCGATCTAACTGCTGACGGTAACGTGTAATGTTTTCTTTGGTCGTGATATCCGGATGTTGACCGGTTTGAATGGCATATTGCTCAGCTGGTAAACCAAAAGAATCGTATCCCATAGGATGCAATACTTCAAAATTTTGCAGTCTTTTATATCTTGAAAAAATATCAGAAGCGATGTATCCTAGTGGGTGCCCTACGTGAAGTCCTGCTCCGGAAGGGTAAGGAAACATATCGAGTACATAAAACTTTTCTTTTTCAGAATTGATTTGGCTTTTAAACGTCTTGTTTGCCGCCCAATACGATTGCCATTTTTTTTCAATATCAAAAAACTTATAAGCCATAACTTTCTCTTTTTTATGCGTAAAATTCAGGCGGCAAAAGTAGTAAGGTTTAGCCCAATGGAGAAGGATTTGCAGCCTATATTCTCAAGTAATTGAGATGAGACAACTGACACTTAGAGATTACTAGATTCTCACTTGCCACGAATCTTTTAAAAGAATTTAACGAAACCGGTAGTTTCAAGTTTTATGCTTTCCTCTTCTTGATTTATCTTCGCCCGCAAATAAAGTGAATCGTGAACGACAGTATTGTAATAATCCCAACTTATAATGAGATTGAGAACATCGAAAAGATGATTCGGAAGGTTTTTTCTTTAGAGAAAGCATTCGATTTATTGATCATTGATGACGGGTCTCCTGATGGAACAGCTGCCGTGGTGAAAAAGCTGCAATCCGAATATCCAGATCGCCTTTTTATTGAGGAACGTATTGGGAAACTAGGATTGGGAACCGCTTATATTCATGGATTTCATTGGTGTATTGATCGTCATTATGATTTTATATTTGAAATGGATTGCGATTTCTCACATAATCCTAAAGATCTAATTGTGTTATATAATTCAGCTCAAATGAATAATGCCGACTTAGTAATTGGCTCACGTTACATCAAAGGAGTGAATGTGGTGAATTGGCCGATGGGAAGAATTCTGATGTCCTATTATGCCTCTATGTATGTTCGAATTATCACTGGAATGCCAATTCGAGATACTACGGCTGGATTTAAGTGTTACCGTAAAAAAGTATTGGAATCTATTTCTATTGATGAAATTCAGTTTAAGGGTTACGCTTTCCAAATCGAAATGAAATTTAGAACCTGGAAAAAAGGGTTTAACGTGGTAGAGGAACCGATTATTTTTACGGATAGACAAGAGGGTTCTTCAAAAATGTCAGGCGGTATTTTTAAAGAAGCATTTTTTGGGGTTTGGTTACTAAAACTGAAAAGCATTTTCGGATTGATTTAGTCCTAGCGAATTATTACGAATCCTTCACTGTGCTTATTTTGTCCCGAAGTAAATTGAATTTGGTAACTCCCTTGTGATAAGTGTGAAACATCTATTTCAAAACTATTTGCCAATCTAATATCTGAAAGGGATTGAAGGAGTATTCCCGTACTTGAATATATACGATACCCATCAATTATTCTAAATTCTGCTTGGAGTACGATCTGTAAGGTATGGGAGGTCGGATTTGGAAAAAGGGTGAGCTCGCTGAATTTTGATTTTCGTAACACGAAATTCCCTTTTGAAATCAGGTCTTTGTTGGGGTCAATAATTACCTGAGTAACTTCGAAATTGATATCCCAATAAAAAAAATCCTCGTTTTGTAAGGCGTGGGCGGAAACCCAAGTAGAATCTGATTCGCCCAAAACAAGAATGGGGACGCTCAAGTTAAAAAATGAAGGCGTTGAATTTGAGGTGGTTTGGCGTAAGCGGATTTCTAATTGGCTGTTTATTTGATCCCATTCTATATTAAAATTAGGGTATCCAATTCCATAAATCCATTGTTCTTTAAAGGAGGTTAAGGATGTGCCTGAGGCTTGTTCCATATGTTTAAAGAAATCATCTGTTAAAGCCGTTTGGTAAGCTAGGTCAGGATCTGATAGGTAGGTTCGGATACCATTGAAAAAATGGTGGTCTCCAACTTGACCACGTAACATATGTAAAACATAAGCGGCTTTGGCATAACTTAATTCGGGATCGAAAATGCGTTGAAATGTACTTGTGTCCATTACAAAAATGCTAAGTGAATTATTGGCTAATGCATGTTTTAAAGTATTTGATTTCCACTCTTCCCAATATTTCCCATGGTACATTGTTTCAAGGGGGAGTCCCGCAAAATAGGTGGCGAATCCTTCGTTGAGCCATATGTCTTGCCAGGAACCGCATGTGATTTTGTTACCAAACCATTGATGAGCCAATTCATGGGCGTTTAAATTAAATTGAAAGTGATGCATAAAACTCATAGTTTGATGCTCCATCCCACCTCCTCGTCCCCATTGTGCATGCCCATATTTTTCGTTCATAAAAGGATAGGGGCCCACTAAAGAATCATAATATCTAAGAAGCGTATCGGTAATGAAAAGATCATTTCGATACCGGGCACTATCTTCTTTGTATACGTAGTTTTGAACCAATAGGGAGCCCGTAGATAGGTGCGATGTGAAATTTATTTCGGCATACGGAGTTACCGCCATTGCAATTAAGTAAGGGGCAATGGGATACCTGCTCTTCCAATGTGTCGTTGAAAAATCGCCATGGGTAATAACACTTTGTAGAATGCCATTTCCTGCCACTTTATTTTCTTTTGGACACGTAATATACATATCCACAGAATCCGCTTTATCTGTCAAGCTTTGTTTGCATGGCCACCAATCTATTGCACCGTAAGGCTCGGAAAGCGTCCATAAAATGGGTGTTTGGTTATGTAATTCCGTTTTAAATGAAGCTCCTTCGGGTGGGGTTCCATGATAAAAAATGGTTAACGAATCCAAGATAAGAGAATCATAATGCGCATTAACTTGAATTAATTGATCTATTTGTGTAAAAAGAGCGGATTGATTATGGTATTGAATAGAATCGACCTCTAGAGTGGGGTTCAATTCAAAATAGATTTGATTTAATGCATGTAGCGGAATAAAATGGGAGGTAACCGAACCAGAAACGAATTGGGAATCGGGAGTAACCGTTAAATTTAGCCGGTAATACGTAATGTCATAATTGCGGGTGAACTGGTTTTCTTGGATTTGAAGTGGGGAACCTTTTTTTTGATGTGAGCACTCTTCTACGGGAAATTCAGGTATGTAATTCCCTACTTGTGTATACCCTTTTTGAATACTCAAAATGGATAGGAGAAAGAGAAATGCTTTTATGAAATCCATGGGAACGAAAATAAAGGAATTAGTAATGGCATTAAATTAAATATCTATGGAACTCCAATGGGCATATGAAAAGATGACTTAAATGGTGCAGTCTAGGTGTTTTGTTTATGTTTGTTAATGATAATGAGTTGTTTAACAGATGTTAAAGTTTGGATAAAACCGGAACTATTATTATCTTTAACTCGTTGATTTGGGGGAATCAGTTTAAAAATAGGGTTATGGAAAATGTGAGACAAGGAGGATTCGGCCTTCTGGAAAGAACTTTATTAGAGTTCGATCAAAAAGGAAATTCAAGTATTGAAGATATAAAACAATACTTGTACGAAAAATACAAGGTGACAGTAAGCCACTCGGTTTTAAGAAAAAGAATTGAAAGCGCAGGAGTTTAAATAAACCCTGCGTCTTTTGGTATTATTTCGGTTGGAGGATACCCAAAGTAATTTTTGAAAGAAAAAGAGAAATAACTAACACTATTAAACCCAGTAGCGTATGCAATTTCTGAAATATTACCCCCACGTTGTTCAATAATCTGTTTCGCTTGTTCCAATCTAAATTCTCTTAGAAACTGATTGAAAGTTTTACTCGTAATCGCTTTGACCCGTCTTTGCACCGTAGATTTACTTAAACCCATCTCTACAACTACATCCTCAATGGCAAAGTGTGATTTATCTAAGTTGTTTGCAAACAAGACGATCAACTCACGCATGAAAATATCTTCGGTAGATTCAACTTCGGTTTTGTTGGTTTCTAAATATGCCTTGGCTTTTAGTTTCCTGCGAATTTCAATCAGATTGGCAATTCGTGCGATTAGTTCTTTTGCATTAAACGGTTTAGTGATGTAATCATCTGCCCCATACTCCAATCCCATAATTCGAGATTCGGTCATGGTTTTTGCCGTTAATAGAATAACTGGAGTATTGGTAAGAGCCGGGGTTTCACGTACATTACGTAAGAGCTCATATCCATCCATCTCGGGCATCATGATGTCCGAGATTATTAAATCGGGTTCTTTTTTAAAAGCCATATCAAGACCTTTTTTACCATCAGCAGATACAAACACAGTATACCCCTTGAACTTCAAAAGTTCTTCTAGGTTCTCTCTTACTGTGGCATCATCTTCAATTATGAGTACATTAGACATGAAATTTAAACGTTTTGGTTCATTATTGACACAAATGTAAACTATTGAGATTATTTTTGGCAACACTACATGGAGGATTTATTTGCATTTGAAATGGATGAGATTACCGTATTGAAATCGGGTTTTTTGGAAAAGACATTGAATCTATTTCGTACCGGGTTGGGCTTTGAGGCTAATGTAGGGTCTTTTTTAAAGTGGTTATCAAATACATACTATCCCTATCAAACTATTTTTATCCCGAATGTATCCCGGAATATCAATGATTATTTCTCGGCTCAACAGGTGATTTTTGGTCAAGAAGTTGAAATACTAAATAATTCATTTATTGAAAAGTCTATTCGTGAAATTATAAATGGACAAAAAGCCTTTAAACAGGAAGTGGCTCATGATGTTCATGATCCGCACCTTCGTGAGGTAATTAAAGAAATGGGAATTTCCTCCCTTTTTATTGTTCCGCTATTTGCGGGGAAAAATATAATTGGATATCTCGCATTTTTTGAAAATGAAGTACCTAGATTATGGTCCAAAAAGGAAACTACCGAACTATTATCGTTAAGTGAGATTTTTACACAGTTTCTATATGCGGAGACTTTAAATAAAGAACTGTTCACCAAAGAGGATCTTTTACAAAAGGCGATTGAAAGTTCAAATGACGGATATTGGCATATTGATTTGAAGCAAAATCAAATGCATTTTTCTCGGCAATGGAAAAGAATGTTAGGCTATGAAGAGCATGAGTTGGCAGATTCGTTTGCTTCATTTGAAAATCTTTTACATCCAGAGGATAAGGATGTGGTGCTTCATGTACTTGATCCGTATTTGAAAATTGGGGTAGGTAGTTATGAATGTGAATATCGTATTCGTCACAAACAGGGGAACTATTTATGGGTGCTTACTCGTGCGAACATTAATTTTTCGGAAAATGGAATTCCATTACAATTTGTAGCTACCAATACGGATATTACTTCCCGTATTGAGTATAAACGTAAATTGGCACAAAGTGAAGCCAAGTACAAAAGGTTATTGGGCTCTATCCATGAAATAATATTTGAGATTGATAACAACGGTATTGTGACCTTTTTGAATGAGGCGTGGGAACGTCATCTTTTATTTAAGGTAAATAAAACCATTGGAACCCTTTATACGAAGTATATTCATCCAGAGGATCGACATATTGTATATAATGTTATCCGAATGGAGTTTACCGGGAAAGAAGTGATGCATATTGCTAAAGAAGTCCGTTTGTTAGCGGCTAATGGGCAGTCAGTATGGATGGAAATTCACTTCTCCGTCCGTTTTGGTGAAACAAAAAAAGTAGCGGAAGTAAAAGGAACGTTAATTAATATTGATGAAAGGAAAAGAGTTGAAATAGCCAAAAAAGCTTCGGAAAATAGATTGGCTCGAATTTCTGAAAATATTTCTGACCTAATTATTGAGATTGATGAAACAGGAGAATACCTGTTTATGTCGAACGCTTCTCGTAATATGTTAGGCAGAAATCCAAGTGATTTTATAGGGGATAAAGCCATTGATGATGTGCATCCAGAGGAAAAGGAAAGTGTTAGTGTAAATATTTTTCAACAACTAATCAATGGGGCCAAACGTGTGGTAGAACAATACCGGTTTAAAACAGCAGATGATGATTTTATTTGGGTAGAAGCCATTGTACAACCCTTGATTGCTGTTTCGGGAAAAAGAACGTTTATTGCCGCTCTTCGGGATATATCTGCCCGAAGAAAGATTGAAGAGGACATGAAAATGGCGCTCCAAAAGGAGAAAGATTTGAATGAATTAAAATCTCGTTTCATTACCATGACTTCTCATGAGTTTAGAACTCCATTGTCGTCTATTCAGTCCAGTGTGGAACTCCTAGAAATGTATGCCGAAGATTTGGGAGAGCGATTTATGAAACCTTTCCAAAAGCATTTTACTAAAATCACGAATCAGGTGACACGTATTAATTCGTTGCTTAATAATATTGATACCTTGGGTAAAATTGAATCTTCTGGAATTACTTATAATCCCATAAATCAAGATTTAGTAGAGTTTGTAGAACAGATCATTAGTCAGAAGATAGGGGCGGAATTTCCAAATAAAAAAGTGAATTTGTTGATTGTTGGCGAACAAAAAAGCCAACTATTTGACCCTATGTTATTGGATAGTTTGGTGTATAATCTGTGTAAAAATTCTTTGATGTATTCAAAGGAAGAGGTGTTTGCCAAAGTGACCATTGGGAAAAAGGGCTTCGAATTGGAATTTAGAGATACTGGTTTGGGTATTCCTGAAGAGGAACAAATGCATTTATTTACCTCCTTCTTTAGAGCCAAAAACATTGTGAACCTAAATATCCCTGGGAATGGCTTAGGCTTAACCATTTCAAAAAAAGTGGTGGATCTACATTCGGGTAAGATTGTCCTGGAATCCAAAGAAAATGAAGGTACGGTGGTGACAGTAACTATTCCAAGGGACTATTAATAGTCAAACATTTCGGTCCAACTAAGAATGGTGGTGTAGCCCATAGCTGTAAGTTGTTTTAGTTCTGCCTTATGTCCAATAAAGAGAACAAAATCACCTCCCCAAGCGCCTAAAGATTTAAAGGTTCCTGAAATGTTTTTAAATCGTTGGTGGTGAATCGTTGAATATCCTAAAGCCTGACTTAATAAGTCCTCGTGAGTAGAAAGTAATGTCTCTAATTGGATTATTCCTGTAGTGGATATGACCTGATTTGTTAGGGTAGTTATTTGATGGGCTAAAAGCGCTCTATTGAATTCAAGTTGTGCATATTTTGCAATCTCTTTATCGCTAAATTGTTTCTCTCCCAAATAAACGAAGTGGATGTTCTCGGTGCTTTCTAATGCGAATGTCACCGGTTTGATCTTCCGACCGAGATCAGAAATTTGATAGCTAATAGGACCATCCGCATCCGCACAAGCGATATCGTATCCAGAACCACCAAAAGTATTATCTAATAGAATATACGGGTTTATTTGAGCCCATTGGCTTAATAAATGAATCAAGGTAGAACTGGAACCTAATCCCCACTTTCGGTTAAACTCCAACTTGGTCCGTATTTGTTTCCCCAAAACTTCCGATTTAAAAGACGGGTTTTGATGAATAACCTGTTGCAGGATATCTCTTAGTTTTTGACCTTTCTGGAGGTCACTGGTAGTCAGAACTTCCAAATTTTTATCCAAAACACATTCAAACCAGAGAGATTGATCATAGTCGTAACTCTTCCATTCGATTTGATGGGGATCTGGAGAAGTGTAAACTTCTAACCATTGACCAAATTTGGTCGGTATAGCTAAAGATAAAGCACCATCCAGAACCGTGTATTCTCCCGTGATTAGGAGCTTCCCTTTAGCATAATATTTTTGAATAGGCTGCATTAGTTGGTTACAGCCGCTCTCATTTCATTAAATTTATTTACAATATCGCTATGACGTGGCACCTTATCTTTAAAGTAGATTTTAAAGAAGTCTTTTTCCTTATCCGTGGCCCCCAGGTTATTTAATACATTCAATAAATGCATTTTCATATGTCCTTGTTGAATTCCCGTAGTGGTTAAAGCTTTTAAAGCGCCAAAATTTTGAGCTAAACCAGAAGCAGCAATAATCATCATTAGATCTTTTGCTCCAGGATTCCCTAAAAGTTCATACGCAAATTTCACCATAGGATGCAAGGTGGTTAAACCTCCTACCGTTCCTAAGGCCATGGGTATGTCCAACCAGAATCTAAATTGGCCGTCCTTTATCTCGCATTGCGTAAGGGAACGGTATTGACCGGAACGTGCAGCATAAGTATGAGCGGCTGCCTCCACCGCTCTAAAGTCATTTCCAGTAGCAATCACCACTGCATCTATCCCATTCATAATTCCTTTGTTATGCGTAGTGGCACGATAGGGTTCTATTGTAGCTACATGAATAGCACGCTGAAATTTTTGAGCAAATTCTTCTCCCGTCATGTTTTCGGTAGCCAATTGATCTACCGAACAATTTACCTCCGCTCTTACCAAACATTCGGGGGTGTAATTAGATAGGATACACATGATGATTTGAATTTGTTTTTCTTCCTCGGTAAAAACATCGGAAGCTTCAATTTCACGTTTTAAAGTTTCGGCAAATTGTTCCAAACAAGTGTTAATGAAATTGGCACCCATGGAATCTGCCGTTTCAAAGTTGGCTTTGATTTGGTAGTAATTTGGCTCTTCGTAGTTTTTATTGATTAACATGATATCGGTAATACCCCCCTCACGTTTTCGCATGTTGGCGGTAATACTTTCGGTGTCTCTATAAAATTTATCCTTGATCTTGTTAAAGAAATTTAGTAAAGTATCGTAATCTCCATAATACACGAAATGCACATGTCCAATTTTTTTGGTCGAAATCACTTCTGTTTTAAAGCCTCCTCTAGCCATCCAAAAACTAGCTGCCTTTGCCGCAGCAGCCACGACCGAACTTTCTTCGATGGCCATTGGAATGGTATATATAACATCGTTAATCAGAAAGTTTGGTGCCACTCCAAAAGGTAAGTAGTAATTGGTAAGGGTGTTTTCAATAAATTCATCATGAACTTGCTGCAGCTTTTCATCTTTATTCCAATACTGTTTTAACACCGCTTTTCCAGTTTCTTGATCACTGAAATAATTGGAAACTACCCAATCTATTTTTTCTTCCTTGGTGAGTTTAGAAAAACCCTTAATTGCTTTTGACATACAGTTGTTTTTCGGAATAACGAATCCGTTTTTTGTGTAGTATACAAATGTAGGATTTTGACATTCTTTAACGCTAGCTATTTGGGTTTTGTTGTGAAATCGTATGTGCTCAAAACAGGGTACCCAAATAATCCGTTGGATAGGGTATAGGAGAAATAGGGATAGGTCACAATTTGCAGGTGCGAACCCTGGTCAAAGGTTCTGAATTTGGGATAATCTTGAAGGGTTTCGTTTTTTAGTTCAATGACCGTACTTGTAGCCGAAAAGCCTTCTCCACGAGTGGTGTTTACGATTTGGACAACCTGTGTTTCTATCGGGGTGGCTAGCATGAAATTAGCCAAGAAGAACATGCTGGTAAGAATGGGCCCAAGCCCTAAAAAATTTAAAGTTATAATAAAGGGGTAATCCAAAGGGATGAATTTCACTACCCATTTGTAGGGGATTAATGTGAATGACACCGAGAAAAACAGAAGGTGTTTTAAGGTTTCCCAGATGGAAATAGCTGTCACGGAGTACAACCAGAATAAAATTAATAAACCTGAAAACCAACCCCCTGCCATTGTAGGAACTACCCATTTTGGGGTGTGCTCTTTTTTTGAGACTTCCAACCGCAGTTTTTTGTGTGTATTTTTGCCGATATTGACCAACGTAAGTAGATTTAAATTTTGAAAGGTATTAAATGACAAGTTTAGTGAAAAAAGTAACAACAGGTGGCTTACTCACTTTGATTTATGGGAGTATATTATTTTTGAATTTTAGCTGTCAGAGCCAAGAAAACGAAAAAGTGGAAGAACAACATGCACATACCAATCATTTAATTAAGGAGTCGAGTCCCTACTTATTACAACACGCTCATAATCCGGTGAATTGGTACCCCTGGGGAGAAGAGGCCTTGAATAAAGCCAAATCTGAAAATAAATTACTTCTGATTAGTATCGGTTACGCGGCTTGCCATTGGTGTCATGTAATGGAGCATGAAAGCTTTGAAGATGAAGCAGTGGCGCAATTAATGAACGACAATTTTGTATGTATTAAGGTAGATAGAGAAGAGCGTCAAGATATTGATCAAATCTATATGAATGCCGTTCAATTAATGACAGGTAGAGGGGGATGGCCATTAAACTGCTTTGCTTTACCCGATGGAAAACCATTTTATGGGGGTACGTATTTTAGGCGAGAACAATGGATGGAATTATTGAAACGTATCTCCGAAGAATACACTACCCATCCAGAGAAGGTGCGTGAATATGCGCAGAATTTAACCGATGGGGTGAAGCAAAGTGAATTGATTATTAAAAACACCCTAACTTCTGGTTTTGAATTGGGAACCTTGGATGAAATGGTGGACCAGTGGAAATCGCAATTTGATCCCCAAGAAGGGGGGACCCAAAGAGCACCAAAGTTTCCCTTGCCGAATAATTTGCAGTTTTTAATGCGGTACGGCACATTAGGGAATCATGCCGAGGTGGAAGCGCATGTGGAACTGACCCTTAATAAAATGGCTTTTGGTGGATTGTACGATCAAATTGGTGGGGGGTTCACCAGGTATTCGACCGATAAGTACTGGAAGGTCCCTCATTTTGAGAAAATGCTGTACGATAACGGACAACTAATTTCTTTGTATTCGGAAGCGTATACTCGATTTAAGAATCCATTATATAAAGAAATAGTAGCGGCTTCTATCGCTTTTTGTCAACGGGAATTGTCCAATGGGAAGGGCATCTTTTATTCCTCGTTAGATGCCGATAGTGATGGGGAGGAAGGAAAATACTATGTATGGACGAATGCCGAGTTTAAATCAGTGGTGGGTGCCGATTATGAGGTAATGAAAATGTACTATAATTTGGGAGGTAAAGCCCTTTGGGAACATGGAAATAATATTCCCTTACGTCAATTAACCGATGTGTCGTTAGCTGCGCAATTAGAAATGAAAGAGGATCAGCTAAAAGAAACGGTTTCTAGAGCGAATAAGAAATTGTTAAAACATAGAGAAGGACGTATTCATCCGGGTTTAGACGATAAAAGTTTAACCTCCTGGAATGCGATTATGATGAAAGGATTGATTGATGCTTATATCGCCTTTGATGAGGTGGAATTTCTGAATTCGGCTAAGAAAACAGGACGGTTTATTGCCGAAACGCAACGAAAAAAAGATGGCGGATTATTTCATAATTATAAAAATGGAACCTCAAGCATTAATGGTTTTTTGGAGGATTATTCGTTAACTATCGAAGCTTTTGTACGTATGTATGAAGCTACCTTTGATAGTTATTGGTTGGAAGAAGCTAAAAAATTGTCGGAGTATTCCATCGTGCACTTTTATGATAATGAAAGTGGTATGTTTTATTTTACCTCCGACTTGGATCCGGAATTGATTGCCCGGAAAATGGATATTAGTGATAATGTTATTCCGAGTTCCAATGCTTCTTTAGCCAATGGATTGTTTTTGGTAGGCTCCATTTACGATGATCACAAAATGTTGGAAATAAGTGAAACCATGTTGAATAATATTCAAGGACAAATGGCATCTTATGGTTCCGGATATTCTCATTGGGGTAATTTGATGCTAAAGCAAGTTTATCCTCTTTACGAGGTAGCCATTGTGGGTCCCCAAGCATTGGAAAAACGTAAAGCACTGGAAAGAACGTATATTCCCAATAAATTGGTATTGGGAAGTCGTGGGGATTCCGAAATCCCATTATTACAGGGGAAATATATGGCGCGGGAAACTTTCTATTATGTATGTGTCAATAAGGCATGTCAAATGCCTACTATGGACGTGGAAGAAGCCTTTAAACAGATTAAGTAGGATATGCCAAATAATCATTTTTTAGGGATACTTCTTTTCGTATCTGGTTGGCTATGTAGTTCCATGGGGGTATCGCAACAGTTAGATATTCATTCGGCTCCTGTTTTACAGGCGTACCCTTTTTATAATCCAGATTTTATCGATAGGATGAATGTGCAATCCATTCAAACGGTAGTGATGTATAAAATGCCAAATAGAACCTTGAGAAAAACGCAGCAACATCAGGTTTTTGAATTTGATGCACTCGGTAATGTTTCAAAATATATGGAGTACGCTCCTTCGGGTTCGTGTAAAATCAAGTCGTATTTTGTAGATCGAAAAGGGCGTTTGGCTACGGTTCATTTGCGGTTTGAAGGTCGGAATGAATTGGCCTCTTTTCAGTATACCCCAGATGGTCTAGTCGAAAAAAAGGAAATTTCAAATGTCCATGATGCCCACTTAATTTCTCAAGAAATATTCACCTATGAAAAGTTTTCCGATAGGCAGTTTAAACGATTTTACCTGAATGATGAAAATCTAACGTACAAATATGAAGTCGTGGATTTGGACGAGCAGGGTAGGGTCACAAATACACGGGCACGTTTTATTCATGGGGTTCATCGTTCCTCCACCGATTATGGATATGAGGGTGACTTATTGATTTCCTTCGCAAGAAATATCCGAGAGCTTACCCGTAGGGAAGAAAAGTATGTGATGGAATATGATGGTCACGGTATACTTCAGGTCGCTCATTTGTGGATTGATGCAGCACTTATTTATCGCTATGAGTATTTGTATGAAGATGGGTTAATGGTCGCCATTTTACGAAAAGAATTAAAATCACAGGAAATCAAGATTACTAAATTGAAATACCGTTTTTACGATAGCTAAAATATTCCCTCGTGATGCGGGCTTAACCGTTTGTAATTGCCACCTTTGCAGCTTAAATCAAAAGCATGATTATTTATAATGTAACGGTAAAGATTTCGAATGAAAAACATGACGACTGGCTAAAATGGATGAAGGAAGTTCATATTCCAGAAGTGATGGATACCGGAATGTTTACCGAACGCGTTTTTTCTAAAGTTTTGGTAGAAGATGAGGAGGGAACTAATTATTCGATTCAATACCATTGTGAAAGTTTGGAAAAACTAGAAGCGTATCAAGAGCAATTTGCACCTGTATTGCAAATAAAACATACGCAACGATACAAAGATCATTTCGTTGCATTTAGAACACTTTTAGAGGTCGTGTAATGAAAGTAAGAGCAAAAAAACATCTAGGGCAACACTTTTTAACCAACGATAAAATAGCCAGCGATATCGCGACTAGTTTACAAAGTAAAAACTTTACTAAGGTTTTGGAAATTGGCCCTGGAACGGGCGTATTGACCAAAGTGTTGATGCCTATTCATGGTGAAAATTTAACCGTGATTGATATCGATACGGAGTCGATTGTGTATTTAAGAAAAAACTTTAAGGCGCTAGGAGATCGGATTATTGAAGGCGATTTCTTGCATATGCGAATTAGTGATATTACCGAGGAGAAAATTGCGCTGATAGGAAACTATCCGTATAACATTTCCACTCAGATTATGTTTAAGGTTTTTGAGAACAAAGATCAAATTGTAGAGTGTTCGGGGATGTTTCAAAAGGAAGTGGCGGTTAGAATTGCTTCGAAACCGGGTAATAAACAATATGGATTAACGAGTGTTTTGCTTCAAACATGGTATGATATTGAATATTTATTTTCGGTAGGACCAGAGAACTTTGATCCCCCACCTAAAGTAAATTCAGGTGTTATTCGTTTAACACGTAATAAACGAACCGAATTACCTTTTCCTGAAAAGTTCTATAAGCGAGTGGTTAAAACATCCTTTGGACAAAGACGGAAAACTTTACGTAATTCCTTAAAATCGATGTTGAACGAATTCAAAGTAGAATTACCAGAAAAATATGTAGGGCAAAGACCGGAGCAATTAGACGTAGAACAGTTTTTGGAGATTACACAATTATTGTATGATGTGTCCCAATCGTCAAATATTACGAGTGAGTAGATCTAATAAATGGGCATAAAAAAAGGGGATGTATTTACATCCCCTTTTTTGTTTTGTGAAATAAAGTATTAGTCCAAAAGAACAATTACCTTATTGTGGAAAATTTCAACTACACCACCTTTAACATCCAGACTAAAACGTTTGTTTTTAGCCTCTTCAATAAAAGTATTCGTAGCATCCGCATCTGGTGAAATTGCGTTCACTTGATCCACAGTAATTTGACCAGCTTTAAGTGCCGAAATCATTGGAGCATGTTCTGCTAAAACCCCAAAGTATCCATCGATACCCGGCATTTCAACGTATGTAATTTCTCCGCTGTATAGCTTTCTTTCTGGTGTTAGAATATCTAATTGCATATTCTTGAATTTATTAAACGTTAGCTAACTGCTTTTCACCGTCAGCGATCACTTCATCAATATTTCCTTTCAGGTTAAATGCTCCTTCAGGATATTGATCTAAATCTCCGTTCATAATCATGTTAAAACCTTTGATCGTATCTTCAATAGATACAAGTACTCCCGTTAAGCCTGTAAATTGCTCTGCAACGTGGAAAGGTTGAGATAAGAAACGTTGTACTCTACGTGCACGGTGAACCGCTGATTTATCTTCTTCAGATAACTCATCCATACCTAGAATAGCAATAATATCTTGTAACTCTTTATATCGTTGTAAAATCTCTACTACGTTTTGAGCACAATCGTAATGTTCTTGACCTACAATCTCTGGAGTTAAAATACGAGAAGTAGAATCCAATGGATCTACCGCTGGATAAATACCTAACTCAGCAATCTTACGAGATAATACTGTTTTTGCATCCAAGTGAGCAAACGTTGTTGCTGGAGCCGGATCCGTTAAATCATCCGCAGGTACGTAAACCGCTTGTACAGATGTAATAGAACCATTCTTAGTAGATGTAATACGCTCTTGCATTACCCCCATTTCAGAGGCTAATGTTGGTTGGTATCCTACGGCAGATGGCATACGACCTAATAGGGCGGATACCTCAGAACCTGCTTGGGTAAAACGGAAAATATTATCAATAAAGAATAAAATATCTTTTCCACCTTCTGTACTACCTGCATCACCGTCACGGTAATATTCAGCAAGCGTTAAACCCGATAAAGCTACACGAGCACGTGCACCAGGAGGTTCGTTCATTTGACCGAATACAAATGTGGCTTTTGATGTTTTCAATTTTTCTTGGTCAATTAGACTAATGTCCCAATTTCCCTTTTCCATGGATTCCATAAATGCCTCACCATAGTTGATAATACCTGACTCAAGCATCTCTCTAAGTAAATCATTACCTTCACGAGTACGCTCACCAACACCTGCAAATACAGAAAGACCATCATGTCCTTTTGCAATGTTGTTAATCAATTCTTGAATCAATACAGTTTTACCAACACCAGCACCACCGAATAGACCAATTTTACCACCTTTTACATAAGGTTCAATCAAGTCAATCACTTTAATGCCTGTGAAAAGAATCTCAGAAGATGTAGATAGATCCTCGAATCTAGGTGCATCTCTGTGGATTGGCATTACGTTAACTCTTTCTACGTTGGGCATGCCATCAATACTATCACCGATAACATTGAATAAACGTCCGTTTACAGCTTCACCAATGGGCATTGAAATAGCACTCCCTGTTGGAGTTACTACCATTCCACGGCTAAAACCATCCGATGAATCCATGGCAATTGTTCTTACCGTATCTTCACCAATGTGTTGTTGAACTTCTAGAACGATTTCAGTGCCATCTTCTCTTTTTACAGAAAGTGCATCGTACAACTTTGGTAATTGTGAGTCACCTTCAAAGGTAACGTCAATTACCGCTCCAATTACTTGGGAAATTTTTCCTGTTGATTCAGACATATCGAGTATGCGTTATAATTAAAAATCAGTTTCAATTTGAGGCGGCAAAAGTAGTGATTTTTTACGGCTACTAATAACCAAAAATCATTTTTTTTATTTAATTCATGATCTTGTTATTAATGAGTGGGTTAGATTAGGGTTTTACTATGGAATACCCTTAAAATTGTATTTGTAAAAAAGGCCTTGTTTCCATATGGAAATAAGGCCTTTTTTATCAAAACGCAATCGTTATTTCGCTTTATATATCATCCATTTCCGGATATAATATAGGTGAGCCTATTTTTTTTTATTCCGTTTACGGTATAACCAGTCCGCTATACCTCCCCCCATTAATCCTCCAATAATAGCAATTATGGCGTCTTTAATGCCATAGTAGTTAAAGTATACCGGTACGAATGCTAACAGAATTAAGCCAGCTATGATTCCTAAAGGTTTACTGATTTTTTTAATAATTGTTGATGAATGAAATCCCAATGGTATACGGATATACTTCGGGTCCAAAACCGGGATTGAATAAGCTCATTGTAGCATAGGTTGCATAAATGTTAAATCCTCCGTAACCAATTAAGCCGCGCATATCCAACATCATGGGATTGGCATTAAATTCTCCATTGTATTTTTCACGGGTGTTGTGCCCGTTTTCTTGATGTTTTAAACGGTATGCTTCAAATATTCTAGTTCCAAATACAACTCCCCCGGCAATTCTAAATGCCCGTTGTGGATGCGGATCCGTATTAAAATATAACATTGCCGGAAAGGTGATGTATCCGGTTCTGAAACGATTTCTTTCCAATTGTTTATCTGGGTCTTGAAAGCCTCTGGTTACTCCATCTGTTGCTTTGTATAGGTGATAGTTGTTCGCTAAAGTGAAGTTTTTTGCCAAGTACCCAATTCCCGTAGAAAATTTCACATACTCCCCAATGATACGTACATCTAATTCAAAGGGGTTAATGGCCCAATTGATAGAGTTGGATTCAATGACCTCAAAGTACTCCAAACCGGCTGGTATGTCGGTATCAAAATCTTTGGAATAACTCACTCCCGTAAATCCAATTTCGAATCCTTGCCAAACCCGGTTTCGCTGGGTCGAAAATATGGAAACTGTTTTGGTAGAGGGTTCTGATTTATTAGATCTATTTGTTTCGTTGGTAATGATGATGATCTTTTTACCGTTCATATGTACTTCAGAAGTATCTTTGGTGACTTGAACGGGTTGGGGGATTTCAGGAACATTTTCATTTGTTTCTTGAGCCATTACCCAAGAACTTAAACTAAGAATGCATGCGAGTGTATAGATTTTTTTCATGACAATTTATGTTGTTAAAGTGCGCAAATACCTCACAAAGGTAGATACTTGAAATAATAGACTGATATTAATGGAGGTCCGTTGCATAAATGTAGAAATAAATAGGAATAGGTTTTAATGGGTGGGTGATTTTGTTTTTCCTACCTGTTTATAAGGGCTATGATACCCTAAATAATTAGATTCCATTTCTTGAAAGAAAGGTTATACTTGCACAAAATTTATAAAAAAATGAAAATTGCCGTTGTAGGAGCTACCGGAATGGTGGGAAGAGTGATGCTTCAGTTATTGGAAGAACGAAATGTGAAATTTGACGTGTTGTTGCCTGTGGCTTCCGAAAAGTCTACGGGTAAGGAAATTACCTTTAGGGGTAAACAGGTAAAGATTGTTTCGATGCAAGACGCTATTGCTGCCCAACCGGAGATTGCATTGTTTTCTGCGGGGGGAGAGATTTCGTTGGAGTTCGCACCTCAATTTTCAGCCGTAGGGACAACGGTTATCGACAATTCTTCCGCTTTTAGAATGCATCCAGAAAACAAATTAATTGTTCCTGAAATTAATGCCGATCTACTAACCAAAGAAGATAAGATTATTGCGAATCCCAATTGCTCCACTATTCAACTGGTGATGGCATTGGCTCCTTTGAAGGTGAAATACGGTATTAAACGAATCATTGTGTCTACCTATCAGTCCATTTCTGGTTCCGGAAAAGCGGCTGTTCAACAAATGGAAAATGAACGGAATGGCGTGAAGGGTGAAATGGCTTACCCGTATTCCATTGATAAAAACTGTTTACCTCATTGTGATGTGTTTTTAGAAAATGATTACACCAAGGAAGAAATGAAATTGGTGAATGAACCCCGCAAAATTTTGGGCGATAATTCCTTAGCCATTACAGCTACAGCTGTTCGAGTACCCTTGGAAGGAGGACATTCGGAAGCGATTAATGTAGAATTTAAACAGGAATTTGAAATTAGTGATGTCCGTAAAATCATTCATGAAACGGAAGGTTTGATTTTACAGGATAGTCCAGAAACCAATACCTATCCGATGCCTAAATATGCGCATAATAAAGATGAGGTTTTCGTAGGTAGATTACGTAGAGATGAAAGTCAACCAAAAACGTTAAATATGTGGGTTGTTGCGGATAACTTAAGAAAAGGGGCCGCAACAAATACCATTCAAATTGCCGAATATTTGTTGGAGAATAACTTGGTGTAGCTAAAAAGAATTAGGAATTACAAGAGGGTGGTTCCTTAAGCAGAATCACCCCTTAATTTTCGGTAACGTTTTCTAGCCTCGGTGACAAAAACAGAATCTTGGTAATCGGTCATGAGTAGTAGGTAATACTGCATCGCTTTTTCGGTATCCGATAGATGGATTTCGTAGAGTTCAGCCAATTTGAAAATGGCATCGTCCCCCAAAATATCCGTACTGTAATAATCCATTATCTGAGTTAGCTCAATGGCTGCCTGTTCATACTCTTTTTGCGCAAATCTAATCTTGTACTTTTGAAACAATACTTCATCTGCCAGCGAATGGTCCGGATAAAATTCCTGTAAACTATCTAATTTGGAATACGCTTTTTCATAGCGATGTTGAACAAACCATAAATCGGCCTGCGCATACATTTGCATAGGATGTAAATTGGTGTCGGTAGTGGTGTTGTCGGTTATTAAATTGGATAAATACAAGGCATCATTACTGATGAGCTTTGAGGTGGACCCTTTCAGGATATTTAATTTTCCAGAAGACCAGTTAAAATCGCCCGTATAATAATAAACCTTAGCCGCTTTTAATTTTGCTTCATCTCCCAATGCATCATATTTGAAGGCTTTTTCCGCTTGCATGTAATACAATACAGCTTCCCAAATTTGATTATTCATAAGTAAATAATCCCCCAAAGCAATTTTACATAAAGCGGCTTCTCGTTTAGCCACACCAGGCGATTCAATAGTTCTTACCAACCAATCAATCGCAAAGTCAAGTTGGTTTAGAGTAACCGCATTAATTTGGGCCATTTCTCGGATGGCGGGTGCGGTGTGATCCGCGATACCAAACTCCTCAATGGTGTGTAGGTATTGGGAATTTAGTTTTTCGTATTGCTTGGTGGTACTGGATATGGAATAATCTAAAACCGCTTTTTTTGTCGTTAACAATTCAATTCTTGCGGTTTCATAATAAGGTTGAAAATCCCCTTTGGAAATAAGGGTCTCGTACGCTTCTTGTGCAATACTGTATTTTTCGTTTTTACTTGCCATTCGTGCAAAATTTAATAAACGACTTCCGTTTTCTTTAAATCGTTTATCCAGACTTTTAACTTGAACAAAAGCACCTTTGAAATTGGATTGTTGTAGATTTAACCAAATCAACATTTCCGCATACATCTGATTGTCGGGAAACTGATTCGTTTGTTGATATAACTTTTGTTTTAAGAGTTGCGTGTTGACATTGTCATCGGTAAAGTCAAAGTTGCGATTCAATAAATTTTGTACCGTTTGCTGATAGCCTGGGTTGACCCGAATGAGTTCTAAATACAAGTCAATCATTTTCCCATAATCACCAATTAAACCATATAAATCGGCCATTTGAGGATAATAGGAGAAAAATCCGGGAATGCTTTCTTTCCCGAGTTCATAGGCTTGTAAAGCGAAAGCTGCTTGGTCAATTTTTGTGAATTGATAGGCTATGGTAACAATTTCGTTTTGATTCTCCTCCAATAGGTCAATGACTTTGGTCCAGGTTTCCGTAGCAGATTCTTTCTTTCCTGAGATAAAATAAATATCCCCTAATTGAACTCTTAAGGAAAGTCGTTTAGGCTGTTTTCTGATTTGTTTTTTGATGGCCTTTTCTGCCCCCGAATAATCTTGATTGTTATTCAGGGCGGTAATATATTTGTCAAAGTAGGCGGTGGATCCCGTTTGTTTGTAGACTTTTAAGTAATATTCCGCTGCCCGTTCAAAATCTCCTTGTTTAAAATACTGCTCCGCTATTTGATAATCCCCTTTACGCTGGGCGGTAACGGAATGGGTAGTTGCAACCAATAAAAGGGTTAGAACAAAAAGAAAAATAATACGTTTTGAGTTCATTACAATATTTGACACGTTACAAAGGTAACGAACGATTCGTGAAATAGGTGTAACTAATAAAAGCAAGCCAAACAATTGCCGTGAACATCGCTGCATACATACTTATATATTGAATATCGCTGATACAGGGAGGGCAATGGCGATTGGGAAGGC
>MAAC01016872.1_pt1 | contig 62077 bp, 55 predicted proteins | sample 1115981 | NCBI WGS metagenome assembly MAAC01 (sample SAMN04961126, study PRJNA320927) | seawater metagenome | isolation source: sample BD02T64 sea water enriched with oil for 64 days | place: USA:Gulf of Mexico | collected 2013-07-27 | reverse complement strand
GTTCCAGGTGGAGCTTCTGCTTACTTATTGCAAGAGATTTTAGAAAATCAAAATGGATACCAACATTTAGATAGCAAACCAATTACTTTGACAGCAAAAGCACACAGACCTGCTTACGGAACAGATGGAGATTATTTCTCTAAACCTTCTGCAGAAGATATTTTTGAAACGGCATATCAGATGATGCACGAAGCTAGTCCTACAAAATTTAAAAGCTTGTATTAATTCAGTTTTTCGTTTTTAATAAATTATTACCTATTGCGCACTGTAAACAACGTTTCTTTGCGCAATAGTTGTTTTTAAGCTCTAATAAAGCTTGACTTTCAAAAGCATTCTTAGCAACTATATTTAATTCAGAAAACTTAGCAATGATTGCGTTTTTCTCTGGCTTTATTTGTTGCAATAATTTTAAAAACATTTCAACATTCACTTCTCCTCTACGCTGCAAATACTGAAACTGTAAAGGCATAATTGAATTGATCAGTAACAAATCTATAAATGATTTCGTAAGTTTTTTTGATGAGTTCTTCGAAATCGTTTCAAAAGTGTAATGAGTTTTCCAAAAACTACTTACTTCTACAGTGAACAAGGTATAATAGGCTATTAGCTCCTTATCCTTTAATTTTGAAAATAAATTTTGATGGCGTGCAAAGAGCGCAATCAACTGCGCTAATCTTACAGTTGGAAAATTTGTTGGTCGCATTCTAAAAAACTGGAATTGCTCTTTAGCCATAGTAGACAAATTGTATTTATGCTTAAAATATGCATACTCATCTTTTAATTTTTGATGATAACTATCTTCCAGTTCACCTTCTAAAAACCCTGCTTGCCCAAATATCAAGGCAGATAGCTTAAACTCATCAAACCGTTCTTTTCTTATTACAGAAAAGTCTATTGATTTTGCCAAACTAAGAAATGCACCTCCATTTAATTTCAATCCAAAGTTCTTAGCTAGCAACTGAAATAACACAGCTTCATAATCATTCTTTGAACTCATCAATAAATCTGTGATCAATTCAGATTTCTGCTCTAAACGCTCAAAATACAATCGTTCTAACCAATTAGACAACAAAAAAGGATCTACAGCTTTCAACTGTTTTTCACAGGGAATCCAACGTTGACTTTTTGAATATAAGTTGTTGTAGTTCTCTAACAGTTTTTCAGGAATCAACTCTTTTAAAACCAGGGTTGATATTTGCTGATTATTTTTATTAAAAATCGCAACATCATCTTCCCAAACAACATGTAAAACCACTGTGTCATAATTAGCATCTATCTCATGACTATGCAAATACCAATCAGAAGATTTCACATGTATTTCTACATTTCCTCCCCATAAAATATTTTTAATTTTTATCTGAGCATTCAAAAAATCGGGGCCAGAGTTTTTATTGTGTAAACCCGACTTTACAATAATAATTTTTTCATTTTGAGTTGTTTTTAAATCAACCCAAGAAAACAACTTATGCAGCCAGATATAATGCAAGAAATCTTCTTTCATAACAAATCATAAATGTAAATTAGCAATTCTTTTTAACACCAAAAACTTCGATCTACAAGAACCAAGTTTGGCAGAGATAAGATAATCAATTAATAATGAACCCAAAACACAAGTCACTATTACCATTTATAAATCATGAAAAACATTCTTAAATCATTTTTCATTAGTGGGTTTCCAATTTTATCAATCCTTGTTTTTATCACAACTATCGGTGAAACTAACTATAACAGCAATGACATTGGCCTGTTAATTTCTTCAATAGTTATTGCGGGTTTTTTCTCGTTATTATTCATCAAACCTGTTGCAAGAACATCTAGAAACTTGGGCTTTTATTCTACATTAATTGTTATTGGATTTCTATTAAATCTATTCAATTTTGAAAGGAATTCTTTATTGATTTCTTTTGGATTATCTTTTGGCTGGTTGCTTTATTTAAACTGGTATTCTTCATTTAATTCAAGAAATACATCGGTATTAGTAGTAGGCAAAAAATTACCAAATTTCAGCTTAGAAAACAGCAATAAAGAAGTAGTAGAAGTTTCTTCTTTTAACGGGACTTATCAAATATTCTTATTTTACAGAGGCAATTGGTGCCCTTTATGTATGGCACAAATCAAAGAGATATCAAATCAATACAAAGAGTTAGCCGAAAGAAATGTTGACATGATTCTAGTGAGCTCTCAACCACATAAATACACAGAGAACATTGCAAACAAACACAATGTTCCATTTCACTTCTTAGTAGACAGTCAGAACAAAGCAGCAAAAAAATTAGGTATAGTTCATGAAAACGGCTTACCTGTTGGTTTTCAAATTTTTGGTTATGACTCTGATGTAGTTTTACCAACAGTTATAATTACCAACCAAAACAACGAAATTATTTTTGCAGATTTAACAGATAATTACCGAGTACGGCCAGAGCCAGAAACATTCATCAAAATTATAGACAAACACAAAGGTTAAATTGATAGACCTATCAATTTTTATAATACCTATTTTTATACTTTTACAAGAAGCATTTGTATTTTTGCAGTATCGGTAAAATAACCCAAGGAAAAACCTAGGCATTATCAAGGTATTAAACCCACAATGTGGGAATAAATTCAACAAAATGAGTAGTATAGAAAATTTACAATGGCGTTATGCTGTTAAAAAATTTGATCAACATAAATCACTTACAGAAGTTCAAATAAACATATTAAAAGAAGCTTTTAACCTAACGGCTACTTCTTACGGTTTGCAACCCGTAAAATTAGTTGTTGTTAAAAACAAAGAGATCCAACAAAGCCTTGTTCCACATTCTTGGAATCAACAACAAGTAGCAGATGCATCTCATTTATTGGTTTTATGTGTTCAAAAGGAGTTGACTCCTGAAGATATCGAATCTTATTTCAACTTAGTGAAAAGCACAAGAAATACACCAGATGAGATTCTAAATCCATTTAAAAGTTTCTTAAAAGACGCAATCAACTCTAAGAGCAAAGATGAAATCACTTCATGGGCTAAAAATCAAGCCTATATTGCTCTAGGAAACTTAATGACTGTAGCTGCAAATGAGAAAATAGATTCTTGCCCAATGGAAGGGTTTACACCTGAAAAATACGATGAAATTTTAAATTTAAAATCTCACAACCTCGCCTCTGTTTTAGTAATGCCTGTTGGCTTTAGAGCAGAAGATGATTATATGAAAGACTTAAAAAAAGTTAGAAGAAAAATTTCTGAAGTTGTGATAGAAATCGCATAATTTCATCATCAGTCAGCAAAAAAAACCTTCAATTTATTAATAGATTGAAGGCTTTTTTTTGGCCTGTAAAAACTGTACTTTTGAACCTCAATAAACAAAAGCAATTTCAAGAATGAATTCAGAAATAAGAAACCTAGAACCCAAAGCAATTTGGAAAAATTTTTCAGATTTAAATGCCGTTCCTCGACCTTCAAAAAAAGAAGAAAGAGTGATTGCTTTTATGGTTGATTTTGGTAAAAAACTACATTTAGAAACTGTCGTTGATAGCGTTGGAAATGTAATTATCAAAAAACCCGCTAGCAATGGTATGGAAAACAGAAAAACAGTAGTAATGCAAAGTCATTTAGACATGGTGCATCAAAAAAACTCTGATACTGTTTTTGATTTTGATTTTGAAGGAATTAAAATGTTGATTGAAGGAGATTGGGTAACCGCTAATGGGACAACTCTAGGTGCAGACAACGGCTTAGGTGTTGCTGCAATTATGAGCGTTTTAGAATCAACTACAATTGAACATCCTGCAATTGAAGCTTTATTTACCATTGATGAAGAAACTGGAATGACGGGAGCAATGGGATTAAAAGCAGGTTTTTTAGACGGTGAAATCTTATTGAATTTAGATACAGAAGAAGACGATGAAATCGGAATGGGTTGTGCTGGAGGAATTGACGTTACCGCAACAAGAAATTACACTGAAGAAACAACCCCTAACAATACAACTGCGTATTCAATTAAAGTTTCTGGGTTGAATGGAGGGCATTCTGGAATGGATATTCATAAAGGATTAGGAAATGCAAACAAAATAATGAATCGTGTTTTATTTAACGGTTTTGAACATTTTGGATTGAGAATTTCAGAAATTAATGGTGGTAGTTTGCGAAACGCGATTCCGAGAGAAAGCATTGCGCACTTTGTTATTGATACCGTTTCTAAAGAACCTTTCTTATTTGAAACGAATGAAATTATCAACAATATAAAAAATGAATTCTCTTCTTTAGAACAAAACTTATCCATAGAAGTCACAGCAATTAAAGCCCCAGAAAAAGTAATGGATTTGGGCGTTCAAGAAGGATTTATTAAATCTGTATACACAGCACTTAACGGGGTTTACAGAATGAGTCCAGATATTACAGATTTAGTAGAAACCTCTAACAATATTGCAAGAGTGATTGTTAAAGACGGGGCAATAAAGGTAGGTTGTTTAACACGTTCTTCTTCAGAAACTGGTAAATACGATTTAGCAAATGCCATTCGTTCTGCATTTGAATTGTCTGGTTTTGAAATTGAATTGTCTGGTTCTTATCCTGGATGGCAACCTAATATCAATTCAGACATTTTAAAGATCATGGATAAATTGTATGAAAAAATACATGGTGAAAAAGCAAAAGTTGCCGCTTGTCACGCAGGTTTAGAATGCGGAATACTAGGACAAAATTACCCGGAAATGGATATGATTTCTTTTGGGCCAACAATTTTAGGAGCACATTCTCCTGATGAACGCGCCAGTATTTCATCTACTCAGAAGTTCTGGAATTTCTTACTAGAAACTCTTAAAAGCATTCCTTTAAAAGGATAAAAATCATAAAAAAAACCGTTGATAACTCAACGGTTTTTCTTTTCTTAAAAATGTTCATTATCTTCAACAAAACAAACCTAAACAACTAATTATCAGTGTGTTTAATTTTTATAATTTTGTTAACATCTTTGATTTTATAAAACCGCAAATAATTGTATTTTTACTTTTTACAAATCTGATATATATTAATGGGTAAAATCATCGCAATAGCAAATCAAAAAGGTGGAGTTGGAAAAACAACAACCACTGTGAATCTAGCAGCATCATTGGGTGTTTTAGAGAAAAAAATACTATTAATCGATGCAGACCCACAAGCAAATGCATCATCGGGTTTAGGCATTGACGTTGACAGTGTTGAAATAGGAACTTACCAAGTTTTAGAGCATTCAGGTACTGCTAAAGACGCCATTGTAAAAACTACATCACCAAATGTAGATATAATTCCTGCTCACATCGATTTAGTTGCTATTGAGATTGAGTTGGTTGATAAAGAACAAAGAGAATACATGCTTAAAAAAGCATTGGTGGATTTGAAAGATGATTACGATTATATTTTAATTGACTGTGCTCCTTCTTTAGGTTTAATTACATTGAACTCTTTGGTTGCTGCAGACTCCGTAATTATTCCGATTCAATGTGAATACTTTGCTTTAGAAGGCTTAGGTAAATTATTAAATACCATTAAAAGCGTTCAGAATATACACAACGCTGAATTAGACATCGAAGGTTTATTATTAACCATGTTTGATTCTCGTTTACGCTTATCCAATCAGGTTGTAGAAGAAGTTAGAAAACACTTTAGTTCTATGGTTTTTGAGACAATTATTAGGCGAAATACTCGTTTAGGAGAAGCACCAAGTTACGGGGAAAGCATTATTGCTTATGACGCCACAAGTAAAGGAGCCGTAAATTATTTAAGTTTGGCTAACGAAATTATTAAGAAAAACGCATAAATGGCAAAAGCAACCAAAAAACAAGCTTTAGGTAGAGGACTTTCTGCTTTATTGAAAGAAACTCCAACAGATATTATTTCTGCTTCTGATAAAAATGCCGATCAATTAGTTGGTAGCATTTTAGAGATTGAGTTAAAAAACATCGAAGTAAATCCTTTTCAGCCAAGAACCTATTTTGACGAAGAGGCACTAAGTGAACTTGCCAATTCGATTAAAGAATTAGGTGTAATTCAACCAATAACAGTTCGAAAATTAGAAGGGAACAAATTTCAGTTGGTTTCTGGAGAACGCAGATTTAGAGCTTCTAAATTAATTGGCAACGACACGGTTCCTGCTTATATTAGAATTGCCAATGATCAGGAAATGCTAGAAATGGCATTGGTAGAAAACATACAGCGTAAAAACTTAGATCCAATTGAAGTTGCACTATCTTATCAACGTTTAATTGATGAAATTCAATTGACACAAGAACAATTGAGTATTCGTGTTGGCAAAAAAAGATCTACCGTTACAAACTATTTGCGTTTATTAAAATTAGACCCAATCATACAAACCGGAATGCGAGATGGTTTTATTTCAATGGGTCATGGTAGAGCTTTAATAAGTATTGATTCTACTGATAGCCAATTAGACATTTACAGTCAAATTTTAAAAGGAAAACTTTCTGTTAGACAAACTGAAGAGCTTGTTAAAAATTTAAAAGAAGGAAATTCTACACAGAAAAAGGAAAAGCAAATACCCTCTTTTGTTTCTAATAACATTCAAAATTTAAACTCCTATTTTGGAAATAAAGTTGATGTATCTGTAAATTCTAAAGGAAAAGGGAAATTGAGTATTCCTTTTAAATCTGAAGAAGATTTTAATAGAATTATAAACCTACTTAAATAGTGTTCACTCTAAAAAAAATATTTTTTCTTTTTTTTGTACTTATTTCAATTTCAATAAGCGCACAGGAAGATTCTACACAAGTAAATGGCCTTAAACTTAATGGAAACATCAAATTTGACAGCAATTACTACAACCCTTTATCACCATCAAAAGCGGCATTTTACTCAGCAATACTACCAGGGTTAGGGCAAATCTATAATAAGAAATATTGGAAAGCACCAGTGGTTTGGGGAGCTATGGGAACAAGTACTTATTTTTATTTAACAAACAACAAAGAATACAAACGTTACAGAACCGCTTTTAAACAAAGAGAATCCGGTTTAACAGACGAGTTTACAACCATAAATCCTGACGGAAGTAAAACTTTTGTTATTTCTAGAAATGGACTAATTAGCGCTCAAAAAACATTAAAGAGTAATAGAGATTTATCTTTATTAACCACGCTTGTTTTTTATATTTTACAGATAGTTGAAGCTAGTGTAAATGCACATTTAATACAATTTAACACCAATGACAATCTTAGTTTTTCTCCAACAATGGTTCCCAATCCAATACAATTTGACACTCCAAGAGTTGGATTGAAATTAAAATATTCTTTTTAAGATGAAAATAGCATTATTAGGGTATGGAAGAATGGGTAAGGAGATTGAAAAAATCGCTTTACAAAGAGGGCACGAAATTGTTTTAAAAATAAGCAACAGTGACTCATATAATCTTGCAAAAGCCGATGTTGCAATCGATTTTAGCGTTCCAGATTCTGCTTTCAAGAATATTACAAATTGTTTTAACAACAATGTTCCCGTAATTTCTGGAACAACAGGCTGGTTAGAAGACTATGACAAAGCAACAGATTTATGCAAACAAAAAAAGGGGGCTTTTATATATGCTTCTAATTTTAGTTTGGGGGTAAATATTTTTTTCGAATTAAACAATCAACTTGCCAATATGATGAACAACTTAAGTGATTATAATATCACTATGGAAGAAATTCATCACACAAAAAAATTAGACGCTCCAAGCGGAACAGCAATTACACTGGCAGAAGGAATTATTGAAAACAGCGAGATGAGCAATTGGGAGTTAGATGGAGAAGTTTCTGATGTTAGTATTCCGATTACTTCAAAGAGGATTCCTGACGTTCCTGGCACACACACAATCGATTATTCATCAGAAGTAGATTCGATAGAGATTAAACATACTGCACACAGCAGAAAAGGATTCGCATTAGGTGCAGTTGTTGCTGCAGAGTGGATTCAAAATAAAAAAGGGGTTTTCTCAATGAGAGATGTGTTAAACATCCGTTAAAGAGTGTAACGTTTATTAGAAAAAACAACTTATCAATAGAACAAAAAGACAACCTTTAATTTAAGGGTTCAAAAAATACAGATTATGACTTTTACCGAATGGTTTATTTTTTTCCTAGCAATTCAAGTAGTACATTTTTTAGCTACCTGGAAATTATACGTTAAAGCTGGACGACAATCTTGGGAAGCAATTGTACCGGTTTACAATGCAATTGTATTAATGAAAATTATAAACAGACCAAAATGGTGGGTCATTCTATTATTTGTTCCTATCGTTAACTTATTAATGTTTCCTATAATATGGATAGAAACGTGTCGAAGTTTTGGGCATAACAAAAGACCCGATACTATTTTATCTGTACTCACCTTGGGTTTTTATATTTTCTATATCAATTACTTTACAAACACTGAATATATAAAAGAGAGAAGCTTACAACCAAGATCTGCTCTCGGAGAATGGATTAGTTCAATTGCATTTGCCATTATAGCAGCCACTTTGGTGCATACTTATTTTATGCAACCGTATACAATTCCAACATCATCACTAGAAAAAACATTATACGTTGGAGACTTTCTTTTTGTAAGCAAGTTTCATTACGGAGCAAGAGTACCAATGACTACCGTTGCAGCTCCAATGGTACACGATACTCTACCTTTACTCGGTAAATCATTTCTTTCAAGTTCTAAAAATCAAGAATCTATATTAAACAAATTAACATTGCCCTACCTAAGGCTACCAGGCATACAGAAGGTTAAACGTAATGACATTGTTGTATTTAGCTGGCCATCAGATTCATTAAAAACAATGTGGGGCGATAACTCAGGTAAATTCACTTATAAGCCTGTTGATAAAAGAACAAACTACGTAAAAAGGTGTGTTGCAATCCCAGGAGATTCACTTGAAGTTAGGGATGGATATGTTTTTATCAACGGAAAGAGAACTGTTTTACCAGGAAGAGCAAAAACACAATATCTATTTACAGTAGATACAGAAGGAAAGCAATTTAATCAAGGTGCTGTAAAAAGGTATAATATAAGAGAGTACTACGGAACGAGAGATGGTAAGTTTCTATTGAACCTTACTGATGATGAAGCCGCTTTAATTGCAAAAAATCCAATTGTTAAAAGTGTTACTAAAAACATTGAACCAAAGGGCACTTATAAAGAAGATGTTTTTCCACACAACCCACAATACAAATGGAATCAAGATAATTACGGTCCAATTTACATTCCTAAACAAGGGGAAACGGTTGCTTTGAATGAAAAATCAATTCCTTTTTATGAGCAAATTATTAGAAGATATGAACACAACAACTTTTCAATAGTAGGAAGTGCCTATTACTTAAATGGTAAAAAGATAGACTCTTACACCTTTAAACAAGATTACTATTGGATGATGGGAGACAACAGACAAAGTTCTTTAGATGCTCGTTTCTGGGGTTATGTGCCTTTTGATCATGTCGTTGGTAAACCAGTGTTTATCTGGTTAAGTTGGGACCCTAATGCAAGCGGAATTGTAGAGAAGCTAAAGTCAATCAGATGGGATAGAATGTTTACTACTGTTGGTGGTGATGATGAACCGTATTCTTATTTTAAATTTTTCTTAATCGCTCTAGCCGGTTATTTCGTAATCAATTATTACAGAAAACAAAAAAAATCTGCATAAATAACTTATGGCATTGTTTTTACCCACATACTTCTCTCCTATTTCTCAATACAGAGCAATGCTCAATTCTGACGAGATTGTTTTTGAAGTAGAAGATAATTTCCAAAAGCAAACCTATAGAAATCGTTGTTATATATTCGGGGCAAACGGAAAACAATTATTAAATATACCGGTAAAGCATTTAGAAAATAACAACAGAAAAAAAACTAGAGACACCCTCGTCGAGCCAAATAGCAATTGGCAAAGTCAACATTTAAAATCGATACAAACGGCGTATAGAAACTCTCCTTTTTTTGAATTTTACGAAGATGATCTTCAATCTATTTTCAAAAAAAGATACACTTATTTATTAGATGTTAATATTGACTCTTATCTGTTTATCATGGATGCTCTACAAATATCAGAAAGCTATACCAAAACACAAGAATTCGATGTTTCTCCACAAAATGATTACAGAATTTTAGCAAATGCAAAGCAGCAACATGGTACTAGTTTTGAATCTTACGTACAAATGTTTGATGACAAACATGGCTTCATCAGCAACTTATCTATTTTAGATCTTCTATTTATGGAAGGGCCAAATACAATTAGTTTTTTAGAAAATAAACCTTTAAATTTATAGGGTATTATTTACAATAAAAATCATGGGCTTTATAAGAGCATTTGCAAATCAAATTTATCCTCTTTCTGAAGAGTCCTTATACCTTTTTAAAAGTATAATTGTTACTCAAAAGTTCTCAAAAAACGAATCATATGTGTTGCTTGGTGATTTTACAGATAAGTTTTACATTTTAAAAAGTGGAGTAACTAGAGCCTACACTGCTGATGAAAAAGGAAAAGTACACATAAGAACCTTATTTGTTCCAATTACAACAACTGGCTCTTTGAGTGCATTGATAAAAAACTCACCTTCAGAAGCTACTTATGATTGCTTAACAGATTGCGAAATGCTTGTTGGAGATTACCCTGCTTTTCTTAAACTAACACAAGAGCATCATGAATTAGCTATTTTTCATGCAAAAATACTAGAAAATGTTTTCATAAAAGTAGTTCAACGAATACAAGAATTGACAACTTTAAATGCAACAGAAAGGTACTTAAAACTAAAAAAAGATGCTCCAAATATTGACAACTTGATTCAACAATACCATATTGCTTCTTATTTAAACATCACCCCTGTTCAGTTAAGTAGAATACGTAAAGAACTATATTCTAAAGAAAAATAATTTTTACTATGGATTTTGTTACTAGATTTATCGATGCATACTCCCCAAATTTATCCGTAAATTCTAGAACTCTCTTTAAAGAAATTGTACACTTAAAAAAGTACAATAAAGGAGACATCATTGCAAATGAAGGTGAAATAGCAACCAATTTCTTTTTGTTAAAAACTGGAATTATACGAAGTTACGATAGAGATAACAACGGCAAAGAATACATTAGAACACTATATGTTCCTATCACAACTTCTGGCCCCTTGTCTTCATTAATTACAAAGAAACCCTCTACCACTATTTATGATTGTTTAACGGATTGTGAAATTTTAGTTGGAGATTTTCCTTCTTTTATTAAATTAACTGAAGAACACCATGACTTAGCTCATTTTTATGTTAGAGTTTTAGAAAATATTTTTCTAAGAACAGAAAAAAGAATCCATGAGTTAACAGTGTTAAATGCTACTGAAAGGTATCTTAAACTAAAAAAAGACATTCATAATATTGACAATCTAATTCAACAATATCACGTGGCTTCTTTTCTAAATATCACGCCTGTACAACTTAGTCGAATTCGTAAAGAATTGTACTCTAAATAGACAAAATCCATAAACATATGTTAATTGACAGCAGGTATAAATACCTTATATTTGATATATAATGTTAGTATTCCCCAATACAAAAATAACTACCCCCTAATTAGTTATGTTATCTATTACAAAAGACTTGTTTAATCGCAAGTCTTTTTTATTTTTACACTCTTATGGATATTAAATTTATCATACATTATAGCATTCATTTTGTTGTTCCGCTATTCATTGCATTGTTCTTTTACAAAACGCAATGGAGCAAAGTGTATTTACTATTAATTGCTGCAATTGTAATTGATTTAGATCACCTATTGGCAACACCCGTTTTTGATCCTAACAGATGTAGCATCAACTTTCATCCTTTACATACGTATTATGCAATGGTTTTTTATGTTGGGTTGTTATTTATAAAAAAAGTAAGGGTTATTGGCATTGGATTACTTATTCATATGCTAGCAGACACAATAGATTGCTTTCTATAAATTTATTTTCTCAAAATATATTTATCAAATAAGCCACTAATATCCGTAGATATATTCATCATTTTAATCAGTAATATATAAGGAACTACTATTAAAATACTTTTAAGCAAGATGTTTATTAATGGATGAAATTCTAATTTTAAAAAAGAGAATATTGCATAAAAAACGACTAAAATTAATAATAAGATTATCGTTTTTCTGGTAAAAGGAGAAATTCCGAACTTATGTTTTACATACCACCATTTAACAGTGTTAAAAACAAGGATCACTGTACTTGTAGACAATGCAGCTCCATTCATCCCATAGATATCAATCAACCAGTTATTTAGTAAAATAACAGAAAGAGACATTCCGATTGCATAAGGCAATAAGATTTTATAATATTTTGAATTCGATATGATTGCTCCGTTATTCCCTAAAGCCATTGTGTATAATTTAGCTACAGAAATCATTAAAACAACATAGATTCCGTCTGCATATTCTGGCTTGATCAACAGATAAACATCAGAAACATTTAGATTGATTAGCAAAAATAATAGTCCACAAATCAGCAATAGATTGATAGAAGTACTCTTGTATAATTTTTTTATTTCCGTATGATTATTTTCATTGAGTGCCTTTGCTGTAATTGGTTGCACAATTTGAGCCATTGCTCTACCAGGAACTTCTAAAACAGAAGCCATGTATATACCAACAGCATAATATGCCGTTAGCTGTATCGCTTCTTTTTGTGGAATCATAAACTTATCTATGTCTATTAAAATTGCGCCAGCAGACCCTGCTAAAATGATATAGGAAGCATATTTTAAGACTTCTTTATAGTTTTCTGGCAACTGAAAAGTGAAATTAGGTTTATAAACCCGAAAAGCATAAATCATCATCATAAAAGTTCTGATGAAATAAGCGCCTGTTAAATAATAAATAAATTCAGTTTGAGAGATGATTTCAAAATAGACCAAAACCAATAAGATCATTGCTGCAACCCTAGAAAATATTTCTTTTAATACATTTCCGAAAACAGATTGAAACTGAACCTTAGACCAAGCATAAAATATTTCGAAATAGGCCGTTGCAATTGCGACTAAATAAATAACCCAAGTAAAATCTTTAATTATCTCATTTTCTAATGATAAATAGGTGCTTATTTGTTCATAAAAAAGACTCCCAATAAATCCAAAAGGAATTGCAATTAATAAAGGCAACAATAAGGAAGAACTTAAAAATTTATCTTTTTCTAATTTTAAACTGTAAGATGAGTAGAATTTTATAATGGAGTATTGCACTCCAAATGCTGTTAAAGGCATTAATATATTCGCTGCAGATAGCAAATAGGTTACCAGTCCGTAATATTGGTCTTCTAAGAAGTTCGTGTATAAAAACAACGCATTTGTTCCGCCAATTGCAAAGGCTACAAAAGTAATTAGGGTATTCTTAAATGATTGTTTTAAAACAATTCCCAATAGATATCTCTTTAACTAATTAATGATAAAATGGATTGATGAATGCTTTCTCCAACATCGTTTCCATATAAATTTTTATTAAAATCTGAAGTTGTATTTCTAAAATTGTTAAAGGCTGAAACCATTTTTGTTTGATCGCTACCAACTATTTCTGCAAAACCATTTTCGACCAACTCAACCCATTCTGTTTCCTCTCTAACAATTACACAGTTCTTTTTATTAAAGAATGCTTCTTTTTGCAATCCTCCACTATCAGATATCACCATCGAGCAGTTTTTCAACAACTCTAACATGTCAAAATATCCAACAGGGTTTATAAAAGTGATATTGGGTTTTAAATTGTTAGTTTCTAACATTTTTTTTGTTCTTGGATGCAAAGGCAACACAACCGTGGAATCTGTGTGAATTTCTTCCAATCCAGCGAATATTGATTTCAGTTTCCCCACATCATCGGTGTTTTCTTGCCTGTGGATTGTTGCCAATACAAACTCATTCTCTTTTAATTTTAAAGAAGATATAATAGTTGATTTCTCTGCGGAAGTTTGCCCATAATAAGCAACAGCATCTTTCATAATATCGCCATTTTTTTCAATTCGAATTGGCAAATTATCAAAACCTTCTGCTTTTAAGTTTTTTATTGCTGTGTCAGTTGGACAACATAATAAATCTGAAATTCTGTCGGTAAGAATTCTATTTATTTCTTCTGGCATTTTCATATTAAAAGATCGCAAACCTGCTTCAACATGCACTACTTTAATGTGTATTTTTTTTGCAGCTAAAGAGCCAGCAATCGTCGAATTTGTATCTCCATATACAACAACCGCATCTGGTTTTTCTGCGAATAAAATTTTTTCAATTTCTTCAAGCATCTGACCAGTCATTGCTCCATGCCCTAAGCTATTAATTGCCAAATTATATGTCGGTTTTGGAATCTCCATTTCTTCAAAAAAAACAGCACTCATATTGGCATCAAAATGCTGGCCAGTATGTACTAAAACTTCTTCAATTTTATTGTGTTTTTTTATGACTCTACTTAAAACAGCTGCTTTTACAAACTGTGGTCTTGCACCAAGAATTGTGACAATTTTTTTCATAACTATCCTACTGTATCTTTTATAATTTCTGACAACTTTCTTGTCAATTCTTTCCTATGATATTGGGCAATATTTTTAGAATTCACTAAAAGAGCATTCTCTTTGTATTCTTTATAATACTTCAAAATATTCTTTTTCAACTTCTCTTCGTTATTAAAATCAATAATACAACCTGCATTTGTTTCATTTAATAACTCGGCTAAATCGCCGTCTTCTGGTCCGATAGCTAAGATAGGTCGTTTTGCTTGTAAATATTCAAATATTTTCCCCGTAATAATTCCTTTTGCACTTTTAACATTGTTAACCGCTAGCAAGAGTAACTGAGATTTATCTTGATACAACTTCACTTCATTGTGAGGTACATAATCAATTTTAATTACCTTCTTTATTTGATGTTCTGCAATACTTGCATCAACTTCATCAGCAACCTTACCGATCAATTGAATTTTTAAATCTTTTAAAAACTCGTTATTCTCTTTGCAAATACCAGAGATGACTTTCCAAAATAGGTGCGGATTCCTATCAGCATTCATTAAACCAATATGCGTAATTGTAAATGATGCATCTAAATTGGTTTCAGTTTTAATAGTTTCTGAATCATAACCATTGGTAATTACACGAATATTCTTTGAGAACTTACTAAACTTCTCTTTCATCGTTTTACCAATTACAAGAACAGCATCAGAATTACGCAATACTTTTTCTTCTAATTTATGATGTTTTTCTATTGACTTGTTTGTCAATGGCAATTGCTCAAAATAATCGATTTCTGTCCATGGATCTCTAAAATCAGAAATCCACTTTATATGCAATTGATCTTTCAACTCCATCCCTATTAAATGCAAACTATGAGGTGGCCCCGAAGTGATTATCGCATCAATTTTATTTTCTTTTAAATACTTTTTCAAGTAAGTGATTGATGGTTTTACCCAAAATTTACGTGCATCAGGAATAAAATAGTTTGCACGAATGTATTGCAGCATCTTTCCGAAAAAACTCGGGTTCGGATTTAAGAAGCCAGAACTTTGCTGTGCGTCTTTCTTTTTAAAAACAGACAAAATGTTATTTGGCTCCCAAATTGGTTGACGCAAAACTTCTATAGAATTCGAAATTTCTTTTGCTAATGAATCATCCGAAATTGAGTATTTAGGATTTTCAACAGTGTATACCACTGGTTCAATGCCGAAATCTTGTAAATATTTTACAAACTTCAACCAACGTTGAACTCCAGAACCTCCAGAAGGCGGCCAATAATATGTTACGATTAAAACTTTCAAACTGTTAGGTTATCGTATAAATGTACTAAGTTTTTAGATGTAAATTCCCAATTAAGATCACCATTTAAAGATTCGTCGTTTCCTTTGACTGCTTTTTCTAAAGCAAGATCATAATTTGAATGAATTTCAATTACAGATCTCGCAAAACTCTCAGGATTTTCTGCCTCAAAATAAGTTCCGATTTTTCTTTCGTTTATCATCCTTTTCATAGGTGCACAGTCTGAAACCAATAATGGTTTCCCTGATAATAGGATTTGAAAAAACTTATGCGGAACTGCACTTTCTGTATGTTCATTTGAAATATGTGGAATGATATTTACGGAAGAACTTTTCATAATGTTTACAACATTTTCAAAAGGCTCTCTTCCTTTTATTGCTACAAAACCGTCTAATTTGTTTTCTGCAATTAAGTTTTCCAAATACAATCTTACGTCGTGATTCGCTGGACCAACTAATACCAATAATGCATTGGGTATTTTCTCAACAATCAACTTCATTGCATTAATTGCGGTATGCAACCCTCTATGAGGTCCAAACCCACCAACATAAGAAATTATGAATCTATTTGCATGATTTTTAAAATAATCAGGTTGTTGAGTTTCAAAGTTTTTAGCAAACTCTTTTTTCTCTGCATTTGGTACAATCACAATTTTTGTTGCCTCTATATTATGCTGTTCAATCAATCGCTGTTTCATTTCATCAACAACAGTAATTAGAATATCAAACTTTTTTAAGATTCTTCTTTCATAGATACTCCAACGGTTATAACTAAAAAAGAGCTTATTCTTCAACCTAATTATAGGGTTTTTTCTCCAAGAAAACCATGTCATCAATGCTGCTGGATAATTTTCATGCAAATCCAATACTGTTTTTAAACCGTTTTTCTTTGCTGCCAAAAAAGCAGTTCTTGCCAAAGGTAGATCATGCACATGCAACACATCAATAGCGTTTTCTTTGATAAAATATGGTAATTCTCTTTTAAAGAACGGGTGAATAAAACTGACAGAAGCGATTACGTCAATAATCCCTTCATGAGACAAATTATGATATTCTATTTTACGAATTACTTGAACTCCATTTACTACTTCATATTCTTTTTCTCCTGGACTTCTCTTACATAAAACATACACTAAATGATTTTCGACCAGTGTTTCTGCTTCTTTTCTAACTCTAATATCTGCCGGATAGTTTCCGTTCAACAACATTCCTATTTTCATTCCAACTATTTAACAGTTTAATAAAAGTTCATCAAATTTCGAAATTCAAAAATATACAATCATTATTACTTTATAGCATTTCTAAAACAAAAAAAGAGAGCTTACCGCTCTCTTTTCACTTCCTTTTTCATAATTTTATTCTATTCAATTAAACCTACCCAAAATGAACATCTTGATTAGGTACAGCTAAAGTACTACTCATAAAGTGTATATAAAAGGAAAGTATTCTGCTTTTTAGGAAAAGCACAATCAACAATTGATAAAAATATGACGTATAAGGACTTATAAAAATCACTGTTTTCTTAAAAAAAGGAGTAATTTGGTTCTTCAAATAATTGATAAATCTATTTCCTTAATGAGAGTGAAAAAATTATGCTTTTTTATAGTCTTTATATCAATGTCTCAATTTGCTATTGGGCAAAGCATAATAGATCGATTAAACATTTTCGAAAAAGAAAATTACTCTAGAGGAATAGAAAAAAACATAGACAGTCTTTTATTCTATTCTGCAGAAATGCAAAAATCATTAACCCCTTGTGTTAAGGTTTATGGGGGGATTGTTAAAGCGAATATATTTTATAAAAAAGGAGAATACAAAAAATCAGAAGCTATTTGTTTATCTATTTTAGCAAGCATTCAAGATTCAAATAGTGATTGTCAACAGAAAAACAAGTTTAATATTTATGATAGACTTTTTTGGATTAACAAAAATACCAATAACTACACTCAAGCATTTGATTATTTAGTTTTAAAAGAAAAAATCTCAAGAAACTTTAAAAACAAAGGCACTAGATTTTATCTAAAAAAGGTATCTAATCAATTTGGAAAAGGATTGATTAAATCTGCTTTAGGTTTTTATGATGAGGCAATAAGCATACTTAAAAGCGGAATTAAAGAAATTGATTTAATCAACATAACTACGGACAAACAAAAATATTCGTACATCACACATAAAAGCAGTGCCTTAAATATTTTAGGCAACACTTACTTAAATCAAAGTACCAACTATAAAGACTCCAGGTTAGATTCAGCTTACTTGTACTACAAAAAAGCATATAACGTTGCATTAAATTTTCAACCTCCTCATGAAGACAGTTATCAACTGTACACGCTTAAAAGAGTTCAAGTACTGATCAAACAAGAGAAATACAACTACGCATTATATTTAATTGAAACGATAAAATCACCTATTGGAGCTGGCCAAGATTTAAGTTTTTTAAAAGCCGTAACCTATCATCATCTAAATAAAAAAGACTCTACAATCTATTTTGCTCAACGTTTTTTAAACTATCAACAGAATACACCTAGCGCTAGAAAAAACAGATTAAAAATTTATACCATTCTTGCTAAAGAATATGATACTTTAAACAAATCAGACAGCGCATATAAGTATTCTGAATTGGGTTTACATGAAATCTCTTTATTAAACACAGACAAGACTAAATTTAATAAATCTCATTATTTATACAATTTAAATCAGATAAAAAAAGAGAGCCTAAAAAATGTAAAAAGAGAACATAACAATCACATAGTTCAAATCGTATTAATTAGTGTTCTTGTCATTATTTTAGTTGTTTATTTTTATTACAGAAGAAAAAAAGCATCTGAAAAATTTAATATAAAGCTAGATGAAATCAAAATTAAAAATACACCTCAAAAGAAGGAATATCATATTGAAAAGGAATTAGAAAACACGATACTTGATCAATTAGTAGAATTAGAAAATTCTGAACTATTTCTTAATAAAGATTTTAGCATTCATCAACTAGCTAAAAAATTAGAAACCAATACTTCATATTTATCATACATTATAAACAACACCAAACAGCAAAGTTTTAAGCAATACATCTCTAAACTTAGAATTGATTATTTGATAAACAGGCTTAAGACCGATAAAAGACTTCACAATTACACCATTCAATATTTAGCTGAAGAAATCGGTTACACAAACGCATCTGCTTTTACAAGAGCTTTTAAAAAACAAGTTGGAATAACTCCTTCAAACTTTATAAAGTCTTTGGATTTATAATTCGTTCGTTTTCATTTTCTTCTCGTAAAAAAACCATCCAATCGGAATGATAAACAACAAGAAGTAAGAAACCAACGTAATTGTTTTTCCGTTTTGTATTACAGTTGGCTCAAACTTAAATTCTATTTGATGCTTTCCTGCGGGAATTTCTATTCCACGTAATACATAATTTACTCTATAATGTGGTTTTAATTCTCCATCTACATATGCATTCCAACCATCTTTATAATAGATTTCAGAAAACACGGCAAACTGATTTTTAATTGAGCTCGATTGATATGTTAATGCCGTAACCTCATTATTTATAAGCTGAATGACTGCTGTAGAATCTTTCTCAAATTTTGTAGAGATATTACTATTGATAATTACAGCTGTAGTTTTAGTTTTCAAATTATCTAAAGCTTTCATTTCTTCATCTGCAGAATTAACAGTTACTAGTTTAGATACAAACCAAGCATTTCCGTTTGCATTTGGATTTTCTTGAACTGTGGCTCCTCCTTTTTGCCCCGGAACAATAATGTATTTTGCATTTAACATGTTTAATACTTCCATATTATTTTTTGCAATTTGATAATCGAACAGCTCTTGGTAACGTCCCATTTTTGCAGCGTGATAACCTCCAATAGAATTATGAAAATAGGATGTTCTACCGTCTTGCATCGGACTTGAAGCAAAATTTGCAACTCTATAATGACTTTTATCTTTTAGAATTTCTTTATCAACTGCATTTAACTGAAATGGGTTTTCAATATTTCTTGCAGTACTAAACGAATCTGAGTTTACGTATGTTATATTTACCGAAACCAAGTCAAATAAAATTAATGCTGCAAAAACAACAATTGCTTTTGTTTGGTTGATTTTCTCTTTGACAAAAAACCACAATACACAAAAAGAAACCCCAACTAAAACAAGCGTTCTTAAACTGTCTTGAAATAACATTGTCTTTCGATCAGAAATTAAGGCATCCACCAGTCCATCAATTTTATAATTGGCTAAAGAAGCATCTCTAAATCCATCAAATGAAAACAAGCTGGTACCGAATAGCACAAAAAACAAGGCAAATCCACCAACAACATAAAATGCTTTTTTAAGAGAGTCCTTCTTTTCATCAAAACTAATATCTTTGGAGAAAAACGTTTTCAGAGCTAGAATCCCTAATAAAGGAATGCACAATTCAGCTATTACCTGAATGGAAGAAACCGCCCTGAATTTATTGTACAACGGAACGTAGTCAATAAATAAATTGGTAATAATCTCGAAATTTTTACCCCAACTTAAAACGATTGAAAATATCGTTGCTGCGACCAACCATTTTTTAATCTTTCCTTTTACAAGAAAAGCACCTAATACAAATAAGAAAAACAACACAGCTCCGATATAAGCTGGAGCTTCAACAATGGTTTGTTCTCCCCAATAGGTCAATACTTGCTTAGAATATTCATCGGCAGCTTGCGGTCCGTATTTAGCTTTAAAAGCTTGATAATACTCAGAATTCTCATCCAACTCTTCAACTGTCCCACCTCCCATAAACCTAGGGATGAACAAATTGAATGTCTCTGTAAGTCCGTAACTATACTCTGTAATGTATTCTTTAGACAATCCTTCTTTTACTTTTTTTGGAGTTCCATCAGCCTCAATGGTTAAGGCTGTTTTTCCTCTTGTACTATAATCGGCATATTCTTTCATTGCCATTAAGCGCGTAGAGTTTACACCAATTGCAATAACAATAGCCCCAATGATTACAATAGATTGCTTAGAAAAAACGACTAGTTGTTTCTTTTTAAGTGCTTCTATCAGTTCTACAATTCCTAAAATAAGAATTATAAAACCTAAATAATAGGTCATCTGAGGATGATTTGTGTTTACTTCTAACGCCATAGCAATGGCTGTAACAACAAATCCTAATAAATATCGTTTTTGAAATATCCATATTACACCCGCCAACACCATTGGCATATATGCTATCGCATGTGCTTTGGCATTGTGGCCGGCTCCGAAAATTATGATTAAATAAGTAGAAAACCCAAAGGACAATGCGCCTAGAATGGCCAACTTGTACTTTACTTTCAATGCCGATAATAATATGAAAAATCCGAAAAAATATAAAAACAAGTAATCAGTTGGTCTTGGTAAAAAACGCAAAAGACTGTCTAGACTTTTAATATAATCGTTTGGATAATGTGCACTAACCTGGTAGGCTGGCATTCCGCTAAAAGCGCGACCTGTCCAATAAGGCTCCTCTCCTTTTTCAGTTCTATAATCTGCAATTTCTTTAGACATTCCTTTAAACTGAGTTATATCACTCTGTTTCAGTTTTTGCCCTTTTAAAACCGGATTGAAATATAATATCGCCGCAACGATAAATACTAGTATTGCGAAACAATAAGGAAGTGCTCTTTTCAAATTCATTATCTAATCAATTTCTTCGTAATCAACATATTCTCCAACAGAATTATTGCTTTGCCCTTCTTTAATCGGCTTTTTATCAATAATGGTTTCACCTTCTTTCATATTTGATTGTTGGTGATTATTCTGTTGCTGTTGTGCTTTGTTTTGCATTTTGTTTATGAACCTTTTTAGTAAAAAAGGCATTACATATCTAGATATTATTTTAAATAAATAATAGAATGTTACTATAACAAGAAGTGTTCTTAATAAACCCATTGGTTGTTTATTGCTTTAATCGTTTTCAAAAAATTACCTCAAAAATAACAATTTGAACGCAACTTTAACGTTAAGATTATACAAAAAATAACAGATATATTTTAAAAAAGCATTTTCTTAAATATGACGTGTGATATTTTTGCAGTATGTTTGTGTTTATCGACAAAAAACAATTATAAAAGTTGGTAATTTACCCCCTAAAATTGAATATGATTAAAAAGCTTTTTTCTTTCTTTTTTCTATGGAGCTTTTTTCTTGCAAACGCTCAATATACTTCGGTTATTAACTCTAACAGGCCAGGATTATCTGAAAGCCCGTACAGTGTCGGCACAGGAGTTTATCAACTCGAAATGGGCCTGTTTCAAAATTCATCAAAAATTGTAAGAACTTTTACAATACCAAATTCATTCGGAACTAATTTATTTTTTAGAACGAGTTTTTTTAAAGAGAAATTAGAATTCAATACGGCTATTTCATTTCAGAAAGATAAAGTAGCTTTTAAAAACGTTTTTACCTCGCATTATTTTACCACTGGTTTGAGTAAATTAACCATTGGCGCAAAATATTTAGTTTTTCAACAAGAATATGAAGACAAATCTAAAGAAGTTAGAAGTTGGAAACGCAGACATGCTTTTGATTGGAAGCGTGCCATTCCATCTGTTGCTGTTTATGCCGGAGTTAACACCAATTTTATAAACGACATTCATAAGTTAGAAGGAACGAGTCCAAAAATTGGCGTTTTATTACAAAACAACCTCTCTAAAAAACTAAATATCGTTACCAACATATTTTATGATTACATAGGTACCGATTACACAGAACTATCTTACATTGTTACTGGCACATATGCTTTAAACGAGGAATGGTCAACTTTTATTGAACATCAAGGAGCTTACAATAAATACCAAACTAATAACAACTTCGGAGCTGGAGTAGCATATTTAGCGAACAGTCATTTTCAAATAGACGCTTCAACAAGGTTAAATTTCAATGGTAAAACGACCGAGTCTTATGCTGCAATTGGATTTTCTTTTCGATTAGACAGACACGTTCCTGCTTTTAAACTAATAGATGCAAACGGAAATGAAATTATTGAAGAAAAGCCTATTTCAAGAAAGAAGAAAAACTTCATTAATAACATGTTGAACTTCTTCAAGTTTAAGAAAAAGAAAAAAGAACCAACCGACAAAGATGGAAAAACCTATAAAAGAAAAAGACCAGTTAGAAAAAGAATAAAAGCTGTTGCTGAAGGAGAAAAGAAGAAAAAGAAAGCTGGTTTTTTTAGTTTCTTGAAAAAGAACAAGAAAAAGAAGAACAGCGACAAGAAAAAGAATAAGAATAAAAAAGAAACAAAAAAAACAGACGATACAAAAAACGACAATTAGCAACAATTCGTTGCATCGTGTTTTGTATATTTATCCTATGATAACGATCAAAGAAATCACTACAAAAAAGGGAATGAAACAATTTGTTACTTTTCCTTTTTCACTTTATAAGAACAATAAATATTGGGTTCCACCAATTATAAAAGATGAGGTTGATAGTTTTGATAAAACTAAAAACCCTGTTTTTGAAATTGCAGATGCCCGCTTTTTTTTAGCCTATAAAAACGAAAAAATTGTCGGTAGAGTTGCTGCAATCATTAATAGTTACGAAGTAGAAAAACAACAAATCAAAAAAATGCGTTTTGGTTGGTTAGATATGATTGATGATGTTGAAGTAACTAGACTTTTATTAGAAAAAGTAAAAGAGATTGGGTTTCAAAATAAACTAGAATATATAGAGGGTCCTATTGGTTTTAACAATTTAGATAAAACAGGTGTTTTAATTGAAGGCTTCGATCATTTAGGCACCATGATTACCTGGTACAATCATCCCTATTACAAAGATCATCTAGAAAAACTTGGCTACAAAAAAGAAAAAGAATACTTAGAAAACAAGTTCAAGTTTAAAAGTGTTGATGCTGTGTATTACAACAGAATTAGCAACATTATAAAAAGGAGATACGAGTTAAAATCATTAGACTTTACAAAAACAAAAGAAATCATGCCTTATGTTGATGAAATGTTTGATGTCTTTAGCCAAAGCTATTCTAAGCTTTCAACTTTCGTTCCTATTTCTGATGCTCAAATTGATTTCTTCAAAAAGAAGTACATCAGTTTTATCAATCCAGAATTCATTAAATTTGTAGTTGACAAAAATCATAAACTAGTCGCATTCGCAATTGTGATGCCTTCATTTTCTGAAGCGCTACAAAAGGCAAAAGGGAAATTATTTCCATTTGGAATCTTCCATTTACTAAAAGCTCGTAAACATGCAAAAGATGTTACCTTTTACCTAATTGGTGTACATCCAGAATATCAAAATAAAGGAGTCACTGCGATACTTTTTGATCAGTTTACCAAAACATTTACTCCAAAAGGAATTGAAAACTGCATTAGAACTCCAGAGCTTGAAGACAATGAAGCGATCAATAAAATCTGGAAGAATTTTGACCCTATTACTCATAAAAGACGAAGAACATACAGAAAGAATATTCAGTAGGCAGTTAGTAGTTAGTAGTTAGTAAAAATTCAACAACCTTTGAACCTTAAACAAAATGCAGTTATTCTATAATAAAGACATCTCAAAAAATGATACTCAATTTACATTTGATAAAACTGAGAGTAGACATATTGTAAAAGCATTGCGCAAAAAAGAAGGTGATCTTTTACAGATTACCAACGGAAAAAACGAATTGTTTACTGTAAAAGTAATTTTAGCCAACGACAAAAGATGTTTGGTAGAAATTACACATACTGAAAGCAAACCAAAGCCTTGGAATTACAACTTACATATTGCCATTGCTCCTACTAAAAACAACGACAGATTGGAATGGTTTTTAGAAAAGGCAACAGAAATTGGCATTGATGAAATTACTCCAATTATTTGTTCAAACTCAGAAAGAACTGTTTTAAAAACGGAACGACTAGATAAAATTGTACAATCGGCAATGAAGCAATCATTGAAGTTTGTCTTGCCAAAATTAAACGAACCTATAAAATTTACCGATTTTATCAATCAAGATTTTGATGGGGAATTATTTATTGCGCATTGCGAAGAACTAGATAAAAAATCATTGGCAAAAACCATTAAACCCAATACGAAGATTCTGATTTTGATTGGTCCAGAAGGCGATTTTTCTCCTCTAGAAATAGAAAAAGCATTGGCAAAAAGCTTCACTCCAGTTGCTTTGGGAGAAAGTAGATTGCGTACAGAAACAGCAGGTGTTGTTGCTGCTCAAACTGTGGCGTTGATTAATGAATTGAGTTAGCCTATATTTTAGTATATTGCTTCAAATTCGACTAGAAATCATTTAATGAAGCAATTTTTACTTTTCACTTTCTTAAGTTTTTCAATTGGTATCAATGCTCAAGAAGTTGCCATTCTCAAATACAACGGTGGTGGAGATTGGTATTCTAACCCGACGGCTTTGCCCAACTTAATTGAATTTACAAACAACAATAGCAAGACTAAAATAGATAGAAACCCAAAAACAGTTACCGCCAACGATTCTGATATATTCAATTTCCCAATTGTCTTTTTAACAGGACATGGAAATGTGTTTTTCTCTGAAGATGAAGCTAAAAACCTTCGCTCTTATCTAATATCTGGTGGGTTTTTACATATATCTGATAATTATGGATTGGATAAATTCATCAGAAGAGAAATCAAAAAAGTTTTTCCTGAATTAAAATTTCAAGAAGTTCCAAAAAATCATCCGATATACAGTCAAACATTTGTTTTTAAAAATGGATTGCCAAAGATTCATGAACACGACAAAAAAAGACCACAAGGTTTTGGGCTGTTTTACGAAGGCCGATTGATTTGTTTTTATGATTACGAATCAGATTTAAGTGATGGTTGGGAAGATGCCATTGTACACAACAACCCTAAAGAAGTGCGAGAAAAAGCATTACAAATGGGATCAAATATTATAGAATATGCTTTTAAACACTGATCAAAATATAGACATAGACGCCATCAAAATCAATTTTGATTCAAGCGGATTATGGGTATTAAACATCGCTATCGGAATTATTATGTTTGGCGTAGCACTAGGAATTACTATTGATGATTTTAAACGCTTGTTTAAAAACCCTAAAATTGTTTTTGTAGGTGTTTTATCGCAATTTTTTTTATTACCAGCTGCTACATTTTTAGCTATTATAATCATTGAACCTCATCCCAGTTTTGCTTTGGGAATGATGATGATTGCTGCTTGTCCCGGCGGAAATGTATCTAATTTCTTCAGTAAAATGGCTGGGGGAAACGCAGCATTATCAGTTAGTCTAACGGCTTTTGCGACATTGATCTGTATCTTTATGACTCCTTTTAATTTGCATTTTTGGGGAAGCTTGTACGAACCAACAAATACGATTTTACAAACTGTAGAACTGAATCCGTATGATCTGTTTAAATTGGTTTTATTGATACTCGGAATTCCGTTAATTGCAGGAATGCTTATAAAGCACTACCATTCTACAATGGCTTCTAAAATTGAAAAAGTTTTAAAACCTTTGTCAATGTTGGTTTTTATAGCATTGATATTCATTGCATTTTCTCAAAACTTAGACATTTTCACAGACTATATTCACTTTGTAGTATTCTTAGTAATATTCCACAATATCTTTGCTTTCATTCTTGGTTATTATACAGCAAAAGCATTTGGCTTGAACAAAGCAGACACCAAAACAATCTCTATGGAAACCGGAATTCAGAATGGTGGTTTAGGCTTATTGTTAATCTTTGGTTTTTTTGAAGGACTTGGCGGAATGGCACTACTTGCTGCTTTTTGGGGAATCTGGGATGTGTTTTCTGGAATGGCGTTGGCTACGTATTGGGGAAGAAAGAAGAGACGTTAGTGGTTAGTGAAATTTACATCTTTTATTGAAAATTTCACACTTTGCAACTCTGCAACTTTCTAATGACACATCTGTCCTCCATCTACCATTTCGTGAATGTGGATTGGAGAAACATAAGGGATTCCTAATCCCATTCCACGTAAAATAAATAATACTGCAATTAACACCACTGCAACAGGAATAAATTGTTGAATTCTTTTACGTACTAAACCTGTTGTAAAGTTTCCTAAGTACACAAAAGCCGTCATTAACGGAATCGTTCCCAATCCGAAAAGCACCATATACAAACTTCCATTTATAGCATTTCCTGCTGCAAGAGATGCAAAGATTGCCATGTACACCAATCCACATGGTAAAAAACCGTTTAAAAACCCAATGGTAAAAAAAGTATCCGTTCTCTTCTTTTTTAATTCTTTACCTAGTCTATTTTTAACTCCAGAAAGCAATTTGTAAATAGGCTTTGTAACATTAAATTTGTTGACTGTTTTTGTAGGTATAACAACAACTAAAATCATCATTACACCAATGATAATCGATAAGTATTGTTGAAATCCAAAGAGATAAAAACCTTTCCCTAACATTCCAAAAAGAAGTCCTAAAATACCGTATGTAACCAGTCTACCAAGATGATATACAAATATTTGCAGCACTCTTTTTGTTTGATTTGTTCTATCAACAGGCAACATAAATGCAATAGGGCCACACATTCCAATACAATGAAAACTGCCTAAAAGCCCAAAAACTAGTGCTGTAAGTAACATTTAATAGAAAATTTCTTTTTTAAATAAGTAACTTTGTTCGTTATACGTCCATTCGACGATAATGTTCCAGCGACCATCCAATAAACGTTTGTCAGGCATGAGCAAATAAGATGAATCTGAAAGTGCAATAAGCATTTCAAAATCCAATTGTTTATTAGATGGTCTGTATAGGAACACTTTTCCTTTGATTAATTTCGTGTCAAATTCTTTTGGAAAGATGATTTTCATTCCTTCTTTAACACGTTCTATTTTTATATTCTCTTTTAAATTTTTAGCGTTTTTTGTTGCTTCAATCTTTTCTTGAAACTTCAATTCTCGGTTGTAGTAATCATTGGCTACTAAATCGTGACTGTACTTGTTATCTGCACTCATCGAAATAACAAAATACATGATGAAACTAATAAAGCCTATAAAAGCTAATACAACTCCGAATCCCCAATTTAATTTAATTTTCATCTGATATTGTTTTACTTTATTATCTATAACTTCTTGGTCCTAGAAAATTAGTTGTAACAGTTTCTATCAATTTATCATTGCTGTACACTCCTATTTCTAATTTGATTTTATCTTTCTTAAGCAACGAACTATGAATTTCTATAAATAACGTTCCTTCTGCCAATCCTTGTTTTGGAATCACAAAATCTTTGTGAGTAACCAAATCAATTATTCCTTTATGAGACAATAATTTATAACTTACGTTTTCAATTTCCTTTGTTGTTTTATTGACCACTTTAAAGGTGTACACATTGCTAATTACATTCCCTTCTTTATGTTGATACAATTGGCCTGGTAATCGTAATACAGTTGCTTCTACATCATTTCTTAAAAACAACATTCCAATTAAAATCCCTATCAAAATAAACAATACTGCCGAATAACCTTTCATTCTAGCAGAAAACTGAAATGGAGCTTTCTTCTCTATATTGTCTTCACTAGCATAACGGATTAAGCCTTTTGGCAAACCAACAGCTTCCATCATATCATCACATTCGTCAATACAAGCGGTACAATTTACACATTCTAATTGTGTACCGTTTCTAATGTCAATTCCGGTTGGACATACATGTACACATTGAAAACAATCGATACAATCTCCTTTACCAGAAGCTGCTCTATCTTCATACTTCTTAAACTTCGCTCTTCCTTCTTCTTTCTCTCCTCTTACAAAGTCGTAAGAAACATTGATGGTTTTATTATCTAACAAAACCCCTTGTAAACGACCGTAAGGACACGCAATAACACATACTTGCTCTCTAAACCAAACGAATATAAAATAGAACACGCCTGTAAATATCAATAAAGATGTTAAGGTATTTAAGTTCTCAAAAGGCGAACCCGTTATGTATTCTATTAATACATCACCTCCAATTAAATACGCTAAAAACACATTAGCAATGATAAAAGAGATGATAAAAAAGAGCGTCCATTTTAATATTCTTTTTTTTATCTTCTCAGCATTCCATGCTTGTTTCTGTAATCGTATTTGTTTCCCTCTATCTCCATCAATCAAATATTCTATCTTTCTAAAAACCATTTCTAAAAAGATGGTTTGCGGACAAATCCATCCGCAGAATATTCGACCAAAAACCACGGTAAACAGGATGATAAAAACCACTCCAATAATCATTGAAACCACCAACAAATGAAAATCTTGTGGCCAAAAAGGAAAACTAAAAATATTAAATTTCCGTTCTAAAACATTGAATAGAAAAAACTGATTTCCGTTTATTTTAACGAATGGCGCTGACAATAAAACTGTTAACAAAAAATAACTTACCCAACTTCTATATTTATAAAACCGTCCACTTGGTTTTTTAGGAAATACCCAAGAACGTTTCCCTTCTTTATTGATCGTACCGATGCTATCTCGAAATTGTTCGTTCTTAGGTGTTTCCATTATCAACTACTATAAAACTAACTAATTTATGTTATTCTTCTTTCCAAATATCTCCTTCTGCTTTTTTAGGCTTTGCAGGAGTTGTTCCTTGCAAGGATAAAATATAGCTAGAAACTTTTTGCATGTCAATTGGTTTTAATGTTTTATTCCATGCAACCATTCCTTTACCAGCTCTACCTCCTTCAGATACAGTTTTAAATACATTTTTAATTCCGCCACCTAAAATCCAATATTCATCTGTTAGGTTTGGCCCAATAGAACCTCCACCATCAGCAACGTGACAAGCAGCACAATTCAGGTTAAAGATTGCTTTACCTCTACTCAAATCTTTTTGATCAGTTAATAAAGTTACCGTGCTTAAATCAATAATATCTGTGGCCGTTTCTTTGTATTTATCTAATGATGCTTTTGCTTCAGCTACGGCTTTGTTATACTCAGTTACCTGATTATCTCCGTCCATCACTTCGAACCTTACCAAATAAACAACTGCAAAAATAATCGTTGCATAAAACATGTAAACCCACCATGGCGGTAACGAATTGTCTAATTCCTTAATTCCGTCATAATTATGATCTAAAATGATTTCTTGCTCTTCTTCAACAGCCTTTGCATCTGTCCATTTATTTAATAGTTCTTTTGCCCAAGAGTTAAAATTATTGCTTGGTGTCTTTTCCGTAACTCCATTTTTTTCATCTTCTAAAAGTTGAACTCTTTTAAATACAGTTACCATTAACAAAGCCAACATTATCAATACTGATAAAAAAGTAACAATTACGAACCATGGCAATGGATTCTCAAGAAAATTGTATGGATCTTCATAACTTGCCGAAATTTCTGTAGACACATATGGCATTAAAAAAATGAATGCTACCGATACGATTGCTATAATATATTTTTTCATTTTAATGGTGGTTTATTAATTATCTAATGGTATTTGACTTACTGTATTGATGTACTCTTTCTTAGAGGTAAAAACCCACCAAAAAAGGACTACAAAAAATGTGAAAAAGATGAGTAATGAAATCATTGGATAAATTTCTATTCCAATGATACTCTCCATATAGTTTTTTACAAATCTAAACATGATTTCTTATTTTTGATTGATTAATAATGCTTCAACATCTTTTACCTTAATATCTGTTCCTAGTCTTTGTAAATAGGCTATTAAAGCTACAATTTCTCTATTTCTCATCTCTACAAATGGCAACCCGTTATCTTGAGCATATTGCTTATCTGCTTCGTAATTCTTGACAAAATCAGGATCAGCATATAAATTTTTCTCAATTACAGTTCCTTGTTCTGTCATGTGTTGTTGCGCATTCGCAATTTCATCTTCTGTATACGGAACTCCTAAAGTTACCATGGTTTGCATTTTACTAACTGTTGAAGACTTATCCAATTCGTTTCTGATCATCCATTTGTATCCTGGCATAATAGAACCTGGTGATGTACTTTGCGGATCATACATGTGATTTAAGTGCCAACTATCAGAGTATTTAGCGCCAATTCTGTGTAAATCTGGTCCGGTACGTTTTGACCCCCACAAGAATGGATGATCGTATACAAACTCTCCTGCTTTAGAATATTCTCCATAACGTTCTACCTCACTTCTAAAAGGTCGTATCATTTGAGAGTGACATCCCACACACCCTTCACGGATGTACAAATCTCTCCCTTCTAATTCTAATGGCGAATATGGTTTTACGCTACTAATTGTTGGAATATTAGATTTTACTAATATCGTTGGTACGATTTGTACAACTCCTCCAATTAAAATTGCAATGGTTGCATAAATCGTTAATTTAATAGGCTTACGTTCTAACCAAGTATGCCACCCTTCTCCCTTGGTTCTATATTTAGATACTTTTTCTAATGCTGGTGCTTCTGCCAAATCATCTGTAACATCGCTACCAGATTTTATCGTTCTGATAATGTTATACAACATGATAAATGCTCCGATAATAAACATTGTTCCACCAATAGCACGCATCCAATACATGGGTACAATTTCGTTTACAGTTTCTAAAAAGTTACCGTAAGTTAATGTCCCATCTGGGTTGAATTGTTTCCACATTGATGCTTGTACAAATCCTGCAACATACATAGGCAATGTATATAAGATGATTCCTAAAGTACCAATCCAAAAATGAGCATTTGCTAATCCTTTAGAAAATAATTTTGTTTTAAACATTCTTGGCACCATCCAATAAATCATACCAAAGGTGAAGAAACCATTCCAAGCCATTGCACCAACGTGTACGTGTGCAATAATCCAATCACTAAAGTGAGCAATTGCATTTACATTTTTCAATGATAACAAAGGGCCTTCAAAAGTTGCCATTCCATAACCAGTAATTGCAACAACAAAGAATTTTAAAACAGGGTCAGTTCTTACTTTATCCCAGGCTCCACGAAGTGTTAACAATCCGTTTATCATTCCACCCCAAGATGGCGCCAATAACATTACAGAAAATGCAACTCCTAAATTTTGAGCCCAATCTGGTAATGAAGTATATAATAAATGGTGAGGTCCAGCCCAGATGTAAATAAAGATCAACGACCAGAAATGTACAATTGATAATCGATATGAATATACAGGTCTATTTGCTGCTTTAGGAACAAAATAATACATCAGTCCTAAAAAAGGTGTCGTTAAGAAAAATGCTACTGCATTATGTCCGTACCACCATTGTACCAAGGCATCTTGTACTCCTGCGTACACAGAATAACTTTTTAAGAAACCTACAGGTAAAGCTAAACTATTAAAAATATGTAATACTGCAACGGTTACAAACGTCCCTAAATAAAACCAAACTGCAACATATAAATGTCGTTGTCTTCTTTTTAAAATAGTCCAAATCATGTTTACACCAAAAGCAACCCAAACCAATGCAATGGCAATGTCAATTGGCCATTCTAATTCTGCGTACTCTTTAGATGTTGTGTACCCTAATGGTAAGGTAATTGCTGCGGCTACAATGATTAATTGCCATCCCCAAAAATTAAACTTACTTAAAAAATCACTTGCCATTCTTGCCTTTAGCAATCTTTGTAAAGAGTAATAAATTCCGGCATAAATTGCATTACCAACAAAAGCAAAAATTACTGCATTTGTATGTAATGGTCTTAAACGACCAAAACTCAACCATGAAATATCATCGGTTAAATTTGGGAATAAGAACATGAAAGCCAGAAGTAATCCTACAGAGAATCCTACGATTCCCCAGAGCAGAGTTGCGTAAAGAAAATTTTTCACGATTTTGTTATCGTAATAAAATTGTTGCATTTCCATAATCTATTTGTATTAAGTATCTAATTAGTTAATTTTTATCTTTTACGATTTCGTCATCAAACAACATGCGAACAGATGGCGTATACGAATCGTCGTACTGCCCTTTTTTTACTGAATAAATAAATGCTATGAAAAACACAATTGCCACTAATATACTTAGTGTAAGTAGTAAATAAATAACGCTCATACCTTGCCTGATTTGAATTACAAAATTACATTGACAGCTTTTCTAAAAACATGACTTTTGTCATGTTTTTAAGTTTTCTCTTTATTTTATTAAATGGTCATTGAAAACAATTGAGTACCTGGCTTATTCTTTTGCAAATGCACATCAAATGCCATGCAAATATTGCGTACATATGGTCTTGCTTTTTCTGGAATGGACAATGTCTTTCCGTTTAAAACAACCAAGCCATCAATCACCATTTCTTCTAAAAGTGAAAAATGCTTTTTTAAATCGATAACTTCTAATTCGGCATTACTCCAAGTAGTTGTAAAATGACACATCATATTTAAAATATGCTTGCGAACAATTAAATCTTCACCTGATAACAAATGACCTCTAAAAATGGGTAATTCCCCTTTGTTTACAATCTTTTGATATTCTTTGACAGTCTTTACATTTTGTGCAAATCCATACCAAGAATCTGAAATAGCTGACATTCCCAACCCAATCATCAATTGAGTTTTATTTGCTGTATACCCCATAAAATTTCGATGTAACGTTTTTTCTTCCGTTGCTTTAAATAATGAATCTTCTTTCAAAGCAAAATGGTCCATTCCTATTTCTACATATCCCATTTCAGAAAACAATTTTTTTCCTATTTCGTACAGTTCTCTTTTTTCCTCATCCTTTGGTAAATCTTGATCATTAAAACCTCTTTGGCCAACGCCTTTTATCCACGGAACATGCGCATAACTATAAAAAGAAATTCTATCTGGTTGTAATAATTTTGTTTTCTCAATAGTTTCAATCACGTTTTCTTTGGTCTGAAAAGGCAAGCCAAAAATTAAATCGTGACTTACAGAGGTAAATCCAATTTCTCTAGATAATTTGGTTACTTTCTCTACGTTTTCAAAAGGTTGAAGTCTGTGAATTGCTTTTTGAACAATAGGATCGTAATCTTGTACTCCAAAACTTATTCTTGTAAAACCTAAATCGAACAAAGTTTGCAATTGATCTCCTGTTGTATTGTTTGGATGCCCTTCTAAACTAAATTCGTAATCATCATGTCTATCTGCATATACAAACAAGCCATCTATCAATTTTTTAAGCTGGTGGCTTGAGAAAAAAGTAGGTGTACCTCCTCCCAAATGAATTTCTTTTATGATTGGTTTTTCATCCACCAAATCTGCATACAATCTCCACTCCTTTAAAACCGTATCAATATAATCTTCTTCGACTTCGTGACGTTTGGTAATGTGTTTATGACAAGCACAAAACGTACACAGACTCTCACAAAATGGTAAATGAATGTATAAACTAATTCCTTCTGACTGATTGCTTTCATTGAATGACTTTTGAAAACTAACAGTCCAATTCTCTTTCGAAATCCCTTCTTTATCCCAATATGGAACGGTTGGATAACTTGTATATCTTGGTCCCGGAATGTTGTATTTTTGAATTAATGAACTCATATCTCTGTTTTTGTAATGTCAGGTCGAGCGCAGTCGAGACCTTTCTATATTTACCTCTCGACAGCGCTCGAGATGACTGCATTAAATTGTATCTAACGCGATTAACACCATTTCTTTAAAAGTTTGTTCTCTTTCTTCTGCAGTTGTTATTTCTTTGGTTACTAAGCTATCAGAAATGGTTAAAATTGACAGCGCATTTACATTGTGTTTTGCAGCTGTTGTATACAATCCAGAAGTTTCCATTTCTGCACATAGCACCCCAAACTCTGCCCAATGTTTGTAGTCTTCGAAATTATCTGTATAAAATTCGTCTGAACTTAATACGTTTCCGGCTTTAATCGGAATTTCTCTTTTATCAGCGCTATTTACTGCTTTCATAAACAGTTCGAAATTTGCAGTAGGTGCATAACTCGCTCCATGAAAACGTCGGGCATTAATTCCAGATGTTGTAGATCCCGCCATTGCCAACACAATGTCTCTAATTTTCACTTCTTTTTGATATGAACCAGCAGAACCAACACGAATTAACGTTTTCACTCCAAACTCTGTAATCAATTCGTTCGCATAAATTAATGTTGATGGAATCCCCATACCAGTTCCTTGAACAGAAACACGTTTTCCGTTATAAGTACCTGTAAAACCTAACATCCCTCTAACATTATTATAGCAAACAACATTTTCTAAAAAAGTATCTGCTATCCATTTTGCTCTTAACGGATCTCCTGGTAATAAAATAGATTCTGCTACATCCCCTAATTTTGCATCTATGTGTACACTCATCTCTTTATTTTTTCAATTTATTTCCTAAAATATTTGTCATAATGGTTGTAAAAACCACAATGGTAATAGAACTCAATGGCATTAAAACGGCAGCTATCACAGGCTCTAATTGCCCAGTTACCGCGAAGTACAACCCGACAGCATTGTAGCACAAAGACAACACAAAGCTGTACTTAATTATTTGAATTGCTTTTTTTGATATGACTAAATACTTTGCAATATTTTTAAACTTTTCTGCATCTAAAATAGCATCACAAGCAGGAGAAAACACATTGATATTTTCTGACAGAGAAATACCAACATCACTTTGTGCTAAAGCACCAGCATCGTTTAATCCATCACCAATCATCATTACTTTCTTCCCTTTATTTTGTAATGTTTTTATAAACGCCAATTTATCTTCTGGCTTTTGATTGAAAGCAAAATTCACTTTTCTAGGTAAATGCTTTTCTAAATAGATTTTCTCTCCTTCGTTATCACCAGATAAAACAGACAGGTTGTAGTAGTTTTTTAATTGATGAAACAATCTCTTCATGTGTTGTCTGTATGCATTTTTAAACACATATCTCCCCAAATAAACATTGTTGATACTGATATGGATTGCTGTTTCTATTGTTGCATTCGGTTTTGTTTTATCGACAAAAGAAAGTGACCCTATTTTTATAGTATTGTGATTGAAAACAGCCTCAATTCCTTTTCCTAAATGTTCTTGATACGTAGTTAGCTGTATACTTTCAAAATTCTCAAAAGACTGGAATAACATTCTACTTAATGGATGGTTAGAAACACGAACCACATTCTGAATCAAACTTTCATCTTCTTCAGAAAGTTCTTTTCCTACATAATCAATTTTATTTTTTTGAGTAGAAGTTAGCGTACCTGTTTTATCAAAAATTACGGTATCTATAGTTGCCATTTTTTCAATGACTGAAGCGTTTTTCAGATAGAATTTCTTCTTTCCTAAAATTCGTAATAAGTTACCCAATGTAAATGGCGCTGCCAAAGCGATGGCGCAAGGACAAGCAATAATCAATACAGCGGTAAAAACATTCAAGGCTTTACTAGCATCATTTATCAACCAAAACAAAGTAGAAACCGTTGCAATTGTCAATACAAAAATGGTAAATCGTTTACTTATGGTATCTGTCAGTGTTTTAAATTTAGATTCGTTTTCTTCTTTAAAAACGTCATTACTCCACAACTGCGTTAAATAACTTTGCGAAACAGATTTTAATACCTCCATTTCTATAATTCCGTTGAGTTGTTTTCCTCCAGCAAAAATTTTATCACCTGATCTTTTTTCTACTGTTACAGATTCTCCTGTCACAAAACTATAATCAATGTGTGCTTTACCTTCAATTAAAATACCATCAACCGGAATTAACTCTTGATTTCTAATTAACAAACGATCACCTTTTTCTACCTCATAAATCTGTACGTTTTCTTCCCTATTATCATTGAATATTTTAGTGACAGCTATCGGGAAATACGATTTAAAATCGCGTTCAAAAGACAAAAAGCTATAGGTTTTTTGTTGAAAAAACTTCCCAATCAACAAAAAGAAAACAAGTCCTGTTAAACTATCGAAGAAACCAGAACCCAAATCGAAAATTATTTCAAAACTACTTCGAACAAACAACACAGAAACACCCAAGGCAATTGGAACATCTATGTTTAAAATTTTCGAACGAACTCCTTTATATGCAGAAACAAAATATCCTTTTGCTGAGTAAATAACTACTGGAATAGAAAAGGCAAACATCAACCATCTAAATAATTGCTTGTATTGATCTATCCAAAACCCATTGACTTCGAAATATTCTGGAAATGATAAAAACATGACATTTCCAAACGCAAAACCAGCAACCGCCAATTGATATAATAAGGTCCTATCAATTTTCTTTCTTCCAACTTCGTAATCTTCTAAACTGATATAAGGTTCGTAACCGATAGAACTCAATAACAACACCAACTCTTTTAAACTGGTATTATCCGAATCGTAGGTAACACGAATTGTTTTCTTCGGAAAATTAACTTGAGAAGCAACTATGTTTTTCTGAAGTTTGTGTAAATTTTCTAATACCCAAATACAAGAACTACAATGGATGTGTGGTATGTATAAAGAAACCACCTGTTTGTTACTATCGTCAAACTCGATGAGCTTCTGAACAATCTTTTGATTGTCAAGAAAATCATATTTTCCTTGTATCTCTTCTGGAATTGCTCCAGGATTCTGATCTAAATCGTAATAACAGGTTAAATCGTTATCAGAAAATATTTCAAAAACAGTTTTACAGCCATTACAACAAAATATTTTCTCTTCTATTGCAATTGACCTATTATCACTAACATTACCACAATGGTAACATAATAAATCGTTCATAATTATTTACTCTAAATGCCTGATGCAAATTTCAGCGATAACTTCAATTTAAAATATGATAATTATCAGTTTTTAAGTATATTTGATATCATCAAAATGAATAGCTGAATGAGCAAGTGCGAACAATGTATTGTTAGACAATTAAATTCTTTAAAGTCTTTAAATAAAGAAGAACTGGTAAGGATTTCTGCTTGTAAAACATCAAGACTCATAAAAAAAGGCGAAGTAATTTTTGAAGAAGGAGACCATATTAATGGTGTTTTTTGTATTAGTGACGGAATATGTAAAGTTTCTAAAATGAGTTCTAACGGTAGAGATCAAATTATTCATTTAGTGCATAAAGGTGATATTTTAGGTGAAAGAAGCTTGATTAATGATGAAGTAGCTAATTTAAAAGCAACAGCAATTAATGACATGGAAGTTTGTTTTATACCTAGAGAAGAAATCATTAAAGATTTACAAAAGAATCCTGAATTTTCTATGAATGTTTTAAAAGATTTAGCAGAATCTTTAAAAGGAGCTGACAATGTAATTGTTGATATGGCTCAGAAAACAGTAAAACAACGTTTGGCAGAAATGTTAATCAATTTAGAAGATAAATTTGGACACGATATCGACAATGTTTTAAGCATTCATTTGTCTAGAGAAGATATTGCAAATATTATTGGAACTGCAACTGAATCTGCAATCAGATTGCTATCAGAATTTAAAAAAGAAGGTGTTATTTCTTTAAAAGGAAAGAACATTTCTTTGTTAGATCCTTCTAAACTTAAAAAAATAGCGCAAGGCTTTTAATTTCGTTCTCTTTTGAAAAAACTCTGGTATCTTCTCATTCGCTTTTACATTAAAATTGGACTCTTTTTTTACACAAAAGAGATAAAATCTGTAGGCAAAGAAAATATTCCCCAAAAAGGTGCCGTATTATTTGTTGTAAATCATCCAAACGGATTGATAGACCCATTAATGGTTACGACCAATACACCAAGAATAACACATTACTTAGTTAGAGCTGCATCCTTTAAAAAATCATTAATTAAAAAGCTTTTAGCTTCTCTAAACTTAATGCCAATCTATAGAATTAGAGACGGTGTTAAAGAACTTTCCAAAAATACCGAAGTTTTTAATGATTGTTATGAGATTTTAAACAAGCAACGTGCTTTGATGATTTTTCCTGAAGGAAGCCACGATAGAAGAAGAACCATTAGAACTATTAGCAAAGGGTTTACACGAATTCTTTTTGGTGCTTTTGATAAATATCCAGATTTAAAAGTGACCATTATCCCAGTTGGAGTTACCTATCAGAATGCGAGTCAATTTTCGAGTAAAGTTGCCATTCATTATGGAGTCCCAATTTTAGCAAATGATTTTTACAACGCAAACGAAGTTAAGAACTCTGTAAATGCGCTTAAAGAACAAGTATCTAATCAATTAAAAGTGCTTTCTGTTCATATTCCTGCGGATGAAAACTATCAAAAAACGTTGCAGAAATTAAACGCCAATAACGTAGATTTTACTAATATTAAATCTGTCAACAGAAGCATTAAAACGAATAAAATCACGTATCAGAAACAACAGATGAATTTTGCGAAACCCTTGTATTTTCTTTTTGTTCTCAACAGTTTCCTTCCTTGGTTGATTTGGAAAATGGTTTCTAAGAAAATAGATGAAATTGAGTTTATAGACACTTTTAGGTTTGCCGTAGGAATAAGCCTATTTCCTTTGTTATATTTCATACAAACATTCTTTGTTTACAAATTATATAATCTGCAAACAGCTATAATCTATTTTACAGCATCATTATCGCTAGTGTTACTTTACAGCAAACTTACAACTACTCCAACAGAATCGCATCTTGAATAATTTGTTGAATTTTTGTTCTTATATTTTCTTTAATCAAACCTGTATTTTCCATGGTTGGGTATACTCTATTTGACAAAAACACATATAGAATACCACTTTCAGGATCTGCCCAAGTATAAGTTCCTGTAAAACCACTATGTCCAAAACTTGAATCAGAAACACAGCCACAAGTTGCTTCTACTTCGGGATCTAATTGAGGCTTGTCAAACCCCAAACCACGACGGTTTTCTTTCTCTGAAAAATAACGCTTGTTAAACTTGTTTACAGTACTACTTTTAATGTACCGTTTGCCTCCATAAAAACCTTTTTGCAAGTACATTTGCATAATTTTAGCCACATCATTTGCATTGGCAAACAAACCGGCATGACCACCAACCCCACCTAACATTGCAGCCCCCATATCATGTACATAACCATGTATCAATTGATTTCTGAAATATGTGTCGTTTTCAGTCGGAACTATTTCATTTAAAGGGAATTTTTGCAAAGGCAAATAACTGGTTCTATGTGCACCTAAAGAAGTATAAAAATACTTTTGAGTAAGTTCATTCAACGGCATTTTATACTTTTTCTCTAAAGATTGTTTTAAAATATAATAGCCTAAATCACTGTATTTATAACCAGATTTCTCTCGTTGATCGGCTGTTTTTATATAATGGAAAATCGAATCTTTATACGAAGTTTGCAAGTATAAATTTTTAGCAACGTTAATTCCGAATTTTTTCGTTTTTGCTGCTTGATAAAAACCAGGAAGATTTTTCCCGGTTACACTATCTTGTGTGTGTTTATAAAAAGGAATCCAAGCTTTTAACCTTCCATTGTGTGATAAAATCTCTTTCACAGTAACCGTGTCCTTGTTCGTTTTTTTCAACGCTGGTAAAATGTGTTTCAATTTTGTTGCCAAACGAATCTTCCCTTCTCCTTCTGCTTTCATTACCATTGGTAATGTTGCTAAAATCTTGGTCAAAGAAGCAACATCATAAATGTCAGAATTCTTCACCTTTAATAATGTATCATTGGTGTGATAACCAAAACTCTTTTGATAAATGACTTTCCCTGATCTTGCTACTAAAATTTGCAATCCAGGTGCCATTTTTTTATTGATTACTTCATTTGCAATCACATCAATCTCAGCCAACTTCTGTGATGACATTTTTACTTCTTCTGGCTCTCCATATTGTAATCTACTTAAAGACGATGTGTACAGACCAAAACCTTCTTTAAATTCTTTGTTTATAGAAACTGGTAATTTCCCGCTTGTTTTAATAGCTCCAAATAATTGTTGTGCAGATATTTCTTGTGCTATTTTACTGTTCTGAAACGAAACTACCAAGCCTTCAATATTTTTAAAAGAGGTGAAATCCATTAAGCTATATGGACTTGCAAAAACATCTAAAATCACTTTCTTTTCTTTGGCTATTTTTTGAATTCTAGCAATATCATTCTTTTTAAATTTATAGCCTTTCCAAGGATGTAAATTTGAAGAGTGATACCCAATAATAACCAAGTTGTATGGTTTTAATTTTCGCATTAAGTTCAATAAATTCGTATCTGCAATTACATCTACTTTGGCATAATTACCTAACATTGTTAAAAAAGAAGCATTGTCTTCTTTTCCTATTTTTACGTAAGCAACTTTTTGCTTTTCTAAATTTTGAATCGGAATAATCTCTTTTTCATTTTTTAAAACTGTGATCGATTTCTTAACCAATTCCCTATGCAGCAATACATCTGTTTTAGAATTCAGATCTTCATGTAAACTCTCTAAAGCAACGGGCTTATAATTGTGTAAACCTGCCCAATATTTAGCCATCAAAATTTTTCGAACTGAATGGTTTAACCTCTTTATCGATAACTGTTTCTTTTTGATTGCTTTTTTAAACAATTTTACAGTTGCAGGAACATCTTGGGGAATTAACAACATATCGTTTCCTGCCAAGATTGCTGCCAAATCAATTTCTGATGAAGTAGAATAATTAGCTGCACCTTTCATATTCAATCCATCGGTGATGATTAACCCTTTAAACCCCATTTTATCTATCAACAAATCGGTCACAATTCTTTTTGATAAGGATGATGGTAGCTTTTTATTTGGTTCTAACTTCGGAATGCTCATATGTGCAGTCATTACACTCGCTAAGTTTTCTTTAAAGAGTTTTTTATATGGATACAATTCTAATGTATCCAAACGTTTCATATCAAAATCAACAACGGGTAATGTATGATGAGAATCTGAAGCCGTATCTCCATGACCGGGAAAATGCTTGGCATTTGCCAACACTCCAATTCTTTGCATTCCTTTTGTAAAAGCAATTGCTTTATCCGTTACATTGTCTTTATTTTCTCCAAAAGAACGATTCCCTATAATTGGATTTTTCGGGTTAATATTGATATCTACAACTGGTGCAAAATTGATATGAATTCCCAATCTTTTACAATGTTTTCCTAATTGCTCACCAAATTCTTCTATCAAACTATTATCTCTAACAGCTCCTAAGGTCATATTCCAAGGATATCGAAACGTGTTTTTTAAACGCATATCTAATCCCCACTCTCCATCAAAACCAATCATCAAGGGCACCTTAGACAGCTCTTGATATTTATTATTTAAAACCGCTTGTTTTTCTGGAGTTCCTTGCATAAAAATAAGGTTACCAACATGATATTTTTGTATCATATCAGCAATATATTTTTCATGCTTCCCGTCTAAATTAGAATAGGCTTGCACCATAAAAAGTTGGCCAATCTTTTCTTCAACGGTCATCTTTTTAAGAATGCTGTTCACCCATTTCTTTTGCTCTTTGGCATCAGAAGTAACTAATGGATCTTTAGATTGACCCGTAATAATACCAACACATAAAATTGCAACAACAACAACAAAAATTCTCTTCATATTACGATACTAAAAAACGATTATGCCAGCTTTGGCTTGCCGGAACTTCCCACTCTGATTCTATGGCTCCTTTTGTTTGTACCATGTTATTAAAAACAATGGTTTGTTTGGTGATTTTTTGTTCTTTTGCAAATTTTTGGAAGTCAGATAACTTTACAACATTGATGTTCTCTCCATCTTTAAAAGAAACATTCATTTTATTCATCATATCAATCTCTAATCCTTTCTCTAATTGCTGTACAAAACGAACAGATGCATCAATAGAACATCCTGAAACATCGTTGAAACTTTCATCAACAGCAATAACTAAAAATTGATTATATTTTATAGTAAACGATCCTTTCAAATTATCTCCATGACGTGTCCATTGTTCTATGAACTCAACAGCTTTCGAAGAAACAATCGCTATCTCTTGTTCTGTAAAAACTCTATCGGCTTGGTAAATCCAAACTCTAGAATTATTGGGTAAATTTTTATATTCTGTAAACATATTTCTTGATGTTTAATTGTATATTTATTTAATTCGTTAAAGTTAAAGAAATAGCTGGCGCGTATTTTTCAAATCCATTAACTCTATTTAATACTGATTTCCGCCAATTTCCTTTTATGTAATAATAGGTTCTTTCTTTTGGTTTTTTATATCTATACTTTGTAAAACCTATAATTGGAGCATAAAACACATCGTTTTCAGATTCCGTTTGCTTCTTTCCATATTCGTTAAACGGAATAAACAATTTTTCAAATGCAATAAACAAGCCATCTTTTGGCATTTCTATATCATAATTTGATACATCAACAACTGTACTTAATTGACTTGTTGTAATTGTTATTGGCAAGTTCACATTCAATAAATCATCTTTTGGCAATCCAGTTTTATCATCTTTACTAAAAACACGAACTCTGAACTTTGATTTTTTATTGTGTCTTTTCGAAAAATAAATTGTCAATTTAGAAAGGTAATTACAATAACTATTCTTTTTATCATTCGGAAAATATTTCGCCATCATTCGCATGCCTGCACTATGTACTCCGTAAACTTTCTTTTTCACTTTGTCCTGTAAAAAAGTTCTATTGACTCTTTTTGTCAGCACAACCTCATCCAACTCGTTCTGTTTTGGTTGCAATAACAGTATTGCATTATTTAAACTTGATGCTTTTACAATTGTGTCTTTATAATTTAAGCAAGAAATATGAATTTGTCCATTCATATATTTCTGATGAATATACATTGAAAAAGAACCATTTTCTGCTGATGAAATCCCTTTCGTTGTTTCTAAAAAACTAATGTTTGCATACACAACTGGCATATTAGTTTTCGAATTCAGTAACGTCCCTTTAAACTGTACCTGCTGACTAAATACTTGTACTACTACAATCAATAAAAGGAATACACTTTTTTTCATATTCTAACTAGCTCTCAACCACTCATTAATTGACTTCGACTACGCTCAATCAAAATAAAGATTATCTTAAATTAAACTTCTGTTGTAAAGCATTTAATTTTTCTGCATCTGTCATTTTCTTTTTTGGTACAGACATACGTTCTTTTATTTGTCTCAATACCTTTTTTGTAAATAAAGGGAAATCTGCATTTTGCATCCAGTTATTATATCCAGGATTTTCTTTAAACACCTCTTCTACAGTTCTTCCTTTGTATTTACCAAATGAGAAAATCTCTTGATCTTCTTCATTGAATAAAACGAAGCCAGCAAAATCTGCTCTTTTCCCATGTGTAGAAAAATCGCTCAGCAAATCAACCGTATTCCCTATGTCTTCATATTTTTCTAATTGCGCTAACAAAATCTCGTAGGTTGCATTGGTATCTGCCTCTGCACCATGCGCTCCTTCTAATTCTTTTCCACAATAAAATTGATACCCAGCACTTAAAGTTCGTTGTTCCTTTTTATGAAAAATCACCTGAACATCGATTGCTTTTCTGTCATTCATATTAAAATCGATACCAGCACGCATTAACTCTTCGGCCAATAACGGAATATCAAAACGGTTCGAATTGAACCCAGCCAAATCACAACCCGCAATTAACTCGCTTACTTGTGGCGCCAATTCTTTAAAAGTTGGTTCTGCAACTACTTGCTCGTTTGTAATTCCGTGAATGTCTGACGAATCTTTTGGTATTTCCATTTCTGGATTTACCAACCATGTTTTACTTTCTTTATTACCGTTTGGAAATACCTTTAAAATTGAAATTTCAACAATTTTATCAGTTCCTATGTTTATTCCTGTTGTTTCTAAATCGAAAAATACAATTGGCTTTTCTAAATTTAATTTCATCTTTTCTAACTTTCTATCCTTAAAATCTATAGTAGGTTAAAGGTATGTAAATCTGATTAATTTTCTATCAATTTTAACTGTAGACTTATCATTTTTTTTGATTCAATTTTCACGTTAATCATTCAAAATAGTGTCAAATTTATATTCTAAAACTAAAAACATGAATACAACCGTAATTATACAAGCAAGTGCAAGAAGCAACGGAGACACCAATACTATTGTAAACGAGCTGAACAAACACAATACTTTTGATGTTATTGACTTGAAAACCAAAAACGTGGGGCAATTTGAATATAATTTTACCAATGCTAATGATGATTTTTTACCGATGATGGAAGAAATTATTGAAAAATACGACACCATTGTTTTTGCGACTCCTGTTTACTGGTACAGCATGAGTGGGATTTTAAAAGCATTTTTCGATCGCATTTCTGACTTACTTCACTTTAAAAAAGAATTAGGAAGACAATTACGAGGCAAGAAAATGGCCATGATTAGCAATAACAATTATGATGATTTAAAAGATGGTTTTTCTATGCCTTTCAAAGAAAGCGCAAATTATTTAGGAATGACTTATTTAGGACACACACATGCATGGGTAGAAGACGAACAAATAAATCCAATTGCTATTAAAAGAATTGATGCTTTTAGAGAATTGATTTAACTTGTTCTTAATTTATTTATGGGATAACTTCGCTACTTTTGTGCAAAAGTAATTCGATTAAAAACGAGTCACATTCTTAACATCAGCGAAAATCAAAATAAATATTATAAAACAACATGCCAAAAAAAGGAAAAGGAAAGGCTAAAAATACCGTCAACAAAGCCAAACACACCAGGTTAATGAATCAAAAAATTAACAAGTTGAAGCAAGAAAAAATATCGACTAAAGAGCGATTAAAAGCCATTATTAAAAAGGCAAACGAAGAAAGAAGCAAAGAATAACAGCAAAACTTGCCGGTTTTTAAATTTGATACAACTCATAAAATAAGAGAAGATTACCAATACTCCTTTAAAGAAAGCTTTATTTCAACTTTGTTTTTATAACTTTGATTTTCGGTATCAAAACTGAATCAACTACAAAACTACCTAATGAACAAAATACTAGTATTACTTTTTACCCTTTTTCTTACATCAAATTTTTATTCTCAATCTTATATTGATGTAATAAGAAGCTCTAGTTATTATTCTACTGCAGTTATTAATTTTACCGAAGGAGATTATAAAAGCGCTATGTATAATTTACAACTGGCAGAAAAAAACTTAAAAGGAAATACAAATAGAGATTTAGAGTTTTTAAAAATAATGTCTAATTACAATTTAAGCAACTACAAACTAGCTTACGATTTAACTAAATCATATTTTGATGTAGGGTTCTCTGAAAGAAAAAAATCATTTAGAAATGTCACCTCATATAGTAAAACTAACAACATCCATTATGAAGAAGTATTAACGGCTCTTTTTGTGAGTCTAGAGGAAAAATCAAAATTAAAGAAGAACCCTGATTCTGATAATTCTATTGCAAAAATAGTGACAAGGATTTTATCTAATAAGGTGACATTTACGAATTACACTAATGCTGCTTTATTATCAAAAGTAACAGAAAAAATAGATTATTGTTTACGAGAATTTTCTAACGGCTCTTTAAAAAGAGTGTACGAGAATAATTTTCTAAATTTAAAAATGTCGTCACCCAATGAAAAGTATTCAATTAACTATACAGGTACTATAAGTGGAAAATCCATTAACACCTCTAACTACAAAATCAACGTTTCATTTACTCCTACTAAAGCCGAATTAAACAATGGCTATTACCGTTATGGATACAAACAGAATGCTGTTAAATATTTAGAAGGAAAAATAACGTTAAAAGAAACTGCTTATCAATGTTATTCATTAACAGCTCCCAAATATAAAAGAGACCATTTTTCAAACTTTTTAATTAAAAAACTCCAACAGAAAAACTTCACTAAAAAAGGATACAAAACAAAGGCTTATCAAATTCTTTTTACAGAAAAAGAAAAAGCTTTTTTAAAACAAGACAACAACTTAACCAAGTTACACGTAGCTTTAAAAAATAAAGGTCTGTTATAAACAGAACTCCTAAAAAAAGCAAAATAATTCATTAAAAAGGAACCTAAATGCATCAAATTAGAAAACATTTAGAAACTTTCTCTCCTATGTCCAATAGTGATTGGAACTATTTTTCCTCAAAATTACAGTGCGTTACTTTTCAAAAAAAAGAGTTACTCCTTAAAAAAGGGCAGGTAGAAAATTTTCTTTCGTTTGTAGAAAAAGGCACTTTGAGAATGTACTTTCCAAAAGCAGAAAACGATCTTACTTTTGGCTTTGTCTTTCTACATCAATTTATCTCTGCCTACGATTCTTTTCTAACACAAACGCCTTGCAATTATCAGATTGAGGCTTTAACAGAAACTATTGTTTGGCGCATTAGCCATGCAGATCTAAATAATATTTATACCAATACAAAAATCGGAAATGAAATTGGTAGAAAAAATGGAGAGCGTTTATTTTTAATTAAATCTTCTAGAGAACTCTCTTTATTAGATTTAACCGCCAAAGAACGCTATGATAAATTATTTTCAGAAAGACCTCAACTTATTAAAGAAATTCCTCTAAAATATATTGCTTCTTATATTGGTATTACACCACAATCATTGAGCAGAATACGTAGCCAAATTTCTTAACATAGGTTCATTGTTTAATTTCTCTATTAGTTAGAATTTTACATAAAACTAAATAGATGAAACCATTACTTGTATTATTCATAAGCTTTTGCTTATCTGTTCTTATTTCTAAACTATTCTTTGGTAAAAATAACTTTTTACTGTCTGGAAGAATTGCTTTTGCGTTTATGTTATTATTTACGGCGATAGGTCATTTTGTTTTCACATACGGAATGTCTAAAATGATTCCTGACTTTATTCCTAACAAAATATTTATTGTCTATACAACAGGTTTTATTGAAGTCTTATTTGCAATTGGAATACTTATACCTAAATACCAAAAATATGTTGCTGCAGGTGTTGTTGTTTTCTTAATTTTAATGCTCCCCGCAAATGTTAAAGCAGCATCCAATCATTTAAATTATCAGACTGGAGAACAAAATGGTAATGGTTTAAACTATTTATGGTTTCGAATTCCCTTACAAATCTTCTTCATCTTGTGGGTCTATTTTTTTGCTTTCAAAAAGAATCTCTGATTGCATAAAATAAAATATTTACAACTTAGTTCTATTATTTATTAGGTATTTTTACTTCATCAAACTTTAGTAATATAATGTCAGAATTAGAACAAATTGGTCAAGAGTATTTTCAAGTAATAAGTCAGCAAGTATTTGATGTTGAACAATTGGATTATACAGTTTTCGAGAAACAGATCCCTTTTTTAAACCAAATGGCTGCTATAAAAAATAGCGGAATTTCTATCTTTGATTTTTATAAAAAAGAGCACATATTCAATTCAAACAACATGCACAATCTGTTTGGATATGATTTAGAAAAGATTGAAGAAATAGGAACTGAATACTACGATTCTAGAATTCATCCAGAAGACTATTTAAGCTTACTGAAAAATGGCCTTTCTTTGATAAAGTATTATTATACATTACCGCCTTCTGAACGCAAAGACTTCAAACTCCAAAATGAATATCGTATCTTAAATGCAGACAACAAGTACATCAAAGTAATAGAGCAACAGCAAGTCTTAGAATTAGATCGTACAGGCAATTTATGGTTAGCTTTAAGTGTTTTAGACATTTCTCCTAATCAAGAATCTATTGATGGTGTTATTAGTCAATTGGTAAATGTAAAAACTGGAGAAATAAGACAATTTGAATTGACCGAAAATCCAATAGATACTATTGAATTATCAAAACGAGAAAAACAAATATTAGGCTACGTAAAAGAAGGCTTACTAAGTAAAGAAATCTCAAATAATCTATCTATCAGTGTACATACTGTAAATACACATAGGCAAAACATCTTAAAGAAACTAGGCGCAAACAACTCTTTTGAAGCTGTTGAATATGCAAGTAAATTAAGATTGGCATAATTAAAAATACTGATAATTCAGTATTTCAAAAACAATGTTCTAAGAATACATTTGTGAATGAATAAAAACATTCAAAAATGAAAATTAGAGCCTCTTTACTTGTTATTCTATGTAGCATATCATCTTACGTATATTCTCAAAAATCTACTCAGACTTTAAGCGGAACAATACGAGATGAAACCACATTAACGCCAATTCTATCTGCTAATATTGTAGTTTTAAACACAAAACCTTTGTTGGGTACAAATAGTGATTTAAATGGGGAATTCACACTTTCCAATGTTTCTTTGGGCAGACACGATATTCAAATTTCTAGCATTGGTTATGATCCTATTATTATTTCTAATGTATTGGTTACATCTGCCAAAGAAGTTACACTTTCAATTACCTTAAAAGAAACGACTGCTCAATTAGATGAAATTGTTATTGCTCCAAAAATGCACAAAGAAAAACCTCTAAACAAAACAGCATTGGTAAGTACCCGCTTATTAAGTGTAGAAGAAGCAAATAGGTATGCTGGCGGATTTGATGACCCTGCAAGATTGGCATCATCATTTGCCGGCGTGGCAAGCAATATTAGCAACAATGCCATTATTATTAGAGGAAATGCTCCAAAATTTATTCAATGGAAAATGGAAGGAATAGAAATTCCAAATCCAAACCACTTTGCCGATTTAGGAATATTTGGCGGTGGAGGATTAACGGCTTTAAGTAGTAATTTACTTGCCAATTCAGACTTTTTTACGGGAGCATTCCCTTCTGAATACAACAATGCTATCTCAGGTGTATTTGATATGAAAATGCGAAAAGGAAATAATTCGAAACACGAACACAGTGCTGAATTTGGTTTGATTGGTATTGATTTTGCTACTGAGGGGCCATTAAACAAAAATCATAATTCATCTTACCTAGTAAATTATAGATATTCTACTTTAGGTTTATTGTCTTCTCTTTTACCAGAAGACGCACAAGGAACAAACTATCAAGATTTGGCTTTTAAACTGAATTTCTACACAAAAAAAAATGGTAGTTTTTCTCTCTGGGGATTAGGGTTGATTGACAATTCTGGAACTATTGCAAAAAAAGACACTTCCCTATGGGAATATAAAAAAGACAGCTATAATGAAAAAGCAAAACAATTTATGGGAGCTGCGGGAATTAACCATCATTACTTTTTTAAAAACAATGCCTTTATAAATACTACATTGGCAGTTTCTGCTAATGGCTTACAATTCAAAACCGATCAGTTAGACAACAATTTAGTTGCTATACCAGAAAACGAAATAGAAAACACCAATTACAACATTACATTCAAATCTATAATAAATAAAAAGTTTAGCAAATCTCATACTAACAGAACTGGATTTAGTGCTGTTGGTATGCATTATGACTTATTATTAAGAGAAGCCAAAAGCACCACTCAACTAGAAACTATCGTCTCAAAAAATGGCTTTAGCACTTTACTTTCTGGGTTCACAAACTCTACATACAATTTTAATAAGTTGACATTAAATGCTGGTGTAAATGCGCAACTATTCACCTTAAACAATTCACATACAATTGAACCTAGACTTGGTCTTTCATATCAAATAAATCGAAACAATAAATTTAGTTTTGGCTATGGATTGCATAGTAGAATAGAACAATTACATACCTATTTTGTAAAAAACCCAATAACAAACAACACTCCCAACAAAGAATTGGATTTTACAAAAGCGCATCACTTTGCTGTAGGTTACGATTGGAACATTAGCAATAAACTACATTTAAAAATTGAGCCTTATTTTCAATACTTATATGATATTCCCTATATAAAAAACAGTACAACCTCTTTATTAAATGTAGAAAAAAACTGGTTTGATAATGATACATATATAAATGGAGGGAAAGGAAAAAACTATGGAATCGATTTGACTTTAGAAAAATACATTGACAATGGGTTGTATTATTTATTTACTGCTTCTCTATTTAATTCTGAATACAAAACAGATACAAACACATGGTACAACACTCGGTTTAACAGAAACTATTTAATTAATTTTTTAATAGGAAAAGAATACACCGTTGGTAAAAGGAATCAGGATTTACTAAGTGTGAATTTGAGATTTAGCTATCAAGGTGGAGATCGTTTTTCATCAATAGACCATATAAACTCAAATTTAACTCAAGATGTTGTATATAATGAAACAACACCATTTACAGAACAAGCGGATAATAGTTTTGTTTCTCACATCACAGTTAATTACCAATGGAATAAAAAGAAAACCACCCAAAAATTATCGTTAAAAATTATCAACGCAACAAATTACAAGGAGTTTTTAGGACATCGTTATAATATCAAAAAACAACGAGTAGATTTGCATAAAGAAGCATTGTTAATTCCAAATTTGAGTTATAAGATTTCGTTTTAAATACGACACAAAAAAAATCCCGAGATATTAACTCGGGATTTTAATTTATGAAATGATATTTAGTTCTACGAGTGTACAGCTAAATATTCAGCAGTACTAGAAGCATCAGCTTTCATTGCAACATCTCCTTCTTGCCAGTTTGCAGGACAAACTTCTCCATTTTCTTGTAAATGAGCATAAGCATCAATTAAACGTAAATATTCGTTTACATTTCTACCAATTGGCATGTGGTTAATTCCTTCATGAAAAACCAATCCGTCTTCATCAAGTAAGTACGTAGCTCTGTATGTTACATTATCTCCTTCTACTTGAATTGTTTGTGTAGCTTCATCAAACTCTTCTGCAGTAATATCTAAAATTCCTAAAATAGAAGATAAATTTCTATTACTATCAGCAATTAAAGGATACGTAACCCCCTGTATTCCACCATGATTTTTTGGAGTATTTAACCAAGCAGAATGCACTTCTGGAGTATCACAAGAAGCTCCAATTACAATCGTGTTTCTTTTTTCAAACTCACCTAGAGCGGCTTGAAAAGCATGTAATTCTGTTGGACAAACAAAAGTAAAATCTTTTGGGTACCAGAATAACAACACTTTTTTCTTGTTACTTATTGCTTCTTCTAAAACATTTACTTTAAAAGTACTTGCTTTAGCATCCATTGCATCTACGTTTAAATTTGGAAATTGTTTTCCTACTGCTGTAGCCATTTTATATCTTTTTTGATTAATATTTTTTTACAGCGGCAAAGATATTTTATATAGAAGCATTTAAAGATTAAAAACGATTTTATTTTTTATTCTACTATAGGTTTTATTGATGTGTATTTTGAACCATTCACAACAAAAAGGGAATTCTCAAAACACCCGACTAATAATAAGGCAGTTAACACAAAAAAAATACTGCTTCACTAATTACACTTACTAATAGATTTACCTTATGCCTAAATAAAAACTATAGATAAAATTTATCGAATAAATTATTGTAAATTTGATTCACACAACCAATAAACAATTAATTATGAAAGACTTAAATAAAAATACATCATCAAAAACATCAGACAGATGCCCTTTTATGGGCGGAGTACAAAATGAAGCCGCAGGTGGAGGAACAAGAAACCGAGATTGGTGGCCGAATGAATTAAAATTGAATATTCTAAGACAGAACGCCACAAAATCTGATCCAATGGATAAAGATTTTGACTACACCACTGCATTTAACAGCATCAATTATTCTGAACTCAAAAAAGATGTTATAGATTTAATGACAAACTCTCAAGACTGGTGGCCTGCAGATTATGGGCATTATGGTGGTTTAATGATTCGAATGGCTTGGCATAGTGCAGGTACATACCGTGTTGGAGACGGTCGTGGAGGGGCAGGTTCAGGTACACAACGCTTTGCGCCTTTAAATAGTTGGCCAGATAATGGAAACTTAGATAAAGCAAGACTGTTGCTATGGCCTATAAAAAAGAAATACGGTCGTAAAATCTCCTGGGCCGATTTAATGATTCTTGCTGGTAATTGCGCATTAGAGTCTATGGGATTTGAAACATTTGGTTTTGCCGGAGGTCGCGAAGATGTTTGGGAGCCAGAACAAGATATTTATTGGGGAAGTGAATCTGAATGGTTAGGAAATGATGAGCGTTATACAGAAGGAAACCTTGAAAGTGATTTAGGGGCTGTTCATATGGGACTTATTTATGTAAATCCCGAAGGACCAAATGGGAATCCTGATCCTGTAAAATCTGGTCTCGATATAAGAGAAACATTTGGCCGTATGGCTATGAATGATGAAGAAACTGTTGCGTTAGTAGCAGGTGGACATACATTTGGAAAAGCACATGGCGCTGCAAATCCTGATACCTATGTTGGAGTTGAACCTGCAGGTGCTGCTATTGAAGAAATGAGTACAGGTTGGAAAAACACTTTTGCCACTGGTGTTTTAGATGATACTATTACAAGTGGTATTGAAGGAGCTTGGACGCCAAACCCTATAAAATGGGATCATGATTACTTTGATGTTTTACTAAACTACGATTGGGAATTAACAAAAAGCCCGGCAGGTGCACATCAATGGACACCAACGGCTGCTTCTAATGCTAAAATGGCTCCAAAAGCTGGTGATCCAAATGGAAAACAAGCATTGATGATGACTACTGCAGATATCGCATTAAAAATAGACCCAGCTTATTTAGAAATTTCCAAACGTTTTCATAAAGACCATAAAGCCTTTGAAAACGCGTTTGCTAGAGCTTGGTACAAATTAACACATCGTGATATGGGACCAATTTCTCTTTACCTAGGCTCTGAAGTGCCTAAAGAAGAATTAATATGGCAAGATCCCATACCTACCGGAAAAGCACTTACAGATTCAGAAATTACCACATTAAAAGAAAGTCTAAATGCTTCCGGATTAACTGTTTCACAATTGGTAACAACAGCCTGGGCATCAGCAGCCACCTTTAGAGGTTCTGATAAGCGTGGTGGCGCTAACGGTGGTCGCATACGTTTAGCTCCTCAAAAAGATTGGGAAGTTAACAACCCAACTGAATTAGCAAAGGTGTTGACTATTTATGAAAGCATACAATACAATTTTAATGGAATAGTATCAATTGCTGATTTAATTATATTAGGTGGTTCTGTAGGTATTGAGCTTGCTGCAAAAAATGCAGGCCATAACGTAACAGTCCCATTTACATCTGGTAGAGGAGATGCTTCGCCAGAACAAACAGATGTAGTCTCGTTTGGCTACTTAGAACCAAGAGCTGATGGTTTTAGAAATTTCTTAAAAAATGATTTAAATGTAGCAGGTGAAGAATTACTTGTTGATCGCGCCAATTTATTAAAACTTTCAATACCAGAAATGACTGTTTTAGTTGGAGGGCTGAGAGTTTTGGGTGCAAATTACGACGGCTCAAACCATGGAGTATTTACAGATAGTACTGGAATACTTACAAATGATTTCTTTACAAATGTTCTTGACTTATCAATTACCTGGAAAGCTGCAACATCTAGTGACAAAGAGTTTATTGGTAGAGATCGTAATACTAATGCTATGAAATTTTCAGGGACTAGAGTAGATCTTATTTTCGGTTCAAATACAGAGCTTAGAGCAATTTCAGAAGTGTACGGATCTGATGATGCTAAAGATAAATTTGTTACTGATTTTGTTACGGCATGGGTAAAAGTGATGAATTTAGATCGATTTGATTTAAAATAATAAGCAATAAAATATAAAAAGGTGATCAAAAATAAATTGATCACCTTTTTACCTATTCTTTGTTAAATAATTTTATTTACTAGCAAATAGATTTACATCATTTTTAGAAACTTCTTTCTCTCCAAGAATGATTAATCGCTCTACAACATTACGCAATTCACGTATGTTACCAGTCCAATCATATTCTTGCAATAATTTGATTGCATCATCAGAAAACGGTTTTTGAACACCTCCTTGTTCTTGTGCTATTTTTTGTGAAAAGAAATCGACCAACGTCGGAATGTCTTCTCTTCTGTCATTCAACGCCGGAACTCTAATTAAAATCACCGCTAGTCGATGATATAAATCTTCTCTAAAACGCCCTGCTGCAATTTCTATTTTTAAATCTTTGTTGGTCGCAGCAACAATGCGCACATTTACTTTAATATCTTTATCAGAACCTACTCTAGAAATTTTACTCTCTTGTAAAGCTCTAAGTACTTTTGCTTGCGCTGATAAACTCATATCCCCTATTTCATCTAAAAAAATAGTTCCTCCATTTGCTGCTTCAAACTTTCCTGCTCTGTCTTTATTAGCCCCTGTAAACGATCCTTTTACATGCCCAAACAATTCACTTTCTATCAATTCTGACGGAATTGCAGCGCAATTCACCTCAATCATTGGTGCTTTACAACGATCTGACTTTTCGTGCAACCAATGCGCAACCAATTCTTTTCCTGTTCCGTTTGGCCCAGTAATCAATACTCTTGCATCTGTAGACGCTACTTTTTCGATAATGTCTTTTATATGAGTAATCGCATCGCTCTCTCCCACCATTTGGTAACTTTTACTTACCTTCTTTTTTAGTCGCTTATTCTCTACAACCAATTCTTTTCTATCAAGCGCATTACGAACGGTATTTAACAAACGATTTAAATCTGGTGGCTTAGAAATATAATCGAAAGCACCTAAACGCATTGTGTTTACCGCCGTTTCTAGATCTCCATGGCCAGAAATCATCACAATTGGCGTTTCAGGTTTTATCTTCTTTGCTTTTTCTAATACCTCAACGCCATCCATTTTAGGCATTTTAATATCACAAAAAACCAAATCATAATCATTGTTCATAATCATTTCAATTCCTTGTAAACCATCCTCAGCTTCTTCTACATTATAGGCATCGTTTTCTTCAGAAATAATCTTATTCAAGACTCTTCTAATTGCTGCTTCGTCTTCTATTATTAATATTTTGCTCATTTTTTTTAGACTTTTTGATGAGAGACAAAAGAAAAAAAACTAATTCAATGAATTCTTAAATCCAGAAATCATTTTTTGTAGTTCTTCTATTATATCTTCTATCCTTTTTTATTCTTCGTTATTAATATAATCTTTATAGCCTGCTAAAACGATTTGCGTCTGCAATTCAAAAAGTGAACCCAATGCAATTTCAAGAAACCTATTAAAATCCTTATTTGAACTTCTACTTGAACCTTCAGCAATATTCGAAAGTACAGAAACTGTAGCTCGATTAATTTGTGATGTTAAAGAATATAATTCTGCTTTTGGAAACTCTTTAGTAATTTTAAAAACCTTTTTACAAAGTTGCATTGCACTTTGCCTAATCTTCATTTTCTTAAAATTAGGTTTTCCCAAAATCTTTTGTATTTAATCCTTTAGTCTTTCTTCAAGATCTATCCGTTATATCTTATCCATTTCCACAAATCTTTATAGGTTGGTTTTTTACCATACATTAAAATACCTACTCGGTAAATTTTAGCAGCCATCCAAACCATAAAAACAAATGTAAACAATAATAATGCCATAGAAATGGCAATTTCATACCAAGGCACTCCAAAAGGAACTCGCATTAACATCACGATTGGAGATGTAAACGGAATCATTGAAAATATGGTAGAAATGGGTCCGTGTGGATCATTAATAACCGTTGCAAAACCAATGTAAACACCTAAAATTAATGGCAACATAATTGGCAGCATAAATTGCTGTGTATCCGTTTCATTATCTACAGCAGCGCCAACTGCTGCGAATAATGAACTGTACAAAAAGAAGCCTCCTAAAAAGTAAAAGATGAATAATATAAAAATAGTTACCAATGGCAGTCTAAAAAACTCTTGCATTAGTTTTTCCATTACCCCACTATCAGCAGCTTGCTTCATTGCTTCTAATTGTTCTGGAGATAATTTTGAAGCTTGCATTTCTGTCATTCCAACTCCAAATACTGATGACGAAACAATACTTAAAATTAATAAGATGATTCCCCAAATAAAGAATTGCACCAACCCGGCAGAAGCATTTCCAATAATTTTACCAAGCATTAGCTGAAAAGGTTTTACTGAAGAAACAATTATCTCAATAATTCTACTCGTTTTTTCTTCAATTACACTTCGCATCACAGATGTACCATAAATCATCACAAACATCATTAGCATGTAACCAGAAATAGCTCCTACTCCAATTTTTAATCCATTGATTAGTTTTGAGGATTCCTCTCCTGAAAAATTATACATTTTTATATCCGCAGAAATTTTAGATGCCTTAATTTTTTGCAAATCGATTCCGAAATGATCTAATTTTAAATTGCGGAGTTTTAACTCAACTTTATTTTCTAGGTTTCCAATTACAGACATACTTGGCGAATCTTTTGAATAAAACTCTATTGAGTTTGCCAATGTCTCTAAACTGTCTTTTTTAGGAATGTACAACACTCCGTAATAACTGCCTTCTTCTACTTTCTTTTTGGTTTCTTCAATTCCTAAAGCTGTGTAATCTGAATATTGGAACGTTTTAGAATCTTTAAAGCCCTCTTTTTCAAACAATTGAAACTCGTCTACGTATACAATTTTCTTTACTTTTTCATCATTCTTCTTACTCAAAAAGAATACTAAAAACCCAATCCCAACCATTAATAATGGACTTAAAAAAGTCATTACTATAAATGACTTATTTTTAACTTTCGCTAAAAACTCTCTTTTTATAATTAGTTTTAACTTCCTCATGGCTTAGCTATTTTTGTTTACTGCTTGAATAAATATTTCATTCGCATTTGGCACTATTTCTAAAAAGTGCTGTACATCTCCATAATTTGTCAATAGTGATAGCAATTCGTTTGGCGAATCATTTTCAGGGATTTTGACATTGGCAGTATATCCTTCATTCAACATTCTAAAATCAGTAGGTGCTACTTCAAATTTTTGCTTCAGTACGTTTTCTATTTCTGACGGTTTGCTTGTTTTCAATCCTATTTGAAATGTATTACTTCTGTATTGACGTTTGATATCATCTAACTTTCCATCAATAATTTTATTTGATTTATCAATTAAAGCAATATAGTCACACATTTCTTCTACCGATTCCATTCTATGCGTAGAAAAAATAATTGTTGCACCTTCATCACGTAGTTGTAAAATTTCTTTTGCGATCAATTGTGCATTTATCGGATCAAATCCAGAGAAAGGTTCATCAAAAATTAATAATTTGGGCTGATGTAAAACTGTAACAATAAACTGCACTTTTTGCGCCATTCCTTTAGACAGTTCCTCTATCTTTTTATCCCACCAAGCAGCAATATCAAATTTATCAAACCAATATTTTAATCTTTTTTTAGCTTCTGATTTACTCAATCCTTTTAATTGAGCCAGATACAAAGCTTGTTCTCCAACTTTCATGCTTTTGTATAAACCGCGTTCTTCTGGTAAATACCCAATATATTCTATATGCTTTGGTTGTAAAGGCTCTCCATCTAACAAAATAGATCCACTGTCTGGTAAGGTAATTTGGTTAATAATTCTAATTAATGATGTTTTCCCTGCTCCATTTGGACCTAACAAACCAAAAACACTTCCTTTCGGAATCGTTAAGGATATATCATTTAACGCCGTAAAATCACCATAGGTTTTTACTACGTTTTTAATTTCTAATAAGTTATTCATTCAGTTTCGGTTGATATTTAAATAAAGATCTGATTTCTTCAAAAAAACAAAATTAAGCATTATTCTAATAAAACACCCTTCTATTGCTCTATGACCATCTATAAGTAACTTTAATTTCCTTTTAGTTACAGAGCCGTTTAATTAAATTTACTATGCATGCATAATTTTTTTACAATTTACTATGCATGCATAATATATTTTTATATCTTTGACACAATGGATAAAGACAAATCGATAGATCATCAGTTAAGAGCTACATGGCAAGCAGTTGCTAAACTGTACAATGAACAAGCAGCAAAACACAATAGTACAATGGCAACAGCTTTTGTTTTATTAAACATTGATTACGATAACGGAACTCCATCTACAGCCTTGGGACCATTAATGGGAATGGAACCTACAAGTCTTTCTAGAATATTAAAATCTATTGAAGATAAAGGGGCAATTAGTAGAACCAAAAATCCTGATGATGGACGTGGCGTATTGATCAAATTAACTGATTACGGAAAAGAAATGAGAGAAATCTCTAAAGAATCAGTAATCCAATTCAATACTGTAATTAGAGAAAACATAACTTTAGAAGAGTTAGAATGCTTTTTTAAAGTTACCAATACTATAAATAAACTAATAGCAGATAAAAAGATTTATAAGTAAATCTTAACTCAGCTTTATAAACAAAACCAATGACAAGAAGAATTAAAAAAGTAGCAATTATCGGTTCTGGAATTATGGGAAGCGGTATTGCTTGTCACTTTGCAAATATTGGTGTCGAAGTACTTTTGTTGGATATTGTTCCAAGAGAACTGACCGACAAAGAAAAAGCCAAAGGATTGACCTTAAAAGATACAATTGTTCGTAATCGTATGGTAAACGATGCGTTAACAGCTTCTTTAAAATCGAAGCCATCACCGATTTATTCACAAAAATTTGCAGATAGAATTACCACTGGTAATATTGATGATGATTTGCATTTAGTAAAAGATGTAGATTGGATTATGGAAGTTGTTGTAGAGCGTTTAGACATTAAACAACAAGTTTTTGAAAAGATTGAAAAGTACAGAACACCAGGTACAATCATTTCTTCGAATACTTCTGGTATTCCAATTCAATTTATGAATAAAGGAAGAAGTGAAGATTTTCAACAACACTTTGCAGTAACACACTTTTTCAATCCACCGAGGTATTTAAAATTATTTGAAGTAGTTCCTGGTCCTAATTGTAAACCAGAAATCACAGACTTCTTAATGGATTATGGTTCTAAATTTTTAGGAAAGACTTCGGTTTTAGCGAAAGACACTCCTGCTTTTATTGGAAATAGAATTGGAATTTTTGGAATCCAATCGTTATTCCATCAGGTAAAAGAATTAGGCTTAACTGTAGAAGAAGTTGATAAATTAACAGGTCCTGTAATTGGACGTCCAAAATCTGCAACGTTCAGAACTGTAGATGTTGTTGGTTTAGATACGCTAGTACATGTTGCAAATGGAATTTATGAGAACTGTCCTGATGATGAGGCTCATGAATTATTTAAACTACCAGGTTTCATCAATACAATGATGGAGAATAAATGGTTAGGAAGCAAAACCAAACAAGGTTTTTATAAAAAAACAGTGAATGCAGAAGGTAGAAAAGAAATTCTAACCTTAGATTTAGACACCTTAGAGTACCGTTCTAAAAAAAGAGCGAAATTCGCAACGCTAGAGTTGACAAAAACAATAGACAAACCAATTGATCGCTTTAAAGTATTGGTTGCAGGAAAAGACAAAGCTGGTGAATTTTATAGAAAGAATTTTGCTGCAATGTTCGAGTATGTTTCTAATCGTATTCCTGAAATTTCTGACGAAGTATACCGAATTGACGATGCTATGAAGGCTGGGTTTGGTTGGGAAAACGGACCTTTCGAAATTTGGGATGCTGTTGGGGTAGAAAAAGGAATTGAAATCATGAAAGCTGAAGGAAAAAAACCTGCTACTTGGGTAACAGAAATGTTGGCAAATGGCTCTACTTCTTTCTATTCAGTAAAAGAAGGAGCTACCTTTTATTATGGTATTCCTGAAAAAACACAAACAAAAAAACCAGGTCAAGACTCGTTTATCATACTAGATAACATCAGAAAATCAAACGAAGTTTGGAAAAACTCTGGAGTTGTTATCGAAGATTTAGGGAATGGAATTATCAATTGTGAATTCCAATCTAAAATGAATACCATTGGTGGTGATGTTTTAGCTGGAATCAACAAAGCTGTTGATTTGGCTGAAAAAGATTTCCAAGGATTGGTTATCGGAAATCAAGCGCCTAACTTCTCTGTAGGAGCAAATATCGGAATGATTTTTATGATGGCTGTTGAACAAGAATACGATGAGTTGAATATGGCTATCAAATATTTTCAAGATACCATGATGCGTATGCGTTATTCATCAATCCCTACAATTGCAGCTCCTCACGGAATGGCACTTGGAGGTGGTTGTGAGTTATCAATGCATGCAGACAAAGTTGTTGCAGCGGCAGAAACTTATATCGGTTTGGTAGAGTTTGGCGTTGGAGTAATTCCTGGTGGTGGTGGATCTAAAGAAATGGCTTTAAGAGCATCCGATTTATTTCACAAAGGAGATGTACAATTAAATGTATTGCAAGAGCATTTCTTAACCATTGGAATGGCAAAAGTTGCAACCTCAGCCTATGAAGCGTTTGATTTAGGAATTCTTCAAAAAGGAAAAGATGTTGTTGTTGTAAACAAAGACCGTCAAATTGCAGAAGCCAAGAAACATGCAGTTTTACTAGCAGAAGCAGGATATACACAACCTGTACAACGTAAAGATGTATTGGTTCTTGGAAAACAAGCATTGGGAATGTTCTTAGTAGGAACAGATTCTATGGAAGCAAGTAAATACATTTCAGCACACGATCAGAAAATTGCCAACAAATTGGCCTATGTAATGGCCGGTGGAGATTTATCTGAACCTACTAAAGTTTCAGAACAATACTTATTAGATATTGAACGTGAAGCATTCTTAAGTTTGTGTACAGAAAGAAAAACATTGGAACGTATTCAACACATGTTAAAAACGGGGAAACCATTAAGAAACTAAGAAAATGAAAACAGCATATATAGTAAAAGCATATAGAACCGCAGTTGGGAAAGCTCCAAAAGGTGTATTCCGTTTTAAAAGAAGTGATGAATTGGCCGCAGAAACCATCAAATACATGATGGATGAATTGCCAAACTTTGATAAAACTCGAATTGATGATGTAATTGTTGGTAACGCAATGCCAGAAGGCTCTCAAGGATTAAACATGGGACGATTGATTTCTTTAATGGGATTAGACATTGTTGATGTTCCAGGAGTAACCGTAAACCGTTTTTGTTCATCAGGAATAGAAACTATTGGAATGGCTACAGCAAAAATTCAAGCCGGAATGGCAGATTGTATCATTGCTGGTGGTGCAGAGAGTATGAGTGCCGTTCCGATGACAGGGTTTAAACCTGAGTTAAACTACGATGTTGTAAATGCAGGTAATGAAGAATATTATTGGGGAATGGGAAATACAGCCGAAGCTGTAGCAAACCAATTCAAGGTTTCTAGAGAAGATCAAGACGAGTTTGCTTTTAATTCTCATATGAAAGCATTGAAAGCACAAGCTGAAAATCGTTTTCAAGACCAAATTGTTCCTATAAAAGTTGATCAAACATATATTGATTCAAATGGTAAAAAGGCAACAAAATCATATACAGTAACTAAAGATGAAGGTCCAAGAGCAGGTACAAGTCAAGCTGCATTGGCAAAACTGAGAGCTGTTTTTGCTCAAGGTGGAAGTGTAACTGCTGGTAACTCATCTCAAATGAGTGATGGAGCTGCGTTTGTATTAATCATGAGTGAAAAAATGGTGAAAGAATTAAATCTTGAACCAATTGCCCGTATGGTAAATTATGCTGCTGCTGGTGTTGAACCAAGAATTATGGGAATTGGCCCAGTTGCTGCAATTCCGAAGGTATTAAAACAAGCAGGATTACAACAAAAAGATATTGAGTTAATTGAATTGAATGAAGCTTTTGCATCACAATCTCTTGCAGTAATGCGTGA
>MAAC01009950.1_pt1 | contig 62143 bp, 47 predicted proteins | sample 1115981 | NCBI WGS metagenome assembly MAAC01 (sample SAMN04961126, study PRJNA320927) | seawater metagenome | isolation source: sample BD02T64 sea water enriched with oil for 64 days | place: USA:Gulf of Mexico | collected 2013-07-27 | reverse complement strand
TGAAGTGTCAGATTTGACGACTACCCAGAAAAAACAACTTAAAGACTTTATGGAGGTCTGGAAAAATGAGCAAACGTGATTTATTTGCAGAGCTAACAACGTCACTCAACGAAGCAAAAAACCATAGCGAAGGTAAGTTAACCTTGAAGACGCATGAGATGAAAATTGCGGATGAGTTGGTGATCTCACCAAACGAAATACTATCAATTCGTGAAAAATTTCACATGTCCCGTGGTGTCTTTGCTAACTACCTACATACATCAGTGCGAACATTAGAAAATTGGGAGCAAGGACGTAGTGCGCCTAATGGACAAGCGGTTACGCTGCTTAAATTGGTAAAGTCGCATCCTGAAACGTTGTCGCATATAGCGGCATTGTAGTACCTACCCACCAACTCAGTTAGCCCTATCACTCAATATCTGCTTGTAGTGATATGGTTACCTCATCATTATTCATCAACAAAAAATTCCGTTTATAGAAAATCTTTGTTAAGTTATCAGTATATTAATAACCCATTTAGTCAAAGGTCTTATCAATGCAGGGATTGCAGCATCATTCACTTCAGCTCTATCTCGGAAAGGGGCACTTAATGCCTTAGAACATGGCACTGATGATCACCAAACCCTTACAAAGTGAGAGTGGAATATAGAGTATTATTGTCTGCTCTGGCTTAGAATCAAACTCCTCAAGCAGCAGCTAAAAGTAGAGCTATCTATATTTTGTTATTTATGCTTAATATGAAGGAGATAATTACTTGTCAACAGGATAAACATGTTGATACTTTTTATAAATATCAAGTAATTTCCCTGACTTATGCAGGTTTTGTATTCCCAGCTCATAAAGCACTTTAATTCGTTTTCCTCTACTAGAGTTGGCAAAAGCCATTCGTAAATTTACTTCTTCAAGTTTATCAATTTTGTATAACTTCTGTTGTTTATTGTCTAGTGTTTTAAACTGTTGCAAAAGCAATCCAGTTGCATCTAGATAGTAGTCAGCTTTTTTATTTTGTAACATAGTTAGTGCTATATTTCTGGTTGTACTGGCAAAACCGTTAATGTATTTTCTTCTTGCTTTAGTCAAAAATTCTTTTTCGTAAAACTGCGGCCAAGTTCCTATATAAGCTTTTAGATCTTTTTTCGTTTGCCAATTCAGTTTTCCTTTAAAATACATAATACTAATGTGAGTTTTAAGTAATATTGTATCGGTCAAAATAAGGGAGTCAGATGCATGGATCCCCCCAGTAAAATCAGCTTTTTGGTTTTCTAATAAAAATAATGAACGTTTAAAAGGTACATACTGTTTTTTGACTTTCACATTAACACTATGAAATACAGCATCAATAATTTCATGGTATAAACCGCTTCCCTCTTTTTCTGTAAACCCTTTCCAATTATCAGTTACCCACAATACTTCCTTAATCTCAGTTTGAGCTGCAGTAACAGGAAGCCACAGAGACAAGCATAAAATAGATACTAATATAGGAATATGATAATAGTTATTTTTTCTATTATAACGGGGTAGCACTTTTTCCTCTCTTTATCCAATAAGTAATATACACTTATTTAACCCTCAAATATTAAAGTTACTAATATGCGCTTAACGCACTAACAAACTGTATTTTAGGGAGGGTATTCTCATTTATATATCTTTCTTAACCTCTAGAAGACCCTATTCCTTTTAGATGACCTGGTCAACCATTACTATGGGGATGTTATATATCAGTTATTTCGATATATGAACAAGAGAGTTCCTCTTACGCCACTCTCTTGGTGAACAATTATTTACAGCCTGAAAGGCTCTGGAGAAGGCACTAGGCTCACTATAGCCAAGCATAGCGGATATTTGAATAAGAGATACATCTGGTTGAACTAACAAACGTTTGGCAACATTCATTCTTACATCTGACAACACTAATTTAAAGTTTAAATTTTCTTTCAATAGCCGCCTTTGTACTGCTTTTGGATGCATACCTATTTGCTCCGATATATTATCAAGCGAACAGCAGTCTGTGCTAAGTGATTGTAAAACTAGGCTTTTTATAGAGCTTGAAAATTTTTGGTTTTCTGGGAATATCACCTTTTGATTTGATAATTGATCTAATAGTTGGTGGTATTTCTTTGCATCAAAGTTGCTTTGATATTTATATAAAAGACTTTCATTTATGATAAAACCATCAAAATCTTGAGAAAAGCTGATGGGACAATTAAAAAACTTTTCCAGTTCAAGTTTATGTTCATCTTCAGTTTGTATTAAACAAACCCGTTCAACTTTCGAACTGCCACCAATCAGCGCTATTAATAACAAAAATACTTTGCCAACTGTGTATAAACAAACCTGTCTATCATCGACTTCTATAGGAACAAAACTGTGTCTTTTTAACACACAAAAGTTATCTTCCACCGTCATGTTAAAGTGTGATATTTGGCTATAAACAATGCGAAAACGAAGTGCTATTTGAATGGCAATTTCAACTGTTGGAGAGCTTAAGATTAAATCGAAATATGGGAAAGTTCTTTGTTTTAATTGGTAATTTGCTAAATACAGTCCAGGATGCTTTATTGAAGTTATAGTTTTAGCTTCATTTAACATATCAATGAATTTTTCAAAAGAAATTAGCTTTTGTCCATCTTGTTCAATCGTAGGATTAAGCTGGTATTTACCATAGAAAATATCAGCATCAATGCCTTCATCTTCTAGTAATTGTGACAAGCCTTGAAAAAAAGTACCGACAACTTTTGATGCGCCATTGTTGTTATCCATAATGAACCTGCGATTTTATCAACCAGTCATATTTTTTCCTTGTTTGTATTCAAATGTCAAGTATTTGTTTTTTTAATCCGGTAGTTTAAATAGGAACTTAATGCAGCCGTTCAATAAATAGACAAAAAAAATAATAAGTCTGTGATGAACCATCAATGGGGAAAAAGAAATGAGAAACTTTAACAAGCACTTGAACAATAAATTTAATTTATCGCTACTTTGTACTGCGATAGCGATAGCGAGTACACCTTTGTTGGCTGAAGAAGCACAAGCTGATATAACCACAGAAGATGACAAAATAGAAGTCATTATGGTGACCGCGCAAAAGCGTATTCAGCGTATTATTGATGTGCCAACATCAATTGCAGCCGTAACTGGCGAAGTTATTACAAAATCTGGCTCGCAGCAAATAGCCGATATACAAGACTTAGTGCCTAATTTAACGATACAAGACATTAACTCGTTTAATAATTCGGTCTTTATTCGTGGTGTTGGTTCAAGCTCTCGAAATATTTCCTTTGATACCCGTGTTGGTGTTTATTTAGATGGCGTATATTTAGGCCAATCGGCAGGGTTAAATCAAGATTTAATGGATGTCGCGCGTATTGAAGTATTGCGTGGCCCGCAGGGTTCGTTGTTTGGTAAGAATACCGTCGCTGGCGCTATGAATATTATTACCAAAAAACCTTCAGATGAACTTGAAGGTAAGATTAAAGCAAGAATTGGTAACTATAATGCCCGGCAGTTGAGTGGTTATATCAATGTGCCGTTAAATGATGATATCGCTCTAAAAGTAAGCGCAAGTTCAATGCAGCGTGATGGTTATATTGACAATATTTACTCTGGAGCTGAAGGTGATAAAGGCAACCGCGATAATCTTACTTATCGCGCTCAACTCTTTGTTGATAGCTTTGAAGATTTAGAGCTTACCTTTACGGTTGATGGCTCTAGCGCTGATGAAACCCCATCATTTGGTGAACTTATTACAAATTTCACCGGCACAGGTCCTGTTGAAGCCGCTGCCGTGGGTAAAAGAGTTACCAATACTAATTTTCTACCGATAGAAGATCGCAGTACTTCGGGTTTAGCTTTAGAAGCTGTTTACGACTTTGAACACGGTGGTTCATTTAAATCAATTACCGCTCAGCGCAAGACTGAGTTATATTATCTCAATGATTTAGATTACAGCTCAGCAAAGTTTTTTATTGCCAATACCGATGATGAATACGACCAGTTCACCCAAGAATTTCAGTACACCTCAAAAAATGATGATACCTTTGAATATATCGTCGGTTTATATTATTACCAACAAGACAGTATGACTGAACGCGGCGCAACGCCAGACGAAGATGTTATTCCACTTTCCGATGCAACTTTCCTTGCACCTTTGTTAAGCACATTACCCATAGATACCTTAGTGGGTACACCGTTTGAGGCTTACTACCCTTCAGGTTACATTTTTCATAAGGGCACCGTAGATACCGAAAGTTATGCCTTATACACTAACATGACTTATTATTTTGCACAGGACTGGCAGCTAGGTGTTGGTTTGCGTTGGGGTAAAGAGACGAAAGCCGTGGACTGGGCAATTGATGGTTCAACATCAGGCTACTTTGGTTTGGCTACTGCTGATTATGTCAATGAAATATCAGATGATGATTTCCTACCTTCATTATCGTTAAACTATAACCTAGGTGAAAATACTGTAAGTTATGCGCGTGTGGCAACGGGTAGTAAAAGTGGCGGCTATAACTTAGATTTTGTTACCGCAGATCAACTGGAAGCGATGACCTTTGATAAAGAAACATCCACTAACTATGAGCTAGGTATTAAAGGTTATAATGATGACCACACGTTTAATTACTCGGTGACTTTATTCCATACAGAATTTGAAGACTACCAACAGCAGCAATCCATAGATATCGGTGATGGCCGTACTGTTTTCGCTATCTCAAATGCGGCAAGTGCTACTACCGATGGTATTGAAGTAGAATTATCAGCGGCAGTTACTGATAACTTCACCGTAGGATTTTCTGCTAGTTACCTTGATGCAACCTTTGATATTTTCACCCAAGGTGGCACTCCAGATGCGCCTGATGTTTCTGGAAAACGTTTGCCAACATCGTCAGAAGTACAAGCAGTGATGACTTTTGATTATGTGCAAGATTTTTCTGACGAAGGTAACTGGTTTGCCCATGCAGATATTGCTTATACTGGCGACCAATTTACCACCACCAATAATGTAAAAACACAAGAGTTAGCTTCAGGTGATGTTGTACCTTATGGTTATACGCCATCACGTACAATAGCTAATGCGCGTATTGGTGTTGAGTTTGAAACTTGGTCTGCTTCCCTTTGGGCAAGAAATTTGACTGACTCTGATGAAACTGTATTTAGCCGTCGTCAATTCTTTGGTGGCATAAATGAAAGTTATATGAACCCACGCACTTACGGCGTTGAAGTAACTTATAACTTTTAGTTTACCAAGTTACTAAGCCGTTATTACCAATAACAGGGTTAATATTTTTAACTCTCTCAACCTTGTTGTTGGTGCTTCCATTTTAAATCATATTTCTCCCATGCAGTCATTTGCTATTTGGAATAGTTCAATGCGTCTTTTGAAGCGCTTACTAATAGTAGAAGGAAAATCAATATGACAGATAACATATCAATATCGAATAGTTCACTTGCTGAATTCATTGAAACTAGCCTAGAAAAACACAGTGATTTACCTGCCTATAGTTGTTTAGGACAAACATTAACTTTTGCTGAAATAGAGCAAAAGTCACGGATATTGGCAGCTTGGTTCCAACATGAATCAGGATTAAAAGCCGGTGATAGAGTTATCATTCAATTACCTAACCTAAGCCAGTATCCTATTGCCGCGTATGCAATTTTAAGAGCGGGTATGGTGATAGTGAATACCAACCCCTTATATACTACGCGTGAAATGTTACATCAATTTAATGATTCTGGTGCTAAAGCGATAATTATCTTAAGTGATTTAGTGCCTAAATTGGATGATATTATTGCTGATACCAAAATAGAACAAGTTATTGTAACTTCAGCAACTGATTTATTAACCAATGATCTAAGTTTTCAACATGAGCAATATTTTGGTTTTAATCAAATTTTAAAATATTGCGCAGCTTTGCCACTGCAAACGAGAAAACCAATATCAGCTGATGATGTTTGTGTACTTCAATATACGGGAGGAACAACGGGGGTATCTAAAGGTGCTTGCTTAACTCATAAGAGTATTTTATCTGCTGCAATGCAGGTTTTACATTGCCTTGATAATCATATATCCCCTGAAACAGAGGTACTTGCATGTCCATTACCCTTGTATCATATTTTTGCATTTGAAGTGAATATGATAACGTTTTTTGGTCAGGGTAATTTAAATGTACTTATTCCTAACCCTCGAGATTTAGATGCGTTTGTTGATTCCATCTCTTCATGTAACATTACTATTATGTCTGGTCTTAACACCTTGTTTGTTAGTTTATGCCAACATGAAAAATTTAAAACCTTAGATTTTTCCTCATTAAAACTCACCATGTCTGGCGGCTCTACTTTAACTTCAGCAACGGTAGATATTTGGGATAAAACTACAGGTTGTACAATAACTGAAGGTTACGGACTCTCTGAAAGCTCAGGCATTGTTTGTATTAATGAGCCGGGCAATGAACATTTAGGAACCGTCGGTCAACCCGTTTTGGGTACAGACCTACAACTTTGGGATGAAAATTCAAATCAAGTTGAAGAAGGAAAATCAGGCGAAATAGTTGTTCGAGGCCCTCAAATGCTAACAGGCTATTGGAATATGCCAGAAGAAACTGAAAAAGCTATTTCTTCAGAAGGTTTTTTCAAAACAGGTGATGTAGGGATTCGCTTAGCTGATGGCTGTATAAAAATAGTTGATAGACTTAAAGATATGATTATTGTTTCAGGTTTTAATGTTTTCCCGAATGAAATAGAAGAAGTCTTAACAAGCCATGAAAATATTCTTGAAGCTGCTGTTATTGGTGAAGCTGATGAAAAAACAGGCGAAAGAGTTTGTGCTTATATTACTATATCGGCCTCTGTTGATATTGATGAAATTACCCTATTTTGTCGTGAAAACCTTACCGCTTATAAAATACCGAAAAAAATTATTATTAAAGATGATTTGCCTAAGTCTGCTGTGGGTAAAATATTGCGTAAAGATTTGAGAACTAAATAAAATTCAACTTAATAAAATATATCACTTTCAAGTCAACAATAGTGGAAACCAAGTTCATGAAAATAGCTAAAAAAAATAACTTTTCTAATAAAGGAGCCTCATAATGTATATTGGTATTATTCTAGCAGTTATTTTATTTATATATTTTGCTATGCGTGGGGTTAGCATATTTCTTGCGGCAATTATTTGTACTTTATTAGTGGTAGTAACGAATGGTTTGCCCTTAGACAAATCTATATTTGACTATTTTGCCTTTGGTCCACTGGGAGCCTTTTCTTTTGCAGGTAAATTCTTTTTGCTCTTTGTAATGGGGGCTTTATTTGGCCGAGTTACTGGTGAAAGTGGGGCGGCGTCAAGTATAGCTGTTGCATTGGTGAATAAACTTGGTGCCCAGAAAGTGTTATGGATTACTGTATTAGCGGCCTCAATTTTAACCTATGGTGGTGTTGTAGTGTTTGTGGTGATTTTTGCCATGTATCCTTTAGGTCTTAAGTTGTTAAAAGAGGCTAATGTACCTAAAAGGCTTTTTGTTGCCGCTTTTGCGCTAGGAAGTGCCACTTATACATTATCAGCTTTACCTGGTACGCCTTCAATACAAAATGTTATTGCCTCAGTATCATTAAAAACAGATTTATTTGCTGCGGGAGGTTGGGGGATTTTTGCTGCGGTGATCATGTTCACTTTAGGTATGATGTACTTAGAGAATCAACGGAAAAAGGCTATAAATAATAATGAAGGCTTTTCGCCAAATGAAAGAGATATGGCGTTAATTTCGTCAGAGCAACATAGTGATTTACCTCATTGGACGAAAGCAATCATCCCTTTGGTTATTGTTATTGGCACCATAATTTTGCCCCGATTACTGACTCTAGCAGGGTATTCCGCAGCGGAAGGTTCAATTGTATATTATGCTTTAAAGCAGCCATTATTATGGCCAAGTATCGCGCTTTTATTTGGCATACTAACCACTGTTATTATTTTTCCTAAGCTGCACAAAAACACCTTAATTATGCTTGGTAAAGGCGCTGATGATGCCATAATCCCTTTAATGGCAACAGCTGTGGTGATTGGCTTTGGTTCAGTAGTAACTAAAACTGAAGGGTTTATTAGTTTATCTCAATGGTTATTATCCCTTGATTTAAATCCATTAGTGTCTATTTTTGTTTCCGTAAGTCTTATGTCTGCCATTGTTGGTTCATCTACCGGCGGATTACAAATTTTCCTTTCGTCTATGTCGCAGTCCTATATAGATAAGGGGGTAGAGCCGGAAATGTTACATAGAATAGCAACTATGGCGAGTGGCGGCTTTGACAGCTTACCTCACTGTGGAGCCGTTGTTGCTGTGCTTGCTATTGCAGGGTTAACACATAAGGAAGGTTACAAAGATATAGGTATCATCACAGTGGTAATTCCTGTTTTTGCAACAATTGCTACTATCATTACATACTCAATTTTTTCTACGCAAATATAGTTAGATTTAAACTTATAATGGCTATAAGGTAACAAAAGGGTTGTAAAATTTTTAACAAATGTCGCTTTACAAATATAGCTTTGCTTTTATTGTTACTATTATCGGTATTTCTCATATTCTCTTAAGACAGAGAATTTCTTTAGTGCTTAAATTTTGAATAAAAAATAACGTTGTGGTTTATGAGTTATTGAAAGTATAACGATTGATTGGTAGTTTTAGTGCAAAAGGGAAGTGATGATTATGACAGGTTTTAGAGTAAAAATAGGTTTTTTAGTTACATTAGTGGTGGCTACTTCCATAGTTTCGGCAAAACAGAACGATAAGCTAAATATATTTGTGACTAAAGTGTCTAGTGTCGTAGATAAAGATACTAAGCGACTGAAAAGTATTTTCAAAAATATTCATGCTAATCCTGAACTTGGTTTTATGGAAGTGAATACTGCAAAAATTGTTGCTAATGAGTTAAGTGCTTCAGGGTTTGAGGTTACTACTGATATTGGAAAAACAGGGGTTGTTGGTGTTCTCAGAAATGGTAAAGGGCCAACATTTATGTTTCGTGCTGATATGGATGCCAATGCTATAGAAGAAGAAACTGGTTTACCCTATGCGAGCAAAGTAAAGGTTAAAAATTTAGATGGGCAAGATACTGCTGTAGCCCATATGTGTGGACATGATGCTCATACAACTTGGTTGATTTCCTTGGCCAAAACAATGTCTCAAATGAAAGACTATTGGCAGGGAACGCTTGTTTTAGTTGCTCAACCAGCTGAAGAACCTATTGAAGGTGCAAAGGCTATGATTGACGATGGACTGTACAAGAAACATGACATTCCAAAGCCTGATTACTTTCTGGCATTTCATACAGCGCCTGTTCCTACAGGTACAGTTGTAGCTAGTCCGGGTAGGTTTAATACTGGCTCTGATCATATCGATGTAACCTTTCATGGTACTGGTGGTCATGGCTCATCACCACATCATGCAAAAGACCCTATAGCTATGGCAGGTATGGCTATTATGCAATTTCAAACAATAGTTTCTCGCCAGATAGATCCAGCAGAAACTGGCGTGTTAACTATTGGCTCAGTTCAAGGTGGTGTTGATAATAATGTTATTCCTACTGAGGCTACGCTGAAGCTGAAACTTCATTATTCAAATAATGATGTTCGTCAACAATTAGTAAATAGCATTGAATTAATGAGCAATAATATTGCAAATTCATACGATGTTCCAAAAGATATGTTGCCAACAGTTGTATATAAGGGGTATGCACCTGCAGTTGTTAATTCAACTGAATTTATTCATAGCATAAATCAGGTATTAGCACAGTCAAATCTTACAAACCTTATTATTGATGACTTTCAAGTATCAGGCTCTGATGACGCCGCTGCCTTAGTTGAAGGAATTGATAGGGTGAAAATTGCTTATATGATGATAGGAACGGCGTCCCCAAAACTATTTTCAGAAGCACAAAAAGCAGGAAAGGAGTTTCCTTTTTTTGTTCATGAACCTACTTATCAGGTAGATCTTGACGCAATACCTTATGGTGGAAAATTGGCTGCTCTATTAGCGCTTGATACCTTAAGTAAGTAGTAATTAAAGTTGATGGCTGAGCAGTGACTAAGTAACCAGTTCTGTTTGCTAAATGATTAATCAGAACTTTATCTCTGTTCTACAATAGTCATTTATATTTATTATTATCACAACAAAGAGGCTTTATCGGATGCAAAAACAAAAAGTAAGAAATAATATGAAAAGGTTATTATTTTTCGTATTCGCCTTTGGCCTTCTTGGCTGCGATAACGAACAAGAAAGTAGTAAAGAAGTCTATGACATTATAATCAATAATGCTCGAGTCATTGACCCAGAAACGGGCTTTGATGCGATAATGAATATTGGCGTCTCAGGAGATAAAATTTCAACAATCACTAATGACGAAATATCAGGCAAGGTTGAAATTGAAGCTACTGGTTTAATTGCTGCCCCTGGGTTCATTGACCTTCATGTACATGGGCAAGATCCTTACACTGAGAAATTAGGCGTTAGAGATGGCCGGACTACACAGCTAGAGTTGGAAAGTGGTGCTTGGCCAATACAAGATTTTTACAACTATAAAAAAGGTAATTCATTATCTAATTATGGGGCGTCTGTTGGCCACCTATATACTCGTATTCAAGCTATGGATGACGTTAACTCTAAAGGAAGCGGTGCGCTAAATGACACACTCGAAAAAACCACTGAAACGGGTAATAAATGGTTAATGAACCTTGCTACTGATGAAGAGCTAGATAAAATTGACGCCTATCTAATACAGGGGTTAAAAGATGGCGGCATTGGCATTGGCATTATGCCGGGTCATTACAACGAGGCAAGTAGTAAAGGCCTTGCACGGGCCGTAAAAGTGGCAAAGGCAAACAATAGTTTTATAACAACTCATACTCGCTATATCAACCTAACCGCACCTAGTGGCACCCTTGGTATTCAAGAGATGATTGCATTATCAACCAGTTATAATGTGCCATTATTAATTCATCACGTTCCTACCAATGCACTCTCTGATACACCCATTGTTCTGGATATGATCGACTCAGCGAAAAAAAATGGAACCAATATCGTTGGCGAAGCATTTCCTTATGTAAAAGGATCAACTTTTATAGGTACGCGTATACTTGACGAGGGGTGGCAAGAACGTATGGATATGGACTACGACGACCTACAATGGGTTGAAACCGGGGAAACATTGACAAAGGAAAGCTTTGAGAAATATCGCCGTGAACGTCCAGAAGGCTGGTATTTAATGGAGCATATCAAAGAAAAAGATATGAAAATGGCGCTACTGCACCCTGACGTACACATAGGTAGTGACGCTATGCCTTTTGTTGACAAAGACGGCGAACTTTTACCAAGAACAGCCCCTTTCGGTGAAGGTCTTGGTCATCCAAGAGGAGCTGGTGCCCATAGTACTTACCTTAGAATGGCAATTGATGATGGTAGCCTAACCTTTCCACAGATACTTGCCAAAACAAGTTATCTCCAAGCGAAGTTCATTGAAGATTCGGCACCGAGCATGAAAAATCGTGGTCGCCTACAAGAAGATAAATTTGCTGACATAACCATTTTTGATCCAAAAACGGTTGATGGTGTTGCTGGCTATGAGCCAGGTACTAGCAGTCTACCTTCAAAGGGGATTATCTATGTAATAGTGAATGGTCAGTTAGTCGTCAATCAAAATGAAATTGTCGAAGACACCTTTCCGGGCAGTGGTATTCGTGGTGAAATCAAATAGCGGTTTTAATTTAATTCGCCTAAATGAGCCGGTATTTCAGGGATGACAGCTCAATATCCGGCTTCAATTATTTGCTATATTAGAGGCAAAACCAGCAGGAACTGGGTACTCAAGTTAATATCTAGAGACTCGGTTTATTGAGGGATATTTGCAATCAGACAAGGTTATCTGCGTGTTAACAGCACTTTCAATAAATAAAGAAGGGTTTTGAATAATGCTCAATATATTCCAGTCATCCGTTTTTCTCATGTTAATTGTTAGCATGTTATCCGCTTGTAGTCCGTCGAGTGATACTGACCATTTTGACATCGTCATTAAGGGGGCACGTGTTATAGACCCTGAAACCAAATTTGATGCCATAGCTAATATAGGTATTGTTGGAAAGAAAATAGCAGTCATTACTTCAGACAATATTTCTGGTTCTAACGTGGTGGTAGCGAATGGACTTGTTGCAGCGCCCGGCTTCATTGATTTACACTTTCATGGTCAAGACCCTTTCAGTGAACGCGTTGGCGTTTTTGATGGTAAAACAACTCAGCTTGACCTGGAAGCAGGTGCTATGCCTGTTGCTGATTATTATCACTATAAATCAGGCAAGTCATTAACCAATTATGGAGCTTCAGTTGGGCACGCTTTTGCTAGAGTTCAAGCGATGGACGGCATCAATTCTCAAGGCATTGGCTTATTAAATCATACACTAGAAAAAACAGCTCAAACAGGAAATAAATGGGCATCTCAAACGGCAACTGAACAGCAGCTGAATGAAATAGATGAATTAATTATTGGCGGTCTAGCACAAGGTGGCTTAGGCGTTGGTATTATGGTCGGTTATTATCCAAATGCTCGAAGTGATGGTTTAACTCGCATTGCTAAAATAGCCAAAAATCACAATAGCTTTCTCACAGTACATTCTCGTTATCTCAGCTTAACTCAACCTTCAGGAATGCTTGGTATCCAAGAGATGATATCTCTCGCTACAAGCTATGATGTTCCTTTATTGATTCACCATGTACCTACAAATGCACTATCTAACACTAAAACCGTATTAGATATGATTGATGAAGCTAACAGAAATGGTGCTAAGATAGTCGGAGAAATGTTCCCTTATGATCGTGGCTCTACCTTTATCGGTACTGAAATTTTAGATGAAGGCTGGCAAGAGCGTATGGATATGGATTACCACGATCTAACGTGGACAGAAACAGGCGAAACGTTAACGGAAAAAAGCTTTAATCAATATAGGAGTGAGCGTCCTGAAGGCTACTTCATTATGAAGCATATAAAGGAAGAAGATATGCTTATCGCATTAAATCACCCAAGCACAATTATTGGCAGTGATGGCATGGTTTATACCGATAGCAAAGGCCAATTATTGCCAAAAGACGCACCAGTTAGTGCGGGTTTAGGTCACCCAAGAGGTGCGGGTAGTTACGGACGATTTTTAAGACTTGCAATAGATGGTGGCTCTTTATCATTGATGAATGCCCTTGCAAAAACCAGTTACTTACCTGCCATGCTGGTAGAAAAAGTTGCTCCTGAAATGAAAGATAGAGGCAGGCTGCAACAAGGGGCTTTTGCAGATATTACTATCTTTGATCCTAAAGTTGTTGATGGCGTTGCAGGGTACGCTCAAGGAACAAACAGTCTACCATCTAAGGGTTTTCCTTATGTAATAGTAAATGGAGAAGTCGTGATTGATAATGGAAAACTTATAAACAATACTTATCCGGGGCAAGCGGTCAGAGGCCAATTGGCTAATAAATAACAGTTGTACTGTTTAGAATATTTTAGCGGCTAAGAGTATTGGCCTATTTTTATCTATGAATTGAATTTATGTAGTATTTACATGTGTTCTGAAGATGGTAAATGTGATTATGTGTGTTATTTTTCCAGAGACAATATTTAGGATTAACTGATGAAAAACAAAGTCTTTGTTTTGCCTCTCATAAAATTAACACTGTTGTATGGGCTTACCCCTTTTTCGCTACTAGCGGATCCTGCTTGGAACAATGAAAAACTAACCGGAGATTGGGGAGGCTTGAGAAGCAGTTTGAGTGACTCTGGATTTGATGTCAACGCTGATTACACTTCCTATTATCAACAGGTTATTTCTAACGGAACTGAGCATTCTGGCGATTTGGCTCATCGTGTAGATATCCAGACTCGTCTTGACTCCAATAAACTTGGGCTGTGGGATGGAGGTAGTTTGCATTCTCAATTTGTATATCGAAATGGCAAAGCGAATGACTTTGACTTCCCTGTTTTATCACTCCCAAATGCCGCATTTTATGGCGGAAGCAATGATAGCTTTATTTCAGCAATGTATTACAGTCATAAGTTTGATAATGATTCAATGTTAATGCTTGGAAAGATTGATGCCTTTGAGTTATTGAGAAACTCACCATTTTACGGTGGAGCAGGAAAAAGCGGCTTTAATAATGTTGCGTTTGTTGCACCTCCTTCCGGGGTTACTCCGCCAGCTTTTTTTGGTTTAATCTCAAGTTTTGCATCGAAAGGCTTAGATTGGACGATCATGGTCTATGATCCTCGTGATCGTTACACTGACTCTTTGAGCTTTGATGATTTATTTAAAGACGGTGTGAATACTGCTGTTTCGGCAACTCATCAATTTTCAATATTTGACCGAGTATCATCGCTCGGGTTCTCGGCAACGTATAGCACCGAAGAAGGGGTTGATTTAAGCTCATTACAACCAGGGTTAATTTTTACTGAAACTAAAAAAAACAAATATAACGTTCGTTTGCAGTTTTCACATCATTTAGCCGAAGAGCCAGAAAATTCTGATAACAGCTGGGGTGTGTATCTAAGGGGAGCTATCGCCGATGGTAATCCAAATATGTTCAGTGGTACATTTGCAGGAGGCTTTGGTGGTAAGGCACTATTTTTTGGCCGACCAAGTGATGATTGGGGCATTGGCTATTACTATTATAATTTTTCCAATGATTTGCAAAAAAGAATTCAAGAACTAAACATGACTCCTTCCGTTGAAAATGAACAGGGAGTGGAAATTTATTATAGTTATCAAGTGTTGCCATGGTTAAAAATAAAAGCTGATATACAGCATTTAAAGCCAACATTAAATCATGACAAAAACCAAACAATAACGACACTTTCAGCAAATGTTTCACTCTAATAAAAAGATGAAATTATACAAGGTGTTTGTTCCTTTAATCGCATATAGAGCAGAAAACTTGGATTTACCAGCAAATGGTGGTATTCGCACCTATTTGCTAGTAAACCATTTAACGAAATTATGAAATGAACAGGAGACTAAAAATGAAAAAAACAATTTTTTGCTTAACTTTATTATCACTTTTCGCCGCAACAGGTGTTGCTCAAGCGAAACGCGAGCTTCCAGTACACGTTGCAAAAGATGGCTTTACAGCGAAGCAAACTCACAAATTTTCCAATCAATCAAATGTAATGGAGTTGCTCTCAGGCGGAGACACATCACTGTGGTGGACAATAAACGTGGCGAAAACTTTGCCGACAGCGAACCTTCCCGTGCGTACGCCAACCATGCCATTATCTTCAGCAATTATTCCTGAAATAGGTGATATTAAAGCGGAAACTTCATTTGGAGAAATGTCGCTTAACGAGTTCCTTACCGATTCGCGCAGCTATGCACAAGGGTTAATTGTAATGCACAAAGGGAAAATTGTCTTTGAGCGTTATCCGGGAATGCGCCATGATGATCCACACTTATGGGCGTCTAACGCCAAGCCAATTGCTTCACTTGCTGTTGATCTTTTGATTTCTGACGGCCTGATTGATGATAGTAAAACCTTTGGAACTTACGTTGCTGATTTTCGTGGCACAGCATGGGAAAATATCAAAATTAAGGATATTCTTGATATGACTCCGGGTTTAGATACCGAGGAGAATAATGATACTCGTGCTAACCCTAACTCCATAGCCATTCGAGTATTTAATGCCGAATTAGGCCAACCCAACATTAAAACAGGTAAAATAGAAACCGTGCGTGAGGCCTTGAAAGATGCCAAGGTATTGAGAGAACCTGGCACATCGTTTGATTATGGCTCACCTGTTACACAGCCGCTTGTTTTCCTTGTGGAAGAAGTTTCAGGAAAGTCTTTCGCCGACTTTTTTGATGAGCGTGTTTGGTCAAAAGTTGGGGCTGAAGCACCTTTACAGTTGCACTTAGCACCAGATGGTATGCCTGCTGTACATGGAATTGTGTCGAGCCGACTGAGAGACATGGCTCGTTATGGAATGCTCTACACCCCAAGCTGGAACAAGGTTGCAACAGAGCAAATAGTAACACCTGAGATAATCAACCGTATTCAAGATGGCGTTCGTTCGAACGAATTTTTTATGAAAGGTCATAATGGACCTACTTGGACAAATTGGTTAGGTGAGGGAATAATAAGTAACAGCCGACAATGGGATGTTGTATTTTCAGATGGCGATTTTTATAAGTCTGGTTTTATGGCGCAAGGGTTATATGTATCACCGGCACGTGATCTGGTTATAGGGTATTTCTCTACGACCCTCGACCACATGTCACCGCAGCGCTTTCTTCGTCCGATTGTAACATCGAAATTATTTAACAAATAATCGTCGTTAAGAGTAGAAACCTAATCCCCTGCGATTAACTCCGCAGTTCAAATATTACTGTGGGGTGAAGGGGAGAAAATTTAAAGAATCAATGACTCCTGTTAAAAAATTAAGTAAGCATTTACTTTCTAGAGGTCAAATCAAGCAATCCTAGCTCTAATGCTTTTATCACTGCTTGTGTTTTTGTTTTTGAATCTAATCGACTCATTGAGGTTTTGATATATTTTTTTACGGTATCAGGCTTTAGCGATAGAATATCAGCTGTATCTGAAGCCGTTTTACCTTGAGCAGCCCAATATAGGCAATCCTTTTCTCTGGGACGGAGATAAATTGTTGTGCCATTTTCGGCTGTTTCTTTCCAATGCAATGATTGAATACATACATCTGCTAGTCTGTGAGCAAAATAAAGTAAATTAGCCAGCTCTGTATCGGAAAGTTGTTGATTTTTTTTCATTGAAACAAAGGATAAATTCCAGTATTGAGCTGGAGGTAACAGTACTGGCACAGAAAGTACACTCATTATTTTTTGCTTGATTAGTTGTCGGCACCAACGTTTTTCGACAGCTGAAAATTTCTGATTATTACCGTTTACAATATCTTGCATGAAAAACTGTTTAGGTAGCGATTGTTTGACCATATGGCGTCTGATGGGATCAAAACGTCGATTATAAATACTTTCTTTGCCTGATATAGTGTTACTGCTTTCTAGCCAACCTTTTATTTGTTGTTGATTAAAACCGTGATGTAAAATTTTATGAATATCACCGGGCTCATTACTTGGCAGCCAGCCTAAAGGGGCGTAAGAAAAAATAAATCCATCAAATCCCATAAAATGAGTGACTTGTTGCAACAAGTCGACTATTTGGTTTTCTGATTTGATCTCTTGCCAATTAGGAAAAATGGGGCTTTTATTCATACTCTTTAGCCATTTCAAATTTGCTTATCTAGTCAGGCGTGCTCTTACCATGTCAGGGGTTAATTGTGATAAAACAGTACAACCTAATAATGCCATATCACGTTCTATTTCGGTTTTTAATAAAGTGATTGCACGCTCTACGCCTGCTTGCCCCGCTGCACCTAAACCATAAACATAGGCGCGACCGATAGAGCAGGCATTCGCCCCTAAGGCTATTGATTTAATCACATCTGAGCCTCTACGAATACCACCATCAACAATAATTTCAACTTTATCACCTATGGCCTCTCTAATTTCAGCTAAAACTTCAATGGGCGATGGTGAAGAGTCAAGTTGTCTGCCGCCATGGTTAGATAATATTAGTGTGGTAGCACCAATTTCAACAGCACGCTTGGCATCTGCTACCGATAAAATACCTTTGATAGCAAAGGGACCCTGCCAATATTCAATCATTTCTTTAGCATGTTGCCAAGTAAGATTACGTTCAAGTAAGGCGCTCATATACTTTAGAAACTCATCGGTATTTTTCATAGAGGGAACATCTTCTAAATTTGCTAAATCACGCCCTTTATCAGTTATATAATTGTATACCCAACGAGGCTTAGTGGCGAAATCAATCGCACTAGATAAGGACAATTTAGGCGGTATAGTTAAGCCATTACGCAGATCTTTTTCTCTATTTCCGGGTACTATGGTATCTACAGTTAAGCATAATGCTTTATAACCTGCAGCTTTGCAGCGGTCAATTAATCTAAGGTTTTGCGCATGATCAGTCATGACATAGACTTGGAACATTTTTTGTCCACCGGTTGCTTCTGCTACTTCCTCAAGTGGTTTACCTGAAAAAGTTGATAAGGTAAATAAAGTATTAAATTTACTGGCAGCGCGAGCACCTGCAAGATCAGAGTCTGGGTGAAAAAAGCGAGACTGACCAATAGGAGAAATATAAAAAGGAACATCAATATTACATCCAAGCACCTGAGTTTTAGTATTTATTTCTCTTACATCACATAAGGTATTAGGAATTAACTGGTAATTATCAAAACTAGATATATTGTTGCCCAAAGCTTTTTCATCATCACTACCACCGGCCATATAATCGAAAATAGCCTTAGGCAAACGTTTTTTCGCTAATTGGTGTAAATCTTCAATATTAAAACATTTATCAGTCATATTTCAGCCTTTGGTTGTGCTCGAGCAGAGCAATAAAAAATTCATAATAATTATAATTTCAACAAAACAGACCGCACGCAATATCCCCAAATGGAGGTACTTAAATCGTTAGTTAGGAATAAACAATTATTTTTGCAATTGTTATAGAGGTTACGTTCTCTCAACAAAAGAGTGATTACAATTAATTACTAATTAGCATTGGAGCAGATCATGGCATATAAGAAAAATAGCGAAGTCATTTATAATAGTTCAAGTAACTTACTCAATAGTTTCCGCACTGGGTTATTACGTGGTGCAGGTATTGATACCAATAAACTAAAAAAACGTCCGTTAATTGCTATTGCTAACTCCCATAGTGAATTAACTACAGGTCATGCGCACTTAAAGGGATTAGGTGAACGTGTTAAGCAAGGGATCTTGGCGGCGGGGGGAGAATTTGCAGAGTTTAATGTGCCAGCTCCTTGTGATGGTGTTGCTATGGCTCATGATGGTATGAGGTATGTATTAGCGCAGCGAGATCTTATTGCTGATATGGTTGAAACCCATGTTCGCTCGCAATCTTTTGACGCGGTAGTATTTATTGCGGGTTGCGACAAAATTAACCCTGCAATGATGATGGCAATGGCGCGATTAGATTTACCTTCTTTATATTTAGCAGGAGGGCCTGGGCAAGTTAATATTCGTAATACCCCTAAATTCAATGGCTCGATTGACCATGGTGATTATTTTTCTGATCCCGAACAACTAAAAGAGTCACTTAGTTGTGCCAGTTGCGGTGCTTGTGAAATTATGGGCACAGCCAATACCTTTCAATCGCTAGCCGAAGTGTTAGGAATTTGCTTACCCGGCAGTGCTAACATACCCGCGTGGCACTCAGACAAGTTGATTGCCGCTCGAGCCACTGGTGAACATATTGTCACCTTAGTTGAAAAAAACATTACCGCCAGACAAATTATGACTAAGCAAGCATTTGAGAATGCGGTGATCGTGAATATGGCCATTGGTGGCTCTACCAATGCAACTTTACATTTACCTGCCATTGCTCATGCTGCCGGAATTAAGTTAGATTTAACAGATTTTGAACAGATGGAGCATATACCCACATTACTTGCGATTAGTCCTAATGGTCCGTGGGGAGTGCAAGATTTATGGGCGGCTGGTGGTATGCCTGCAGTGATGAAAGTGATGCAAAAAGACTTACACACTGATTGCTTAACGGTAACAGGGCAACCCTTAATTGACACCATTAATAACGCTAAGGTTTTAAATTCAAAAATCATTCCTAACAAAGAAAATGCTCATAGGAAAATGCCGGGTATTGCAGTATTGAGGGGGAACATTGCTCCAGAGGGCTGTGTTATTAAGCAAGCTGGCGTTAAACCTGAATTAATGAAAACCTCAGGGCCAGCACTATGTTTTGATGATGAAGATGAAATTATTAACTTGCTGCAAAGTGGTAAATTTCCTGAGGGAAGAATTATTGTTTTACGATATATGGGGCCAAAGGGAGCGCCTGGCATGCCGGAAATGTTAGGCGCAACTTTGGCGCTTAAAGCCGCTGGTTTAGGTGCTTCAGCACTCATTACAGATGGTAGATTTTCTGGCGCAACATCAGGTCCTTGTGTTGGGCATGTTTGCCCTGAAGCTTCTGATGGCGGTCTGATTGCCTTTATCGAAGATGGTGACATTATTACTATCGACATTGATAACCGCTCCATTCACTGTGAAATAACAGATAAAGAATTAGCAAAACGCAAAGAAAACTGGTCTCCATTGGTAAAAGATGTTGCTTTTGGGTTTATGCAGCGTTATCGCAAGCATGTTAACACCGCATCTCAGGGCGCTATACTCGACTAATTTTAGTCTTTGGAAATATAGCTGTAATCGATATAATTTTAAGCAAGGCATTTTAAATGAAAGACGTTAAATTAACTGATAAATTTACCATTAATCAAGGTAGTATTTTGATTTCAGGCACTCAAGCTCTGGCAAAATTACCAACGTTACAAAAGCAGCTTGATGAAAAAGCGAATTTAAACACCGCTGGGTTTATTTCAGGCTATCGCGGCTCACCCATTGGTGGTTTTGACGCCTTACTTTATCAAAGTCAAGAATTGCTAGATATGTACAAGATAGTTTTTCAACCGGGCATTAACGAAGATTTAGCCGCAACAGCTATTTGGGGAACACAACAGCTCGATAATCTTGCTGAAGATGTGACTGTTGATGGTGTATTTTCACTTTGGTATGGCAAGGGGCCTGGCACAGACCGTTGCGGTGATATTTTCAAACATGGTAATTTTTCTGGTACTCACAAGCATGGTGGTGTGTTATTAGTGGCGGGTGATGATCACCCAAGTAAGTCTTCTACTATCGCCAATCAATCAGAGTTGTCGATGATGGCTGGCTCTATTCCAGTCATTTATCCATCTAATGTTGAAGAATTTTTTGAATTTGGCCTGTTTGGCTGGGCAATGTCTCGTTATTCAGGTCTATGGGTAGGGTTTAAATCAGTTAATGAAACGGTTGAACAAACGGCTACCGTTGATATTAATATCAATGACTTTCACTTTAGTTTACCTGATGATGCGCCCGTACCGGAGCGCAGTGTACATTACAAACCTAGAACTTACGCGCCTATGCTCGATGAAGTTGACGTTGCTCGGTTTAAATTGCCAATGGCACAAGCTTTTGCCAGAGCGAATAACATTGATAAAACACCTTTGGCAGCAACAACTAAAAAGTTGGGTATTGTTACTGCGGGTAAATCCTATATGGATGTACTACGATCGCTAGAATTGTTGGAGATATCCAATGAACAGGCAGAAACGCTTGGTATTAGCATTTATAAAGTGGGCATGATTTATCCATTAGAGCCACAAGGTTTTGCACAATTTTCCAAAGACCATCAACAACTGTTTTTTGTAGAAGAGAAAAAGGCTGTTATGGAAGCTCAGGCCGCTCAAATCCTCTTTAACTTACCAGTACGTCCAAGCATTGTTGGTAAAAACGATTTGGAAGGTAATCAATTACTACCCAGTGATATTCAGTTAGAGCCAATGTCTTTAGCGTTATCAATTGCCGATCGTTTGGCTGAATTGGGAATGATCACCCCTGATATTGAGCAACGCAGCAAACAGTTGCAAACTCTTTTAGGGAAAAAGCCACAAGCTAATCCTGCTACTGCCCGTTCTCCTTATTTTTGTTCAGGCTGTCCACATAGTCGATCAACTAAATTGCCTGTGGGTAGTAAGGCGATGTCGGGGATTGGTTGTCATGCAATGAAGATGGTAACAGATCCTAATACCTTATCAGCAACTCATATGGGTGGTGAGGGGGCAAATTGGTACGGTTTGTCACAATTTACTAAAACTAAACATATTTTTCAAAACTTAGGAGATGGCACATATTTTCACTCTGGTTACATGGCTATTCGTGGTGCAGTAGCGACGGGCGTTAATATTACTTTTAAAATCCTTTACAATGACGCGGTTGCTATGACTGGTGGGCAGCCATTAGACGGGCCTATGTCAGTGGGCAATATTGCTCGTCAAACGTTGGCCGAAGGTAGTAAAAAAGTTGTCGTGGTTACCGATAAACCTGAGTACCATCAGAAAAGTGGTGATATTCCCAGTAATGTTGAAATAAAACACAGAGATCTTTTACAGCAAGTTCAAATGGAGTTTAGAGATATTTCGGGTACTACCGTTATTATTTATGAGCAAACTTGTGCGACTGAAAACCGTCGTCGTCGTAAACGTGGTCTGATGGAAGATATTAAAAAACGCACCTTTATCAATGATGCAGTTTGTGAAGGCTGTGGTGATTGTTCGGTGCAATCAAGTTGTATTAGTATTGCCCCGAAAGAAACTGAGCTAGGTCGTAAACGTGTTATTGATCAGAATAGTTGTAATAAAGACTTTACCTGTAGCGAAGGTTTTTGTCCTTCTTTTGTCACCATTTATGGTGGTGATGTTAGTAAAGATCAAGCATTAACTTTAGATCCTGGTTTATTTTCTCAACTCCCAACGCCTACATTAAAGCCGCTCAAACAAGCTTATAATATTATGATCACCGGTATTGGTGGTACAGGCGTTATAACAATCGGCGCTATTTTATCAATGGCGGCACATTTGGAAGGTCGTGCTGCGTCGGTCTACGATATGACAGGTTTAGCTCAAAAGGGTGGCGGTGTTTTCAGTCATCTAAAAATTGCCGATAACAACAGTGATATTAACAGTCAACGCATTGGTGCTTGCGAAGCTGATTTAGTCATCGGTTGTGATTTGTTGGCAACCACTGGGCAAGATGCAATAGCCAGTATTGCTCATCAATATACTCAAGTAGTTGCCAATAGTAATGTTGCTACGCCGCTACAGTTTCAATTTATGCCAGATATTGATTTACAAAGTAAGGCAGCAGAGCAAAGTATTAAGGCTTCTTGTGGTGATGATGGCTATGAGGCAATCAATGCCACTGACTTAGCACAAAAATTTTTGGCTAATACTATTGCCACGAATATGATGATGGTTGGTTATGCGTTTCAACAAGGCTATATTCCTGTTACAGCTCAAGCGATAGAGAAAGCAATAACCCTTAATGGCATCGCCATTGACTTTAACCTAAATGCTTTTGCTATTGGTCGGTTATTAGCTGATGCGCCAGATAAAATTGCCTCACTGTTAGGGCAGCCTGACAATACGTTAGAAACTTTCAAACCATTAGATAATGTGAATGACATCAAAGCCCATCGAATAGAATTATTAACTAACTACCAAGATAGTGCTTATGCTCAGCGTTATACTAATTTAGTTGATAGAGTTGTTACCGCAGATCTTCATGAAAATGGAGAGTTCTCGAAAAGTGTTGCGCGTGGTTTTGCACGATTGATGGCCTATAAAGACGAGTACGAAGTAGCACGTTTATATTCCAACGGTGATTTTATTAAAAAGGTTCAAGCGCAGTTTGAAGGTGACATCAACATTAAATTTAATTTAGCACCGCCATTATTTAGTAAGCGAGATCCTGTTACCGGCCATTTAAAGAAAAAAGAATACGGCAGCTGGATGATGAGAGCCTTTGCTGTTTTAGCTAATTTTAAAGGCTTAAGAGGCACTCGGTTTGACCTGTTTGGTTACACTGAAGAACGTAAATCTGAGCGTGAATTAATTAGTGAATACGAGAAAATCATTACGGACATATTACCAATGTTAAGCCAAAGTGATTTTTCTAATGAGCAATATCAAGCAGCTGTAGCACTAGCGAATAGTGCTCAGAAGTTAAGAGGTTATGGCCACGTTAAAGAAAATAATGTTGATCTGGTTAAACTGCAATGGCAAACAATACAACAACAATTAAAGCACCCTGATGAGGTTATTTATAAACAGGCAGTTTAAATTATCATATGATGTAAAAGGGTAGGAATTATAATCATAAGTAGGTCAGATAACAGACCTACTTATTCTAATTAAAGCCAGTGTTTTTCTGCCGAGTAAGAATGCTTGAGTTTAAAGACAAACTCTGTTGCATGAAGGGAAGCTGAAAGTGAAAAGAACAGTGTAAAAATATAAAATAGATAATACTGACTAATTGAGCTATTGCGTTTGTTTTTTTGCAAAATTGATTCACCTTTATTGATATAATCAACCTTGATTCTTTCATAGATACTCAGATAAGATTGTTATATAAATAACAATTTGATTTATAAGCGTGAATAGTACTTTTTATGTTAGTCATACCTAATTTACATAATTGGCGAAAAAGTCTTAGCCAAGCAGCATTAAAAGATCTAAATGAACTATTAACTACTAGGAAATATAATCCTGAACAATTTATTTATTCGTTAGGAGACACTTCTGATTGTGGCTTTCAAATAATTACGGGTCGAATAAATATATGTACCTATTCTAAAGAAGGTGATGAGCTTATTATTTCTAGCCTTCATCCGGGCGATTGCGTAGGTGATATGGGGCTTATTACCGGAGAAAATCGCGTTAATTATGCCATAGCATGTGAGGAATGTACGCTTAATGTGCTTAATCGCGATCATTTTGAAGCACTGTGTTTAAAGCATCCTGAAATTTTAGTTTCCATTAATAAACTATTATGTCATCGATTACATATGACTTTTGAAATGCTCGAAGATGCTTATTTATTACCATTATATCAACGGCTCGCTAAAGTATTAGTCAGGTTGGCATTGAGTCACGGGAAAAGTGATTCTGATGACACTATTGTAGTGAATAATGTTTCTCAAGAAACGCTTGGCTTAATGGTGGGGGCTACTCGGCAAAGTATTGCCAGAGAATTAAAAAAAATGGAAGCCAAAGAGTTACTCACCTTAAAATATAATAAGCTTACGGTCCCTAATTTAAAGGTTATGATAGAACAGTTTGAACATGTCTTTCCTCAAGAGCACATGGTTTCATCTTACCCTAGAAACATAAATAAAAATGCAAAATGAAAAGTCATTGATTAGTGATATTAGCAGTGTAGTTATTGTCACTAATCACTAAAATTACATCTCTAATAAACCTCTGCTTCATTCAAAATAAAAAGTAATCCTCAATTGTTATCTAGATAACAAACATAATGAAATTGTCGTGTTAAGTTAGCAATATTAGCTGCAATCAACTTAAGAAAGTACCTTAAATTAATCAAAAAATATTTTAAGAGCTTTGCTAAGTTTACATGTAGCGGCCAGCATAATGACAGGATAATCAAAAATGAATGAACACCGCATTATTTTAATGACCCCTTTGCCTTTGCAGTCTATTGACACTGATGTAGGTAAATTATCTTTTATCACCTATGCAGGTGACAGCAGCATTTTTCAACAAGCGGATATTATTTGTGTCACCCCATTTAATAATATTGATGCTGCATTTATCGAACAGCTACCTAGCAATATAAAACTTATTGTTAGTATTGGCGTTGGTACAGAGCACATTGATACAGTTGCTGCTCAAGCAAAAAATATTACCGTAACTAATACGCCAGTAGTAACAGAAGATACTGCTGATTTAACTTTTTCTCTTATTTTATCAGCCGCAAGACGCTTAACTGCCAATGAAAAATTTGTGAGAAATAATCAATGGAGCCCTCAAAATCCCGTAGGGATTCTAGGGCAAGCTGTTCATAGTAAAACGTTAGGTATTATTGGTTTTGGCGCAATAGGCCAAGCTGTTGCTCGCAGAGCGCAGGGGTTTAATATGAATGTTATTTATCATAACCCTTCAAGAAAAGAATCTGCAGAGCAAGAAGTAAATGCAACTTATTGTGATAGCTTAAGCCAGTTATTAGAGCAGGCTGATATTGTATCTTTACATTGCCCATTATCAGAGCACACCTATCATTTAATTAACCAAGAAACGTTAGCGTCAATGAAAAGCACCAGCATATTGATTAATGCTGGTCGAGGAGCCTTGGTTGATGAGCAAGCATTAGTAGAAGCGTTGACTAATGAAAAAATTAGCGCCGCAGGTTTAGATGTTTTTGAAAATGAGCCAGAAGTAAGTGAAGCATTGAAATCTTTTGATAATGTGACCTTATTACCACATATAGGCTCAGCTACTAGCGAATGCCGTACATTAATGGTTCAAACAATGTTTAAAAATGTGATTTGTTTTTTAACAAATAATATGGATGACATGAACACGGTTAGCGTCGCTAAGGTTGGTGGTTAATATGTATCTTGGTATTGTTTTAGCTGTTCTTTTATTTATCTATTTTGCTATGCGTGGTGTCAGTATTTTTCTTGCTGCGCTCATTTGTACTTTATTGGTGGTGGTCTCGAATAACTTACCATTAGATCAGTCAATATTTGAGTATTTTGCCTTTGGTCCGCTCGGGGCATTTTCTTTTGCCGGTAAATTCTTTTTGCTCTTTGTTATGGGAGCGATGTTTGGTCGTGTAACTGGCGAAAGTGGTGCAGCGTCAAGTATTGCCGTGGCTTTAGTGAATAAACTTGGGGCACAAAAAGCATTATGGATCACTGTATTGGCGGCATCAATTCTTACTTATGGTGGTGTGGTGGTTTTTGTGGTGATATTTGCCATGTACCCTTTAGGGATAAAGTTATTACAACAAGCTAATATACCTAAAAGACTTTTTGTTGCTGCACTGGCTTTAGGCAGTGGCACATATACGTTGTCTGCAATACCGGGAACGCCTTCTATTCAAAATGTAATAGCGGCTGTTTCATTAAAAACAGATTTATTTGCTGCTGGTGGCTATGGCATTTTTGCCGGGCTAATAATGTTTGGTGTCGGCATGCTTTATTTAGAAAGGCAACGTAAAAAAGCATTAGAAAATAATGAAAGCTTTTGTCCTACGGAAAAAGATCTCGCTTTAATTGCCGCGGATCAAAATAGTGATTTACCGCATTGGGGAAAAGCAATCGTTCCATTAATTGTTGTCATTGGCACAATTATTACACCAAGGTTGCTTACTTTGTTTGACTATAACTCATCGTCAGATTCTATAGTGGCTTATGCACTAACTCAGCCTCTGTTTTGGCCAAGTATCGCCTTACTATGTGGCATTATAACAACGATCATAATTTTTCCTAAATTACATAAAAATACTTTAGTCACAGTAGGTAAGGGCGCTGACGATGCCATTATTCCCTTGATAGCGACAGCGGTAGTGATTGGTTTTGGCTCTGTGGTGACTAAAACAAGTGGCTTTATTGAATTATCCCAATGGCTGTTATCCCTTGAACTAAATCCTCTACTTTCTATTTTTGTATCTGTCAGTTTCATGTCTGCCATTGTCGGCTCTTCTACTGGTGGTTTACAAATTTTTCTTTCAACGATGTCTGAATCCTATATCGATAAAGGGGTTGAGCCTGAAATGTTGCATAGAATAGCGACTATGGCCAGTGGTGGTTTTGACAGTTTACCGCATTGTGGCGCTGTTGTAGCGGTACTTGCTATTTCGGGTCTAACACACAAAGAAGGTTATAAAGATATCGGTATTGTGACTGTGGTCATTCCTGTTATTGCAACACTAACCTGCATTGGCATTTATTCAATTTTGTAAATGACAACAAAAATTCTAATACATCATAAAAATCAAATAGAACAACATAATTATTAATTAAAATGAACTGGGGAATAGTATGAAAAACAAATCAATAAAACTCTCATTATTGACGACGTCAGTGTTGCTAGCATTACAATCTCAAAGTGCTTTCGCACAAGATGAAGTAGTAGAGCAAGTTAAGAAAAAAGACAAAATAGAGACAATTACTGTAACGTCGCAAAAAAGAATTGAACGTCTAATTGATGTGCCTATTTCAGTTACTAATATTGGTCAAAAAGAGCTAGATCAGCGTGGAATTAAACAGCTTAAAGATATTGGTGATGCAGCACCTAATATAACTATGAGTCAGGTGTCTGATTTTAAAGCTAAAATAACTATTCGCGGTGTTGGTTCTAGTAGTAGAACCATTGGCTTCGATAATCGAGTAGGGCTTTATATTGATGGTGTTTATCTTGGGCAGTCTCCTGCTATTAACCAGGGTTTAGTTGATTTAGAGCGCGTTGAAGTGCTTAGGGGACCACAAGGTACATTATTTGGTAAAAATGCGATTGCCGGTGCTATTAACTTGATTTCTCAAGATCCTACCGATGAATTTGAAGGCACAGTAAAAGTTAATTTTGGTAACTATGATACTCGTGACTACCACCTTAATCTCAATGTGCCTTTAGGCGACACCACTGCTGCGAAAATTTTTTTAAACAAGGCAGAGCAAGAGGGTTATGCTGAAAATAGAATGCTTAACACTAAAACGGGTGGTAAAGATGAAACTTCTGGCCGTATTAAATTAGTTTCTGAATTATCAGACAATCTTGAGCTAAGTTTTGCTGCTGATTATGCTACTCAAGACATTTTAGCTTTTGCTAATGAACCTTTGACTGGCGTTTTTGGAGGTCATCCAACGGAGGGACCACTTGGCGATCTTTATCAAGGTACAGAAACTGAAAAATTTGTTTATCTTCAAAACAGAGATTTTGAACAAAGTAAAGACGTTTGGGGAAGCTCACTAACGTTAGACTATACGTTTGATAATGATTTTTCGATTAAGTCTATTAGTGCTTATCGCTTCACTGAAATGGATGTTATTGTTGATAGTGATCGTTCTCCTTTAGCACTTATTGAAACGCCTTATGTTGATACTTATAAACAAACTACTCAAGAGTTACAATTAATATCTCCTGATAACGATGTGTTTAAATATATATTAGGTGTTTACCTCTTTGGTCTTGATAGTACTACAGTACGTTCTGCCGATGCGGGAGAGCATGGCGGCATTTTGGGTTTTCAACCTAACACCCAAGCGGTTGTAATTGATGGTGGTATTGATACTAAAAGTTATGCGATTTTTGGTAATGGTACTTATGATCTAAATGAAGACTTTGTATTAGGATTTGGTCTACGTTATTCATCAGAAACAAAAAGTGTTGACTGGTCTATTGATGGCTCTAATTCAGGTGTTTTTAACATGGCTACAGCGACAGTCATTGATGAGAACACTTATACGAATGTTTCACCATCGATAAACCTTAATTATGCTATAACAGATAGCAGCCAAACCTATGCCCGTATTTCTACCGGTTTTAAAAGCGGCGGTTATAATTTAGATTTTGTTACCCAAGAAGTTTTGGATGGTGGTATTGATTTTGATGAAGAAACGGTAACAAGTTTTGAAGTGGGCTATAAAGCTGAGTTAATGGATAACCGCTTACGTGTAAATAGCGCATTATTTTATTCAGCTTTTGATGATTATCAAGTGAATCAATATGTTGATTTAGGTGGCGGTCGTACTTCTATTTCAATTGAAAATGCTGCTGAGGTTATAACTCAAGGGCTTGAAGTTGAAATTGATTATCAAATGACTGATGATTTTCAAATCACTACTTCATTAGGTTTACTTGATGCAACTTTTGATAGCTTTCCCGGAGGAGGAGCTGGTGGCAGCGATGCTACGGGTAACGAATTACCTAATGCACCTAAAATAACAGCAGCACTCAGTTTGCAGTATTACCAATCAGTTCCTGATATTTCGTCAAGTATTATGTATCGTATTGATTATAATTACACTGGCGAACAATATTTCTTGATCAATAATGATGAAAACTACACTGTTAAAGGCGATAGTGGTTATACAGTTGAATTTGATAAAGCTGCTAGTTTTAGTTCAGTTAATGCCCGTATTAGTTTAATAAGTGATGATGATACATGGGAAGTGTCGCTTTGGGGACGAAACTTAACTGATAGCGATCATATGGTTGAAAGTTTTAGAGAATTCTTTGGTGGTATCCTTGCCGGTTATGCAAAACCTAGAACTTATGGCATAGAAGCCACGTTTAACTTCTAGTTTTGACGTTCATAGTTTAACTCTAAATGATATCGGCAGCTTCGTTAAGTTTGTTCTATAAATTTGGTTGTCGATATTCATCAATTACTCCTGTTACATTAGACCACTACTATGTGTAATGAAGTTGCATTTTCGCCCCTCCAATTGTAGGCATCTTGGTCAGGCTCCGTAAACTAAAATATCAAGATAAAGCAACTGGTGATGTAATACATCTGAATTGACTAATTAAATCGAGTTCGTTTGAGTATAAGAGTCGCAGCTATTTATGTTGCTATAAAACGCCTTTAATGTAATAAGAAAATAATTTTTCTATCTCGGAAAGGGGGCGTTTGCGCCATAGAGTTTATAGTCTAAAAAAACTTTTACCCCATAAGTTTCTATGGCGGTTTGGGGCACAAAGCGACTTAGATTTTTTACTCTAAACTTTGCTGCTACCCATTGCTATTTACTATCCATATGCTCAAATAAACACATGAATACACATAAAATCGTGGTCAATATCACTCGACCACTGCAGTTTATAACCGCAGTCATCCTTCAGCGTTGAGTGATAGTAATATATTTGATGAGTGATCTTGTAATGGTAATGCAAATGCATTACCATTAATTATAAACCTAGCTTTTGGAGATTATTATGGTACAAGCAGCTCTAGTTACTGAATCTACATTAACAGACCGATTTCAAACAACTGTTCCTAGTGTAGTTCGTCAAGCACTTCACTTGAGTAAAAAAGATAAAATCAAATTTGTTATTCAGCCCAATGGTAGCGTCATGCTTTCTCGTGTTGAGCCAATCGAGAGTGATCCTGTTGTTGACTCGTTTTTAGCCTTTGTTGCTAATGATATGCAGAAGCATCCTAAAAAGCTTCAACCATTAACAGTGAGCATGCGTGATCGCGTTGAGTTGTTAACTACCGGTGTTGACTTAGATTTAGATGCTCCATTATCAGATGAGAATGAATAACGTTGTCTGATAATACCGCTATTGTCATTAATGGGTGGACACTTTATACACATCCATTATTTGTTGAGCAATATGAGCTTTTAGAGAAAAAAGTCATAGCGCTCAAGGCAAAAGACTCCGTTGGTTACCTCAAGAAGAATGACACAAAAAGGCTAGCGGCAATTCATAAACTAGCTTATGAAGTTATTCCACAAGATCCAACAAAATCAGACTATCGCCAAGGTAAAACATTGGGTGATAGAAATAAGCACTGGTTCAGAGCTAAGTTTTTTCAGCAATATCGATTGTTTTTTAGATATGATATTCAGTCAAAAGTGATTGTCTATGTTTGGGTAAACGATGATAGCAGCAAGCGAGCTTATGAAAGTAAAACAGATGCTTATAAAGTGTTTGCTAAAATGTTAAAGTCAGGAAACCCACCAAATAGTTGGGATGATCTTTTAAAAGCGGCTAAGACAGCAAGGCCTTCCATTAAAAAAAGATAGGGAATTTGTATCGCTAAGGAATAGTGGATCGTAAAAACAATTATTGTATATGGAGGCCAACTTTTCGCCCATACAGCTATATCAATCTCATACTTCTATAGCGCAATGGGTCGGATAGACGACACCCGTTACCAGGTGTCGCCCTCCTGTCATAGGAAAGTCAAAGAGTAATTTATAGGTTTATTTATGGCTACTTTCCACACACAGTTCTTCTGGCTGAATAACTTCATTCAGTGAACTCATTAATGTGGTAGTAGTTATTTACAATATTATCAAACATTTCCGGGAAAGAACCTAAGAAGATTAACTAAACCTGTCAATATTGGATGTCCACTCACATAGGTGGCATCAGTTCAGCTACATTGAGTATTTAATTTCTTAGGGGTCCGCCAGAGTGCCTCAAAGACTAAGAACGGCTCTCCATTAATAGGAGCTCAAGGAGGAAGCGAAGGTCACTCTGTCGGAAATTCTGACAACTATTTAACCCTTTTGATTAAGGCGGTTTGACCTTTTGATAAAACTTTATTTCCATAGCATTTTTCTTGTTATTAGGTGATGACTTCATTATTTATGCTGCCTTCTTCGGTACACTTAATAACTTAGTAGGGTCAAACGCTTGACCACGTGCAATATGCCATAGTGCCTTAGCGAAAATGGCAGAGCTTTTTTGTACAATATAAACCTGAATTAACGAAACGATTTCTCGCTCAATTGGGAATGAATGAAATAAATTTATTATTAGCATTGAGTATTACGACTTTTGGCAATAATGAATATCATTTTCACCCTGAATCACTTCTATTTTACCTTGGACGCACAGATAATTAAGGCTTGCCAGAGCTTCTCCATAAGCAAGCATCATATTACTTTCATTTATTTTGGCTTTAAAAAGTATTGGAAAAACGTCTGAAACTGTTATTGGCAGCTGACAAAAGTCATATAAATCATCGAGATTTTTTTCAGTTTCTTCGACTAGGGTATTTAAACGATTATTTCCACCGTAAAAAGGTAGTCCATGAGCGGGTAGTACCAAGGTTTTATTGTTAATTATTTTGCTAATGTCATGACAAGAAGCTAAAAAATCAGCCATCGGGTTCGCGTCTGGCTTCGTCGGCCAAACACTTACGTTTGGTGAAATGGTGGGTAGTAATTGATCGCCAGCAATAAAGAGGTTTAATTCTTCACAAAATAAACAAATATGCTCTGGCGAATGACCTTTACCAATATGCACTAGCCACTGGTATTTTCCCAATGTAATGCGGTCTTCGTGTTCTAATTGTTGGTAAATGTCTGCCATTGGATAAATAAGATCGCTAAAAATTTGAATATGTTTTACATAACGCTGAGCCTCTTTATCTCCTGCGCCAGCGAGTAGATAAAATCGTTCTATTTGGGAGAATGGTGTTTGTGCCTTTTTGGCAAATAATTGATGATAAAATTCAAATTCACCTTTTGACATCAGTAATTTCGCGCTTTGCTGCTCAGATATCCACCCCACAAGACCGATATGATCGGGGTGAGCATGAGTGCAAATAACCCGACCAATAGGTTTGTTCTTTAACTGACTTGAAAAGATTTCTTGCCAACTTGCTCTTGACGATGAAGTGTTTGGCCCTGTATCAACTAATGTCCAATCGTTATCTTCTTCGAACAACCATAAGTTAATGTGATCTAAGCTAAAAGGCATTGCCAGACGTAGCCAATAAATACGAGGTGCTATTTCCTGTATCACATTGAACTCTGGCTGTTTTGAAAAAGGGTAAGTGATATCTTTCATCTTATCATCCTGCCATAAACCAGTGGCTTTGTTTTCGTTTCAATATAAATATTACAATGTCGCGTTTTGCGTTAGCGTATTAGTCATATTGACGAGGTTTTGATTTCATTATTTTTTCAACTATGCTCTCAACATTAAAGCTTGCAGGATCTTGGCGAGGAGGGTACTCAACAAACGTTTTTAAGAATTGCTGAGAGACCAATATTGATTGATATAGATAGGGCAAACGCTCAAACATCCATCGGCTATAGGCACCCGCTTCTAATTGTGCACGCTCGAAAGGATCTTGGCGTAAATTAATAATAAGTGGTAATCGTAGTTGAGTATATGGTTTATGCCATACGTCGACGCCAATGGCTTCTTGTATTGAGTACATGACTTTCCAATCGCCCATGCGTACTGCGGAATATTCTCCGTCATCAGTAAAGTAAAAGAAGTTCTCTCTTGGTGAAGTATCTGACTTTCCAGAGAGGTAATCAGTTAAGTCATAACCATCTAAATGAACTTTAAATTTGTTACCGTAAACCTGATGACCATCTAGCAACTTATTTTTAATGTTAGGTTCGCCTGCTGCGGCGAGCAGGGTTGGCAACCAGTCATTATGTGCGGCTATTTCATTAAACACCGAGCCCGGCTTAACCGTACTTGGCCAGCGAACCATTGAAGGAACGCGAAAGCCTCCTTCCCATGTGGTGTTTTTTTCACCACGAAAGGGGATCATACCACCGTCAGGCCAGGTAAACATTTCTGCGCCATTGTCAGTTGAGTATAAAACAATGGTGTTGCCAGCTATTTTTTTCTCATCTAAGAAGTCGAGTAATTGACCAACGTGACCATCATGCTCTAATAAACCGTCGCCATATAACCCACCTCGTTTTGATAACCCCTGACTTTCTTCTTTCAAGTGAGTCCAAACGTGCATACGGGTTGCTGTCCACCAGACAAAAAAGGGTTTGTCCTGTTTAACGGCTTTGTCCATAAACTTAATTGCGGCAGCCGTTATTTCGTCGTCAACGGTTTCCATACGTTTTTTAGTTAGAGGGCCTGTATCTTCAATTTTTCCATCGGCATATGAATGGATAACACCTCGGGGACCAAATAACTTCTTAACTTGTGGATTTTTGGGATAGTCAGCAAGCTCAGGTTCTTCTTCAGCATTTAAATGATATAGATTACCAAAAAATTCGTTGAAGCCATGCTCTGTAGGTAAAAATTCATCTTTGTCGCCAAGGTGGTTTTTGCCAAATTGTCCCGTCATATAGCCCAGTGGTTTAAGGAGCTCGGCAATGGTGGGATCTTCTTTTCTAAGGCCTTTATCTACACCGGGTAAGCCAACTTTGGTTAAGCCTGTACGCACGGGATGTTGACCGGTAATAAAAGCTGATCGCCCAGCAGTACATGAATTTTCACCATAGTAGTCGGTGAACATGCCGCCTTCTTTTGCTATTCGGTCAATGTTAGGTGTTTTATAACCCATCATGCCGTGACTATAGGCACTGACATTTGACATTCCAATATCATCACCCCATAGTACCAATATGTTTGGTTTGTCGGCTCCATAAACAGATGACGTTATAAGGGATGTAAATATAATTACTGTTAATAAGCAGTGCTTTAATACGCTTTTAGGTAAAATGTGCATAGCGTCTCCATATTTAGGTTAAAAGCTCAGCAAATTAATTTTACCGAGCTAAAGGCATACTAAATTATGCGGTTATTTTAATTGGATTAAACCTGACGTTCCTGATCCTTCCAAAATGTTTCACGCACTTTCCTTTTAAGCACTTTTCCAACGGGAGATAAGGGTATTTTGTCCCAGAAAATAACTTCTTTAGGTGCTTTTATGCTTCCTAAAGCTTCTTTGCAAAGAACTTTTATTTTTTCCTGATCAATTGTTTTTCCAGGCTTTAATTCAATAACTGCAGTAATTTGCTCTCCCCATTTTTCATGTGGAGTACCAATTACCGTTGACACCATCACTTCATCAATACCATTGATTAAATTTTCAATTTCGACAGGATAAACATTAAAACCACCTGATATAATCATGTCTTTTAGTCTATCAACAATAGTTATAAAACCACGTTCGTCTTTAATTCCAACGTCTGTGGTGTGATGCCAGCCAAATTTAGAAACTTCTGCAGTAGCTTCAGGGTTATTGTAATAGCAATTCATTACTGAGCCACAACGAACAACAATTTCACCTTTTTCACCAAAAGGCAAAATGTTCCCTTGTGGATCCATGATCTCTATATGGGCATGTTTAGTTGCACGACCTGCTGAACGCAATACATCCATGTTTAGGCTGCCGTCCTTGTTAATGTAGTCTTTTGGACTTTTAACTATAACCGGGAAAAGGTTTTCTGTTTGGCCATATATTTCGTACATTACCGGGCCAAATGTTTCGGTTGCTTCTGAGTAGCGCTCAGGTGAAACGGGAGCTGAACCTATGACTATTGCCTTTAAAGAAGAAGTATCAATGTCTTTGATACGAGGGTGAGCTAACAGCCCATAAAGTGCCGCTGGCGGTAAAAATATGGACTGTATTTTATGAATATCAATCGCTTCTATTACACGGTCTGGAATAAAGCCTGGTAACATGCGTAAACAACCGCCGGCTGCAATACAGCCCAAACCAAACATGCCTGCCGCGTGTGTCATGGGAGCAACAACTAAGTTTGTGTCATTTTCATCAACGGGTAACGACAGCATAATGTTTGACATAAAACATTCAAAGTTTTTATGGTTATGTACAACCCCTTTAGAAGGGCCGGTAGTTCCACCTGTAGCCATAACCAGAGAGGTTGCCATAGGGTCAACTTTTTCTGAAACATATTCGTCCGCAACATCTACTACTAAGTTGTCCATAGAATCTGATTCATCAGTGCTAGTATCAAGGCATATAAAGTGTCTAATTGTTGGACATTGCTGGCGAACTTTGGCCACATTTTCATTCAAACTGCTATCAAATATTAAGCAATCAATTTCAAAAAAATTAAACAGTTCGATGTTGGTTTCTATGGCATTACCGGCGTTTACTGGAAACCAAACCAAGTCAGCCCTGTTTGCGCCTAATACTGATAAAAAGGCCTTTGCTTTATTAGGGCTATATACCGCAACTTTTTGCCCAGCCTGCATGCCTTGTTTGCTACGAAGTACATTTGCAACTTTGTGCACATAAGGTCTGGCTTCTTTATAGGTATAGCTGTCGTTGTCATCAATTAAGGCAAGGTTATTTGGACAACGTGATGCTGAAGCATCAAAATAGTCTGAAAATCTCATGGTGATTATTCCTCCACTTCTAGTTTATAGGGCTTTTCGTAAAATCATTTCTATTACCGGCTCAGGTACTGGATATAAAATATAGAGTACGTCGTGTTTTACACTAGCAATAGCTTCTTTTAGATTAGCTTCGGTTACACCAAATCGTTTTAAAGAGCCATCGAAGTCACAGGCTCGTTGAATCCCTCTTATATGGGCAACTACTTTAGCGAGTGTTTGCTCTGCATTTAGTCCTTTGCTATCCAACGACAGAGCGTCTGCCATTCGTTGTGCATTAGGTAGGTAAAAATCCGCCAGCGCTTCGATTACAATGGGTAGCATTATTCCGTTAGCATCACCGTGTGGTATATGAAAAGTGGCACCTAAGGCATGAGAAAAGTTGTGTACAGGAAATGCGGAAAAAGCATTAACTACAGCATTACAAGCCATAGTACTGGCCTGTAGTAAATTTGAACGAACATCGAGGTTTGTTGGCTCTTTAACTACTTTAGGCATGTTTTCATTAATGACTAAAGTTGCCGTGATGGCATGGGCGTCTGAAAATAATGTCGCCTTTGGTGAGGCAATACTTTCTATCGCATGAGTTAATGCATCGAACGCAGTGGCAACAGTGATTGACTTAGGCAACCCAACAGTCAGCTTCGCGTCTAAAACTGCCATATCAGCATCTAAAAATGGGGCTAAGATTAAAGATTTAATATTAAGTGATTGATTATGGATCACTGCTCCGTTTGTTACTTCAGCTCCTGTACCTGCAGTGGTTGGGATGGCAATATGCGGGATCATACTGGGTTTTTCTTCTGGCCAAGTTTTTAAGTTAAGGCCTAGTTTTAAAATATCTTCAATGTCAGTTAAGTGATGATGTAAACAATATTTAAGCCCTTTGGCAGCATCTAACACACTGCCACCGCCCAATGCTAAAATACTGTCGGCGGCCACTGAACGCGCATAGGCAACTAAGTCGTTTATTGATTCTGATCCAGCGTCAGGGGTTACTTTGGCATAAACTCCCACTAATTGCATATCAGGTCCGTGATTTAGTTCAAATACGTCAGTTATACGGTTAACTAAGCCCGCTTTTTCCAAACCTTCGTCACTGACAAGTAATACTCTTTTTCCACCTAAACCGCGAAATAGACTTGGCACTTTGATAATACTGTCTGCACCGCTATGAACAACGGTACGCATGTTATATGTGAAATATCCAGAATTTGACATGATGAGTCTCTCTTATTTTATGATTACTGTTGAGGTGAAGTATGTAGTAAAGACCACATCATTTTATTACGTGGGTCACGTTCAAGTGATACACCTACTGTTTTGGTTTGCATAAAGGCTTGTAAACCTGCAATGCCAAACTCTCGGCCTATACCACTACTTTTGTAACCACCAAAAGGAGCATCTGAGCGGAGCATATGCCAGTCATTTATCCAGATTGAACCTGCTTGTAATTGCTTGGCAATTTTTTGAGCATGAACCAAATCATCACTCCATATCCCTGCCGATAAGCCATAAGAGGTTTCATTGGCAATTTCAATCGCCTGTTGTTCATCACTAAATTTAATCACACTAAGCACAGGCCCAAATATTTCTTGCTGAGCAATGTCCATATCATTTTTAACATCTGTGATTATGGTTGGTTGAACATAATACCCCCCCTCAAATCCTTTGGGCTTAATCGCTTCACCACCACAAACAAAAGTTAAGCCTTGTTGTTTGGCTCCGTCAATATAATTCATGATACGGTCGTATTGATTTTTATTGGCTATAGGGCCGTAAGATGTTGCTGGATCTAATGGGTTACCAACAACTAAGGTGTCACATACCGCTGCTAGCTTTTCCATTAATTGATCATGAATAGCTTCGTGAACTAAAATGCGAGTACCAGATTCACACGCTTGGCCTGAATTAAATAAGCCGCCAAAGGTTATACCATAGGCTGCAAGGTCGATATCAGCATCTTTCATGACTATTGCAGGGCCTTTGCCACCTAATTCTAAACCAACTAGTTTACAACTTTCGGCAGCCATTTTTTGAATGTGTTTACCAACACAGGTTGAACCAGTAAAAGAAACTTTACCAACGTCTGGGTGGGTTGTCAGTGCTTCACCAACACTGGCACCGTCACCATTGACTACATTTAGGACGCCCTTAGGCAAAACTTGTGACAGTAGTTGCACCAAACGAGTTGTGCTTGCTGGTGTATATTCCGAAGGTTTAATTACAACGGTGTTACCTGCGGCAAGCGCTGGTATTATTTTAGCCACGGCTATAAAAATAGGGAAGTTCCAAGGCGTGATTAATGCGCAGACTCCTATGGGTTCTTGCCAAATTTGCGCATGACCCGCTTCAGGTAGTGGCTTAGTGGGTAAATCAACAATATTATTAGTCGTTTTAATCAAATCTGCATAATAACTAATTAAATCGATTACAATTGGGATGTCCATACCAGCTGCGCGGCGGATGGTGCCGCCAGAATCTCGTGATTCAATAAACATTAACTCTTCAGCGTGAGCCCCAATAGCTTGACCACATTTGAATAACAAGTCACCGCGGTCACTGTTACTCATTTCACGCCATGAAGGTTGATTAAATGCGCGTTTTGCTGCGGCAACTGCCGTATTAACATCTTCTTTGCTTCCCATAGACATGGTTGCATAAACTTCACCATTTGCTGGGTTGATTACGTTAAGTGATTCAGGCGTATGCCCTAAATAATCTTGTCCATCGATAAAATGGCCATAATGGAGTTCTTGTTGTACAGACATAGTTTCCACCTCTGTTTTAATCATTAATATGTGTATGTAATTTAAACAATCGCCATTGCCTTAAGCTTAGCGTATTGTTCATCAGGTAAGTTCAACTGAGCTAAAATCTGCTCTGTATGTTCACCAAATCTTGGTATTTTCCCTACTTGTGATGGCGTCTTATTCAATTTTGGTGCTGGTGCAGGTTGAATTAAATTATTATCGACGACAAAATTATGTCGAGCCACATTATGTGGATGTTCAACCGCTTCTTTAAGCGACATCACTGGGGCATAACATGCATCAGTACCTTCAAAAATATTATTCCAATGCGCTTGTGGTTGAGATTTAAAGTATCTTGTTAATTTGGCTGTTGCTACAGGCCATAATGATTTATCGTATTGCTTAGAAAAATCAACATCGTCAGCAAACCCTGCAAGTGTAATAAACTCCTGATAAAAATCAGGTTCTAACGCTTCTATCGTTATATATTTATCATCAGCACATTGGTAGGTATTAGCCCAATGAGAGGCACCAGTTAAAAAATCACCGCCACGTTGTTCCCCGACTAAGCCATTGGCATACAAACTGGTTAGTAAAGTCTGCATGTACACATTGCCATCGCAAATTGCAGCGTCTATCACTTGTCCTTCACCAGTGCTAAGTACATGAATATAGGCAGCTAGCATGCCCATGACTAAATGCAACGAACCGCCGCCAATATCACCAATAATAGTGGCAGGAGGGAATGGTTTATCGTTAGCAAAACCGCTGTAAGCCAATACACCAGAAATGGCGGCATAATTTATGTCGTGGCCTGCGGCTTGAGCTAAGGGGCCATGCTGTCCCCAACCAGTCATTCGACCATAGATCATTTTTTTATTACGTGCTAAACACACGTTTGGTCCCAAACCTAAGCGCTCTATTACGCCAGGACGAAAACCTTCAATAAACATGTCGGCTTGTTCAACGAGTGATAACACTAGTTCGATTGCTTCTGGTTGTTTTAAATCAAGAGCAATTGATTGTTTTCCTCGTTTAAAAAACTCTGTTTTGTTTGAGTTAAAAAGGCCAGCAGCATTTGGGTTATCAGTTTTACGTTCAATTAAAATCACTTCAGCACCCAAGTCTGCTAGCATCATGCTAGCGATAGGTCCTGGACCTATGCCGGCTATTTCTATTACTTTAATACCTTGTAATGCACTCATAATCTTTAACCTATTATCTTTTTTAAAAGTCCGAAATTTACTTTGTTTTTAAAATTCAGCTTAAACATTGCTACTACTTACCAATAAATACAGGTTTGCGTTTTTCTGAAAATGCCGCTAACCCTTCTTGAATGTCAGCAGATAAGAAATGTTCACGTAATTCGAGGAGTTCAGAATCTAGCGCTGATTGTCGAGTTTGATCCTGCGCTTGATTCGCTATTTTTTTCATACGTTGCAGCACTAATGGGCTTTTTTCTGCTAGGTCGTCACAAAGTTCTTGAACACGAGAGTACAGTTGCTCATGCTCTACAATTTCGTTAACCAGTCCGTATTGCTTCATTTCGCTTGCCGGTAATGATTTGCCTGTAAATAATAAATATTTAGCGACGTTGACAGGTACTAATTTAGGCAATATTGCCGCGCCACCAGCACCGGGGAATACACCAAAATTTGAGTGGGCGTCACCCAATGTTGCCTTGTTTGATGCAATGACAATGTCACAACACATAGTAAGTTCTAAACCGCCAGCCATGGTCATGCCGTTTATTGCGGCTATTACGGGTTTCGAGCAGTTGCGTAGGGCCCCAAAACTAGTACGGCATTGCATTAAAAAATCTTTTTCACCTGGCTCTGCTTTTTCAAGTACTTGCTTTAAATCAGCTCCTGCACAAAAAGCAGGGCAGTCGGTGGCGGCGAGTACTACAACGCGAATGTTATCGTCTTGTTCAAAATCGGTTAAAGCGATTGCTAAATCGTCCAAAATAGTGCGTGTGAGTGAGTTAAACGCCTTTGGTCGATTAAGTATTAACCAGCCTGATTGACCTCTTGTTTCTACTAATAATTCTGACATGTTATTCTCCTCTAGCGCGCTTGCATGACTGTTGCAGCATCAAGGCGTAAACAACGACCATTTACATAGGCATTTTCCGCAAGATAGGCACATGTGTGAGCAAACTCTGCCATTTCTCCCATGCGTTGTGGGGCTTGGCACATAGCGGCTAGTGCGACTTGTACTTTCTCGTCTAACGATTTCACCATTGGTGTGCCAAATAGACCTGGAGCGATAGAGTTGACGCGAATACCATAACGACCTAATTCTCTGGCAGCGGGTATATTCATGCCATTTACTCCTGCTTTAGAGCCAGAATAAGCTGATTGGCCAATTTGACCTTCAAAGGCAGCACCAGAAGAAATGTTGATAACAACACCTCGCTCACCTTTTTCATCGGGTTCGTTTTTCGCCATTTGCTCGGCACATTTTGCCATGACATTAAATACGCCATTAAGGTTTACGTTAAGTACCATGGCGTATTTTTTAAGGCTGCTTGCTTTGCCTTCCGTATCCAAAATTTTACAGGGTAATGGCACACCTGCGGCGTTAATGTCTACATGGATAGCATCAAATTTAGCCATGATATTGGCAATGGCTGCATCGATACTTTCTTCGTTGGTGACATCGGTTTGACAAAACATTGCATTATTTTCACCGAGCAATGTTACAACTTCGGCACCGGCTTCAGCGTTTAAATCTAATAAAGCTACTTTCGCACCTTTTTCTGTCACCATATATTCTGCCGTTGCACGGCCTAAACCAGATGCACCACCTGTGATCACGACAACTTTATTTTGTAAATTCATTTATATATTCTCTTCGATATTTGTCAAAGTAAGAGTAAAACTCTAGCCTATTTTAATGTTAATCAATTATCTAAAGGCTTGAACCCCTGTCAGCATACGTGCAATCAGTAGCTTCTGAATTTCAGTCGTGCCATCAGGAATAGGGCCAATAATGGCTTCACGAGCTAAACGTTCAACGACAAACTCTTTTGTAACACCGTTACCGCCATGTATTTGCACCGCTTGACGTGTGGTGTTAACACCAATTTCCGTGCCGTACCATTTGGCCATTGAACACTCTACGTCACAACGAATGCCTTTATCGATCATATCGGCGGCACGCAATGTTAATAGCCTTGCCGCATCTATTTGGGTGGCCATAGTGGCAATTTTTTCAGCAATTAACTGATGTCCAGCTATTTGTTTACCGTGCTGTGTACGGTCTTGCGAATATTTAATTGACTCTTCTAACGCTCGACGACCCAATGAGTAACCCCACGCCGCCATATGACAACGAGCGCGTTCAAAAGTTACCAGTGTATTTTTTAAACCATCGCCAATACTGCCCACGGTATTAGCGATAGGCACACGCACATCTGCCAGAAAAATTTGCGAAGTAGACTGGCTGTTGAGCGCCATTTTTGGAATGCCACATACCTCCATTCCCGGTGTTCCTGCAGGGATCGCTATATGGGTCAATTCCCCTTCACCTGTTTTACAGGTACAAACGAATAGATCCATGTGTTCACCATTGGAAATCCAGGTTTTCTCACCATTAAGTATCCAATCATTGCCGTCTCGTACCGCACGTGTTTTCACAGCTGCAACGTCGGAGCCAACATCTGGCTCAGATATACCAACGGCGATAAATTTATCTCCGCTCAATAATCCGGGAACATATTCCTCACGAATATGTTCGGGAGCGTTATTAATCAATAAATCGACACCGACAACATTAATGAGGGCTGGCATAGCCAAATCTAAAGAAACAACAGCAACTTCTTCCCACAACAATAAATGTGTTACCCAGTCCATCCCTAATCCACCAAATTCTTCAGGATGTGGCGCACAAACCAAACCGAATTCAGCTAAACTTTTGTGCCAACCTTGCAGCTGTTCTTTACTGAAATGGCCTTCACCATGTGCTTCAATTTGTGGCTTGATTTCTTTGTTAAGAAACTTACGTAGGCCTTCGGTAGCCATTTTTTGTTCTTCTGTCATTAAAAAGCTCATTGCCTTCTCCTCAATTTTATTTTTTATTTAGTTCCGTACTTATTTTGCGAGTATATTGACTGCTACGGCACCTTCTTCTATACCAACTAGACCACCACTGTTTTCATGAACAGCGTGTCTTGCTCCTTCAACTTGACGGACACCAGCTTCACCGCGTAATTGAGTGACCAACTCGTGAAGTTGACCTAAACCAGTAGCACCTAACGGATGTCCCTTAGACTCAAGGCCACCAGATGTGTTGATTGGAATGCGTCCACCAATACTAAATTCACCCCGTTCTGCTGCTGGGCCAGCTTCACCAAAAGGTACTAGCCCAAGGTTTTCTGCATGAAGTATTTCACCCATTGCTGTTGCATCGTGCACTTCCGAGACATCCATATCTTGAGGACCAACGCCTGCTTGCTCATAGGCTTCCATTGCACATAAATGAGCGCAATGTAACTCAGGATTTGAATAAGAGCGATCAGTCGCACTTCGAGTAACTGTCGCTAACACTTTGATGGCACGATTTTTATTAGCGCCAATACGTTTAAGCCCATCTTCGTTACAAACGATTACTGCAGCTGCACCATCAGAAATTGGCGCACACATGGGTAATGTCAGTGGGTAAGTAATAGGTGGCGCATTCAATACTTCTTCAATCGAATAGGCTTGTTGAAATTGAGACAGAGGATTGTGCACAGAATGTTGGTGGTTTTTTGCTGAAACTGCAGCTATTTGGCGTTGAGTGGTACCATACTTGTGCATATGAGCACGAGCAAATGCGGCATATACAGACATAAATACGCTATAAGGACGGTCAGACTCATGACCTTCTGGCACAACAAAATCTTTTGCAGGAGCTAACAACCTTACTAAATTTGCATCGGGTTCAGATAAATCCCAAGCGCCGTCAAAAACAGAAAACATTCTTGTTTTATCAGCAATGTTCATTTTTTCAGCGCCAATGGCTAATGCCACATCACAGCTTCCCGCTTTTAACATTTGAACAGCGAGATGAAAACCAGAAGAGCCAGCGGTACAGCCATTCTCAACATTAAATACAGGAATGCCTTGTATACCTATTTTGCTTAGATAGACTTGACCAGGGATAAAGGTTTGTCCTTGCAGATGACCTTGAGTGGTTCCTGAATAAAAAGCGGTACCGATATCTGATTTTTTACAACCAGCATCCTTTATTGCTGCGTCTAATGCTTCACCACATAGACTTTCCATACTGCGTTCAATATGACGACCAAATGGTGTCATTCCGACACCGACTATATATATATTTGACATTCCAAGTGACCCTTAATTTTGACTTGCTAAAAGGCTAGCATCTCAATTTAAATAATCTCATGGGGTAATGTGTCAATGGATTCGATAGTTTGGCTTAAAATTACAACTATAAAGTGTCAATTTTACGGTCTGAAGTTTGTAAACTAATGAACTGAGCATGTTTAAATAATCACTCGTTGTTTTAAATTAGGAGTGCTTATTGGTTATCACAGTTCTATTTTGTAGATTATTTTGAGATAAATAAAAGAAGTACAAGATGATTGCTGCTAATTTAAGAAATTTCTTGAAGCTGGAATAATTACCAATTTTTCTTATAGTAAACAAACCGTGAACACTCGAAACTGCTCGTGCTATTAGACTATTTAGCTTTAGATCAGTTGATGTCTTTGTGAAAAACCATTCAAAATCCTACATGTAAAATTGAGCCTTAATTGTTCACATGATGGCCTATATTAACACTATTGTATTTATCAATATTTGCTAACTTGTAATGACAATAATTATAAATTGTAACTAATTTTTTAGTCCAATATAACGAATTTAAAGTAGGTAATACATTATGAACATTAAAGATTTTCCAAAAACACCAATCGCCAAGGTATTGTGCATAGTGTTGGGATCGACTTCATTTGCCAGTTTAGCTCAAGAAGAAGCAAAGGATGTTAAGGCAAAAGGTTCTGCACTTGAAATTATTGAAGTAACGGCACGTAAGCGTATTGAATCTGTGCAGACCGTGCCAAGTAGCATAAGTGCGGTCACCGGTGAACACATTCAAGGCATGGGAGTGAATAATGTTGAAGACTTATCTAAATACGTGCCTGGTCTGGAACAACCAAAATTAGCCAACCACAGTCGATTGTCACTGCGTGGTGTATCATCAGGGGATAACCAGTCATTTGAGCAGTCTGTCGGCACCTACGTAGATGGCGTTTACCGTGGCCGAATGAATCAGCAACGCGCTGGTTTCTTTGATATGCAACGTGTCGAAGTACTGAAAGGACCGCAAGTTACATTGTATGGTAATAGCTCGGTCGGTGGTGCCTTAAGCATGATCACTAATCGACCTGATGTTGGTGATGATTTAAATGGCGAATTCACGGTTAAGTATGAAACTGAGTATGAAGAAGCTCAGATCTTGGGTGGGCTCAATATCCCGGTAACGGATGAGTTTGCTCTGCGTATTGCTGGTAAGTGGCGTGATCAGAACAAAGGTGCGGCGTTTAATAACTACACGGGTAAAGATGAGCTTTATTTCGAAGATTCGGCCTTTCGTATCGGCGCAGTTTGGCAGCCACATAATGATCTGAGTCTTTACCTACGTCACGAGCAAGGAACATTTGAGAAGTTTGGTGAGACACTGGCCATTTATCGTCATGTTAATCCGGATTTCACTGAATTTGAAAACTCGCCATTGGCGCCATTTGGAATTGGCACTGGCGAAATGAATACGGGTAATGACGATTCCATTTTCAATAACGGTCCCTCAGGGAATAAAAATGAAAGTGACGAGACCATGTTAGAAATAGTATGGAATATCAGTGAGAATACGTCTATTACCTCTATTACAGCTCAAAGTAATTATGATTATTTTCATACCTTAGATGTTGATATAGCCCCTTATGATTTAATGTCATCTGATGTTCCTGAAGATTATGAACAATTTTCTCAAGAGCTTCGCTTTGATATGATAGTTAATGAGCAAATTAATTTAATGGGTGGGCTCTACTATCAAGATGCTGATTTCAATACCGGCTTTGACGTTGATATTCATTTGGCTCAGTTGGGACTTCCAAACTTTACTCGTTCAAATTATCTTGAACAAAATACAGAACAAAGTGCGATTTTTGCTCAAGTAGACTATCAGGCAACAGACAAACTTTCATTGACCTTAGGTGTGCGTTATAGCGATATCGAAAAAACGGCTACACAAGGATTAGCTCTTCTTAATATCGATGGAACGGTAGATACTCGCCCTGCTTTCCCTGATGGACACCCTTATGCGGGCTTAACTCCTGCTTTGTTGAGTTATTGGGGAGCTTTGAAATCGGTAGGTGCGCCGCATGAATTTGAGAACATGAAGCGCGAAGAAAGTCACACTATGGTACAAGCCAGCGCAAGTTACTTCTTCACTGATAGCTTTATGGGCTATGTTAATTTTGCTGACGGCGCCAAGGCTGGTGGCTTCGATACCCTGTATGAAGGTCCAGCATCGGCATCACCGCTGGGTACTTCGCCTGGTCCAAGTGCCGGTACTCCGGAAGATACCCAATTTGAAGATGAACAGGTTACCGCGTACGAAATCGGCTTTAAGTCTGACTGGGATGATATGCGTCTGAATGTTGCAGTGTTCTATGGTATTTACGATGACTTGCAGACCTCCATTTTCAATGGTTCCATCGGATTCAACGTTGGTAATGCGGGTAAGGCTATACAAAAAGGTATTGATGTAGAGTTTATTTGGCAAGCTACCGATGACCTAAGTATTACAGCCAATGCTGAGTATTTAGATTTTTACTATGACAAGTTTGAGGGCGCTGCCTGTAGTTTAACTGAAGTATTCAAAGGTGAAGCGGACGAAAACGGCAAGTGTGATTGGTCTGGAGACAATCTGGCTTGGGTGCCAGAGTTTAAAGCTGTTGTGGCAGCAGAACATCTGACTGAAGTTATGGATAACTATGAAATGTCGAATATGCTAAGCGTGAGTTACAAGTCTGAACATACAATTGACTCTAGTAACGAACAGGGTTTGATGCAAGATGGTTATGCTCTAGTTGATTATCGTTTAAAACTGACTCCTATGGACAGTAACTGGCACGTAGCACTGACGGTCAATAACCTCTTTGATGAAGATTATGAGATCTACATCTCTAAGATCCCACTGATCGCGGGGGCATACACCAACGGCGTGCATCAAAAGGCTCGTAGGATTAACCTTGAGTTTGGTTACAGTTTTTAACTCACAAAAGCCTGCTTGTGTAAACAAGCAGGCTTTTTTTAATCTTAAGTTGTTTTTTGTGCTGAGTTAAATTCACTTGAAAATGACTGACCAGTGCATGCACTGGTTAATACTAAAACCGATACAGATTATATCTGTATTACATCAAGGCTCTCATCAGTGAAGAAAACTACTTTTTTTAACGTATAAATCAGGTGCGCACGATTGGCGTAAAATTGTGTTGTGCGGCCCTTGAAATAGTTATTCTCTCTTTTAATTAAATAATGTGCCACAATGAATATTAAGTTAACTGATAATTCTGATTTGTTTATGGAAAAAGAGATCACTATGCCTTTTCAAACGCTAGTGGAGTTTGAAAAAATAGCGGCCTGTCATGGCATATCTGTCCAAACACTGGATAGTCACATTGGTTTGAATAAAAAAGAACGAGAACAGCGCTCAAGACTGCCATTAAAATACTTAGAAGATGCGTTCTTTTTTTTGTATGAGCAAACTAACGATGAACTACTGCATACAGCGATATCACCATTAGCTAGGGGGACAACCTTATTTGCATGCAAATTGGGTTGCCACGCTAAAAACTTGCTCAGTGCATTGAGCACTATTGAAGAATTTTACAACTTGACCCTTGGGCCATTAAAGCTTCAGTTAAAACGAAGAGGGGGAAAAGCGACATTATGTATTTATATCGATTTTAACCCGACTATAAAGCAGGGGATTATCGCTGAAATTTATATCATGGTCTTTTACCGACTAGTTTGTATGTTAATTAATAAACGTATCCATATTTACAAAACATTTGTACCCCATGGCAAACCTTCCTATGGCGAAGAATACAAACTGCTTTATAACAACAAGTTAGTTTTTAATTCTGATTTCTTAGGCTTTGAATTTGATGAACTTCATCTACACTCATCGATAAATGCAAAATATGATCAGGTTGCACATTATTTTCAAAACCCAATGCAACTTATTAAGCTGCATTTAGCAGACAATGTCACTTATGCGGGTAAGGTGCAACATCTGTTTATGTCAATGTCATTGAATGAACTGCCAAATAAAGAAGAAGTAGCAAAAAAACTCAATCTTTCAACACGTACACTACATAGAAAACTGATTTTTGAAGGTACCAGCTTTCAACAGCTTAAAGATGACTACCGTTATAAGTTGGCGGCTCATTATTTAACCACAACAAAATTAACAGTAGAAGAAATTGCCTACAAGCTTAACCTGTGTGATGCTTCATCTTTTATTCATAGTTTTCACAAGTGGTCAGGTAAAAATCCACAGAGTTACCGTCAGGAAAATAGTAAGTAACTCCCAGTATTGGGATTAGAAAATACTGATAACTACAAAGGCTGTGACCCACACATGTGCAACATTAGGTTATATTCGTATATTAACAGTTGACTAAAGATAACAATTTTAACTTTTATATCTCGCTCTGGGGGCGAAAGCGAGTTAGAGTATTTATTCTAAATATAACGAATTTAGTTTAACAACTAGATTGCGGGTTTTAATATGTCTGTTCCTTCTGAAGTGGATAGTGCGTCCTCAATCTCTACGCTAGGTATTCAATCGTACTCTAAAGTTTTGAATGGCCAAGGCGTATCGTATAGCTCTTGAGTTCTTTTTGGCGTATATTAATGATGCCTTAGTGCGCCTAGCTATATCAATGTTTACTGCACATCTGATATTACGGGAATGTATGGGGGAAGTTCACTATATAACTAGTTCCTATAATCATCTAATTAATGTTTTATAATGAAGAACGATTGATTGAGGTACTAATAATTAGTAGATCTAAAAATGGAGATGAACTATGACTGAACAAGAGCAAAAGGAATTTATTATTAATTTCGTTCAGTATTGGGCTGGTTCAAAAAAATCTGCACTTAAATGGTATGAATTAGAGGTTATTCCTGCGTTAAACAAAACATCACAACAAGCTGTCGATGATGGTGGTTTTGAAGCGGTTAAACAATACCTAGAGCATATTGGACAAGGTGGTTTTGCTTAAAAATATTCAGATAAATTTTACACGTTCTAATTTTAGCTAACTCAAAAACGGCAAAACCAGCTTCCACTGCTTTGAGAACAAAGGACTATCCAAGTTAAAATATAGACTTATTTGCTAAAACCGGTGAATAATAGAACGAGTTAAAGGTTTTTTGATCACTTCAATCATTGTTATTTTTAATCTCTACTATATTAGATTTTACTAAACGCCTTTGAGTTCAGTTTAATAAATATACCTCATCGATTCCTACAGAAACCCTTAAAAAGAGAAAGACACAGAATCTCCTGAAACAACTACGGGTGGTAATGCGCTTAAATTTTACGCTTCTGTGCGTTTAGATATTCGCCGTATTGGTGCAGTAAAAAATGGTGATGAAATTGTTGGTAATGAAACGCGTGTTAAAGTAGTTAAAAATAAAATTGCACCACCATTTAAACAGGCTGAATTCCAAATTCTTTATGGTCAAGGTATCAATAACTTGGGTGAGTTAATTGATTTAGGCGTAAAACATGAGTTTGTAGAAAAAGCCGGAGCATGGTATAGCTGCAATGGTGAGCGTATTGGGCAAGGTAAAGCAAATGCGGCTAAATATTTAGCAGAGCACCCTGACATGGCTAAAGATGTGGATACTAAATTACGGGACTTGTTTTTAAGTAAACCCGATGCAGTTGAAAAAGAAGCGGTTGAAGTTGTTGAGTAACTTTAATTGATGGGGGATTTTATCTCATTTGAGAGCCTTTATTTTATATAAAGGCTCTTTCGTTATGAATAGAATTATCTTCAGCGAACGTAATAGACTTAGGATCTGCGTTTGCTTTATTTGTTTATGTTAACGATATGAACATCAATGTTCAGTCTTTTAAATTCATCGATAAACACTTTAGGAAGATCACCGTCAGTAACTAAAATATCAATGGACGCTAACTTTAAGATAGAGTGAAGTGATCGTTTACCAAACTTGGTTGAGTCAGTAACCACTATAATTTTTTCCGCACTTTCACACATGGCCCTATTAAATATTGCTTCTGGCTCATAGTGAGTACTGATACCTCTTTCAATATCAATACCATCAACCCCTAATACTACTTTATTGAAATTATATTTTTTGAATTTTTCTTCTGCGTGAGCACCATAAAAAGACATGGATTTTTTGCGAAGACGGCCCCCTGTAATAAAAACCTCACATGTGTCAGAACGTGATAACTCATTGGCTATGTTTAAGCCATTGGTCATAACAGTAAGGTTTTTTTTGCTCTTTAGGCAATGAGCAACTTCTTCTGTTGTAGTACCGGAATCTAATATGATGGAATCACCATCATTAATTAATTGTGCTACCACTTTGGCAAGCATTTGTTTTGTTTTGTGGTTTTCTTTATGTTTTTCTTTGAAAGATAATTCTTTAGTTAAACGATTACTAGGTACTGCTCCACCTCTAGAACGTACTATTAATCCAAGTTTATTGAGCTCATTTAAATCACTTCGTATTGTAACTGTAGATAAATCAAACGTATCAGCAAGTTGCTTAACAGAAGCATTCCCCTGTTTCTCCGTCAGTAATACTATTTTTTGGCGCCTTTCAATTGTACTGAGCATGCATGTTCCCTCTTAAACTTGATAAGTTATTAACATTCTCTTAAATTCCAGATAACGATAAGCATTGAAGCATATTTTCTTTATTTCAAAGATGATGCAAACACCTGACTTATATAGGTTATTATATTGGAATTATCTAAATTTTTCATCTCAATATAGTACCGTTTCAATATAAATATTAGTTAGTTAAGGCTTTTTATTATGGGTAAGTGTTTTTTATGTGTAAAAAGACTTTTATTAGGAGATTTTGAGCACTTATTTCTAAAGGGCTAGGTCATAATAGGCGAGAATGGGTATTGCGTATTTCGTCATTAACTATGAGATTCGTTAATAAAGTGTCAGCTTAAAACGAGAAGTTTTTTATAGTGATTTGAATTTATTAGTTATTTTAAACAAAGAGTAACACAGAAAGAAAATAATGAAAGGCTAAGTTACTAAGCCTAAATTATATAGAGTTAAGAATTGGAAATTAAAAAGTGAGTAACAGAAAACTATCGTTTTTTGTTACTTATAATTGGCATGGAGTTTAAGAGTGTATTGATGCTTTTCGGTGGGAAAGTTTGGTCTTTAGATTTGTGCTGATTTAGTAATATTACTTTTCCTGTTTTTATAAAGTGAATAACATATCTGCGATGATCGTAATATGATTTTCCAAGAGCGGGTAAGATTCCTTTTAGTTTAAGCCGTTCTGAAATGGCTGTGAAATTTAATCCACGAAAGTAGCAGTATCTTGCTAAGTTGAAATACGACTTTTCCATTAATTCAAAATCTATGGTTTTGTAGTACGTTGCTACCTGTCTCCACTTTTGAGTTGTAATTTTCTTATTGTGTAGCAATGCACGTATATCCACCTCCCTTAAACGATAGCAATGCATTGCTTTGGTGTGCTCAATTTTGTCATTTGAATCTTCTAATATCATTTTCTTTAATGTCCGATAGAACATGTATGTTGTGATTTGAAGTCGTGTAAAAAAAGGCAATGATTCCTGTATCAGTGAAACTGGCACTTTGTCACGGATGATTGTTGTAATAAAACAGGATTCTTCAATATTGAAGTGAGGTAAAATACGCTTAATCTCTGTGAAGCTCAGAATGTTGTTACCTACGTAACCTTCGAAGTTGAAGCTATTCGGTAAACATTGCTCGACCTCTCGCAGATCTATATATGTACTTTCAGAGTAACCCTTTGTATTCAAGCTACTGAATAGACCATATCTAGATAGCGAACATACTGTGTTTAGTTCACACCCTAGGATTTTAGCTAATAGCTGAATACTGCATTTATATTGTGCTAGGCTATTTTGCTCCACAATATCATTGCTTTTAGTTTTCCATTGGGTTTGGATACTAAACTCTTCTACGGCATTCTCTATAAAACTAAATTGTGAATGCTTACTCACTGAAGAAGTTATAGGCTTGTTAGTAATTGGCCAGTTATCTAGGTTAAGAAGGTTAATCACGTGACAGAAAGGGGCCTCTATTGCATATTTCCCTAAACAGGCTAACCGAGTTGCTCTGTTTACATATAGATGTTTTAACCATATACCGCATAAATATGTATCTGTTAGTACCCGATAAGCCTTGTTGAAAAGTTCACCTGAATTAACAATACGCTTTTTGGTTATGCTTTCTGGATGATTATCTAAGGGGCGGATTAGATGACTAGCCATTAAGCACAAGTCATTCAGAAACGGTAATGATTGTTTCAAACCATGCATTTTGACGAATGACTGTATTTTGCTTTCTTCAATTTCTAGTTCAGGTAGATGACTTCCACAGTAATTGCATTTTCCTTGAAGTAAAAGGTTATCCCATTCCAACGCTTGATTACACTCTGAGCATATATCTATAAGCTGAATTTCATGCTTGTCGCAACGGTTCGCAAACAAAAAGCTATGTTCAATTGGGCTATGTCCTTCTTTGCAGCAAGTAGGACAAATCTTTGCGTGCGGGGAAAGTAAAGATGGGAAATATCTTTTGTGCTGATAAACGTCACAATCAACGTATGTTACTTCATAGTTAAACCCCGTCAATTCAAAAATTACAGCTTTAAAGGCATTAAACTGTTGTGCTTGATGAATAGGCAGCTTTTGGCTGTTAGCATGGAGTAAATCTTCCATAAACGAGTAGCCATTAGCCTCAGCAAGTTTAGTTAAATAGAATTTAGGGTGTTCATTCTTTATTATATTTGGGGTGAATGGGAAGGACATTATTTACGCTCCTCATCAGGTGCTTTTACATGCTCATCAAGTGCTTCTAAATGCTCAACAGTCCTAGCAATACTTAATAGCTCACTTGGTTTACATGAGAAAGGATTAGTTGATGTCTGCTCACTCATCACTTTGTCGTATGTTATTTTAAGTATTTCGAGTGTCACTTCTCCATTTACATCAACAGCCTCAAGAGAGAAATCAAATAAAAACCGTAATCGACCAAAATATCCTCTACAGGCTATCCATAACCTTAAAGCCATTGTCTTCTCGGTAACATTAGGGAAACTTATACCAAACTTTTTTTTCAATGAATTAAAAAGGTGTTGATAACCTTTTGTGATGCACATAAAGCGTTCCTTTTGGTTTAGTTTAATGCGCTTAATGTGCATAGGAGGAAAAGATCGACCAATCATTTGTTTTTCTTCATTACTTTCACAGGATTGATGTTTAACAAATTTATTAAGCAAAATATTTTTGCTCTTCTCTAGTCCAACCAGTAGAACTGAAGCCTGAGTACCGTCTGTAATGAGTTTCAAAACATCTGCTATTGCCTGTGTGCTAGCGCTAGAGTTTTGATGCTGAGGCATAGCGTGTTGTGTTTCATCAATGATAAACATACGCACGCCTTTTTTTTTCGCAAGGTCATTCAATTGCCTCCTGAGTTTTCGAGAATTTCCGTATGGCTTGACTCCCATAGATTCTATTAATGATTCGAGTATCATTTTAGGTGAACTTTTTGATTCAAGCTCGATGGTGACAATGGGTTGCTCCATGGCTAGAGCGTCAATTTGATATTGTTTTTTAATTTGCTCTATAACAACAGACTTACCTACACGTGAAGGACCTAACAAACAGTTTGTGACAGGGATTAAACCGCCACATTTAAGCAGTTCTTCAACCCCTTTCATTACATGGTTATACTCTGGGTGGCTAAAGCGAGCCTTATCAAAGAATACGGTATGAGGTTTTAGGCTATCAATATTCATTAAAGGATCCTCCACTCATCTTCAGAATGAGGCACTGGTTCTTCATCGGTTTCAATGCCTCCACCGAGTTCACAGGCAACGTGCTCTATTTTTGAATCACTCTCTAATATATCTTCTAACTCTTTTCCTGGGTCGAAATCTTCGGGTACACTATGAAGTGATACATCGATTAAATCACCATTTGTACGAGGTTTTGATTGATAAGTTGTCCATTCACTTTCTTCAGTTACGAAACAACTTGCTCCGTCCAACACTTTCACACCCTTAGCTTTTGCTTCAAGCTGTGCAAATGATTTTCCATCAATGTTATTACTGGTGTTATTTACCTCAACAAATTCAAGTATGCCGACTTTAAGTGAAACTTTGGGAGGGACAACAACAGACAATGCCCCCGCATCTAACGGGTCTACAAGTAAATCCACTTTGATTTTCCCCTCTTTTTGTTTTTCTTTTAAGGTGAAATAAAGTGACTGGAGTTCATCACTATTAAACCAATGACCACGGTGAAAAACACCTAAATTAGGGTTAAGTACACGATTTTTTACACGTTCCCCTCTAAATTTTTTCTGTTCAGCCATATCCTCAATATGAAAAAGAGGATATTTTAAAGTACCTTTTTCCCATGCCTGATTAGGTGTTAAGCCTTTAAGTCTATCTAACTGGGTGTTGTGATACTCATGGACAAAGTTGGCAAACTTTTGTCTAAATTGTTCAATAGTAACCTTTGCAGATTTTTTCAAATTTGTATCGGTATATTCTAGGGGATTATATTTACCTAAATAACCTTTCATACCACGGAAGAAATTATCTCGAATATGGCGTATAAATCTCTCGCAGAACCCCTTGGTCCATGGCTGGCGGGTTGGAGTTACATCATATGTACAGTTTAAGCTATCTAAGAAAGAACGAGTGGTGTCGGATAAATAACCTGCGCCAGCATCCATGACTACCCGGCAAGGAATACCGCTTTGTATATATCTTTTATCCGTTTTTCGTGACATGGCATGGTAAAGAGCATTGACAACAAAGCCACTTTGTTCGCCTGTATTGCCAAGTGAAATGGAATAACCTACGAGGCTAGCAGTACCAGCACAAAAGCAAAGGTGGAGACTCACTGGGCCAATGTAGTACTTAACCCCATCGACAATTTCAATTATCCCTAGATTGAAATTCCCTGTATCTAATTCAACAAGTTCTAGTGGCAAGGTGACGTTATATTTATGTTTTATTTTACGAAATGCTTTTTTTGCTTCACTTGAACCTTTGCGCTTAGTAACAATTAAGATAGGATCCACTTTATCAATTCTACGATCAAAGCTACGAGGGCTAGGGATTGCATCAGCCATCCCTAAGCGTGTCATCAATAATTTAAGTTTTATGTAACACTGACTTGGTAGCAGACCTTCACGCTTTAAAAAGTACCTGTTTATGATTTTTTGAATGATCTTTTCAACCTGTTCATCCAAGCGAGTTTTTCTACGAGTATTTTTACAAAGTACTTGTTTTCTTATATCAAAACCATCACGTTCCCAGCGCTTAAACCACTTTGAAACTGTTGAACCTCCGGGAGGTTTTGGGTCGCCAATTTTTGCGGCAACTTCTAAAATAATGTTTCTTCTTAACTCTGGGGTATGAGGGTTTTCATGTTGTGCCATTCTTAAAACATAGGCTTCTCTACGCTTTATTATAAGCTGCTTACTTAGTGGGAGGTTATATGCGTTCACCGTCTCTAAAAGACGCTTTACGATATGAATACTTCCGTTTGATACCTCTTCTAGAAAGTCTTTGAACTCAAGCGATGAAATTTTCTTATTCTCAAAACGAATAAAAACTAAGTTGAGAGAGTCATCAACTGATAAAACAATAGCCTTCTTACCACCAAAAATTAGGTGTTTTCCCTTTAAATCATAGAAATCGAATTGATTAACCATTATTTCACCTCCGCAAAATTTTGAGGTGAGAATGGTAGCGATAAATCAGTCGTTACATGGCTTTGAGTTATTAAAGCCGGGGCTAGTGCGTTTGAGCAATTGAATTGAGAAACTATTGAATATATTCCACCCAAAGTATTTATATTGGAAAAGTGACTTTTAATAAGGCTTAAATCAAAACGGCTCAAATCGAAAAATTTGTAACGGTAAAGTCTTGCTAAATTTTCAATACGATTTCCTATATCAAAATCAGTATTGCGCCACTCTGTTAATGGAATGTTATATCTGTCTAGGAAAAACTCTTTTAGCACTGACAGCCTGTGTTGAACATCGTTATTGTCGAAACGGTGAGCAATTTTAAGTTCTCTAAATTCATATGAACCATTAGTGTATTTCACAAGAAAATCTGGAGTGTAGCGGCAGTATTTCCCTTTGTACTTAAATATGTATGATCTTGGTTGAGCTTTGTATGTCTCAATGTTGTCATCGAACTCCATTTCCCTCATACCACAAACCTCTAAATAGCTGTCGGGTCTTTGAACTGATTTGCTTTTAGATGCATTAAAGAAGCGGTTAAATTTTTTAGAATAATAGTGAGATCGTTTTTGGATCACGTTGGTATTGTTATTAGTTTGCATTTTATCTCTCTTAAGTTTTTTAGGGTAAAAAGGTTCTAGTTACTGAATTTTCAGTAACAAAAAATGTATTAAATTAAATGACGATTAAGCGAATTTAGGCAAAAGGGTGCCATTCAGAGGCATAAATGCTCTGAGCAATAACAGCTAAACTCTATGTCGTAAAAATGAGTGGGCTAACTCGTTCGAAACCCGTAAAGCAATAAATGCTTGGGTGTTCGTTTTAGCCAATACAGACTAAAAATGATGGGGTTGTACTGAAGTACTTTGTTGCTATTGGAAGTAAAACAACTACGTAACTTTGTTTCATTGATGTAATAAATATTAGGTGTCAAATGGTTAGCCTCCTTAGTCATTTGCCGCGTTGACAGTTCGAATCTTAGGAGCTTTTCGCAAGCTCTGTCAATAAAGTGTAAGTTGCAACTACTAGGGCGTTGTACTATTATTTATTCATGATTCAACTCTTACTTATTGATTATGATAAACAATATTAAAAACTTGTTGATTGGTGTTGAAAACGGAAAGTTTTTTCGGAAAAGGGTCAAAAGAGAACCGTTCGGAGAAAGTTTTGTGATACAACTGCGTGATTTTGAGCGTAATATAAGTGGTAATTCTCTCGATATGTCACAAGTTATCAGGACAAACGATACTTCTATCAAAAAATCAGATTATCTAAAGAAAGGAGATGTACTAGTTACTGTTAAAGGTGTAAATAAACACGCTCTATTATTGAAAGATGTCCCAACAAAGACTGTTGTTACTCAGCACCTATTAATATTACGGTCCCCTGACACTCTAAGAGTTTTGCCTGAATTCATTGAGTTCATAGTAAACTTAGATGAGTCTCAACGATGGTTTGACCGCAAGTGTGGCGGGACATATAGCAGCATATTGAATAAAAAAACTTTATTAGATCTTCCTTTTCCGAATATAACAATTGAAAAGCAGAAAAAAATCATAGAATTGGCTAATGAAGTTAAGGAAGAAAAAGTATTACTATTAGAGCTGATCAATAATCGTGACTTGCAACTTAAAGCCTACACTGCAAGGTTAATAAGGGAAGACAGATAACAATGATTGAAAATATTATTTTGGATATCATCCATAATTACAAACATACAAAAGTTATCAGTTACTCTAACGATGTAGAGAGGCGTGATTACTTTTTATTTTTACTTTTTTGTCGACTAGTTGAGTTGTCGAATGATAAAGCAATATTTCATTTAAATGATTATAGTGTGGAAGAGGATTTAGAAAGCTTTATTGAGCACCTAGTTAAAACTGCTGCAAAAGAACCCGCTAATAGTGCAATCAGACAGGCGATTAATAATTTTATAAAAACACCTGTTAGGCTTTCAAAAAAGGCGTTATCAAATAGTATTTTCCAATCATTAAATAAATCAGAGAAAAATCGATTTAACAAAGGGTTTGAATTTCAGCTTGCTGCAATGCTAGCTACTGACAAAACGCCACTTTTAGAAAAAATATTGCCTGATATAAAACACTCTCTGAGCACTGATAACCATACAGTAATAGAAGAAATTCTATCGATTAAATCGCTTAATTGTGTTGAATCGTTATCTACACTGGATGCCGCTTTGATTTATTCTAGGGTACTACTCAGGCTTCAGGCTACTTCACACCCTTTACAAGCAGATAGTAAGTTTTTTTACCAAGAAATACCGTCAGATTTTATTGACATTGTTTTGGAAATAGGAGCTTTTGATACGGTAGGTAGTATTTACTGTCCTAATGAATTTACAACAGAACAAAGCTTATATCTTGCTTTAGAGTTTCCAGATAAGGAGTTCCGAATAGAGTCTTTAGGTGAAATGGAACGCCATATTTTTAGAAAGTTTGCCTTGGCTCAGGCACAGAATTTTATTACTACTAAAAGCCACTGCCTATCTACTGATTCCATTATCAATAAAAGCCACTTCGATTCAACTATTTGCTTACTACAACCAAAGGTTGTTAAAAGTCCATCGACAGGAAAGTCAATAGAAGAAGGGTATAGCAAGAAAGTCGTATATAAAGAGCACTTATATATTAAAAGAATGTTAGAGAGCTTAAATGAGTCAGGAAAAGGCTATGTTGTTACGGGTAGAGGTCCTTTATTTAGAAAACGAGATATTGAAGCTAGGGAATACTTAATTGAGAATAATTTGGTCGATGCTGTTATTACACTACCAGCAGGGATATTAAGATTTTGCCCAATCCCCTTAATATTAACGGTACTTAATAAAACAAAGAAAACAAAAGATGTTTTGTTTATCAATGGGAGTGAGTTTCAGTCAGAGTTTGGTCGAAGAGTAGTGATTGATGATATTGAACGATTGGCAGAAGAATACAGAATTAGACCCGAAAGAAGCTCATTTAGCTTTACCGTACCAAATGATAAAGTTATTAGTAACAATTACTCACTTAATAGCTTGAACTATATGAAGCCAGAATTGGTTCAGCAACTAAGTTTAGACACATTGAATGCGGTTCGTAGCTCATTATTAAAGAACCTTGAATTAAAAGAAAAATCTATTATTAAGCTTTTAGACCAGTAAATTTATTTCCAACAAAGATTACTCTGAAAATGTAGTGATAAGTATAAAAGAGATTAGTCGCTAGAAATAATTATTCAACTATATTTCCTTGTTTAACAGTGGCCTGTGGCTTTTATACATATTTGAATAATGACTTGTCTTGCTTTCCTTACTTCACTTATAAAGTCCCATTAATAAAAAGGTGAACTTTATGAGCATTTTTACAAACACAGAAATTCATCCTGATTACCAGGAACATCAAATTGAAAGAATAAAAACATATCTTCGCTCAACAACCGTTGTCTCAATCATTGAGAGTGTTGAAGAGGGGGATATTGAAATAGCACAAATCCTACATGGCTTTGTTGCTATGGATGAAACAGGAATATATGAGCATGAAGATGTTGTAATCAGTTCTCCCATTCAATATACCAAAGATTGTAATACACGGTTTTTTACTAAGTCCGGGTCATATTATGTGAGTGTTGAAGAGGTCAATTATGTCACATTAACCTTGCCGGAATGGCTAATCATGTGTGATACATTAATGAACCCTCAATATATTATCTGCTACCGATATTTACAGTGATTTTGGGTTTAAGGAGGCTAACTAATTTGGCTAGCCTTTTTCTGTTTTAGGGTTTCTTTTTGTTCAAGTAAAACAACAATAGCTAAACCTCAAACTCCTGTCTTAGAGCATGATTGGAATGATTTTACTTATATTGGTCTGACATTATTGAGAAGTTTCTATATGCAGTGGTCAACTCAGAAGTTTAAAGTGTTAGATCAAATCAAAATCGCGAAACTTAATTTAATACTAATGATAAATAACTCTTTGTTACCAATTTGGTATGGCTGACATTTACTCTCTTTATTAAACAGAGGGAAAAAAAATGAGAGAAATTACCGTTTTAGGAAAGTGTCCGAATTGGGTATTAATAAAAGCGAAGTCTTTAATCACTACCTTTAATCCGCTACATAAAATGAGTAAAAAATTAACGGGTGTAAAAAATCACTATTCAATGAGAATAAGTACCAACTATCGGGTTTTATTAACAGGTACTGGTGAGTTTTTTGTTTGCACACATAACCATTATGATAAAAAAATTAAGAATATTAAAAGAAAAGGGACTAACTAATGGATATTCATAAACTAGCACTTACTGACGTAGTTAAAAGCCTGGGCTTTAATAATGCCACTGCTGTATCAAATAAAATTCGAGATATTTTAAAGGCTAAAGAAGGCTTTAAAGGCAGGTTTATAATTGATGAAAGGTCTGATTATGAAAGTGAAAATAGACGAACAGAAAAAACTTATGTTTCCCCTGAAGCAAAGGTTCTAATCGACAATCTAGCAATTCTATTACAATATTCAGGTTTGTTTGGTAGAGGTACATCAACTACTTTTCCTGCATATCGAGAACTTTTAAAAGGAATTGATGATAAATTTTTTAAATCACGCGTAATTAAGCATACTCAAACAATTAAGCAAAATATTGAATTTTCCAAAAGTAGCTTAAAAGAGTTACCTATTTTTTCTAATGCTGTATTAAACAAAAAAGTCATAGATATTACTAAAGATAGTTTGCGCGAGTTAATGCAAATACAGAGTAATAATAGTGAAGTATTGGATTTAACTAATACTTTCAAATTGAGTGCTTGGAATGAATTACTTGAGTATCAAAATGAACTGGAAAAGAATGATCAGAACTCGACACTTTATCAAAAAATAGGGGAGAAGTTTTTTGAACTAGGTGACCACGAACAAGCATTAACTGCCTTGAACACATCAATTGAATTAGATCCTGAAAACGGTATTGCTTGGGCAATAAGCTCTCTTATATTCCATTCTAGACTTAGAGAAAATAAACACTCTCATTTTCAAGCTCTTGCAAGGAATGATTTTTCAGAGGCAATTGAACACCCAATAACGTCTGAAGAGCATTGGGTAAATGAGCGTATAGAAGATACCTATAATGACATTATTGATGTAAACAGTCAGTTTGTTACCTCTGCAATCAATGCTTTAACTTATTGGCCTGTATGGGAATATTCAAAGGCAGAAGAAAAGCCAAATTATTTTTATTATTTGAATCAATCACACGATACGAATGTTGAAGTTGAACGAAAATACTTCTTTATCAAATTAATAAATGAAATCAGTTTTAAGCAATTTGAGCGGCATAAAAATGAAATGATTGAGGTTGTACGTTCATTCCAAAGCTGGAATCCAAAACTGTATCCTAAAACTAATTTAATCCACGATTTGAATAATAATGATAAATCTAATTTAATGAGAATACTAAGTTGGATTTCGGATGATGATATTAAAAATGCTTTAGACTCTTACTTTGCTGATAGTTTAAATAATTCATACAGAGCAAATGAGAATCTAGCACTATTGAAAGATGGTGCTGTACAAAGCCTGTATAGAAAATATATTGGTAAAAGTGAGTATAGAAAAAGTTTAAGTACCTTATTAAAGTTGGATATAAAAAACCAAGAAATAGATAATCTCAATAAGTTATCTAGTCCTCATTTTTTCGAAGTTCATTCCCAACTTACAGCCGTTATTAAGAAGTTTGATGTTGAAAGTAGATACGGAAGAACCCCTCCAACTTGTTATTTAGAAGATATTAAGTTGACGGATGAAGGAGTGGAGTTAGCGTTGTCAGAAGCGCTAAAAAACAGCGGTGGTTGGTATGACTATTTATCAGAACAAGCATGGGTCAATCACCCTTACTCGTTAGATAGTAAGCGCGCATTTAAGCAGTGCGCTTAGCTATAGTCGAAGTCTAGCTGCACATTCCACGGCATTAAGTCGGTAAAATCATCATCCCCACTTTGACGTGCGGGCAATATTTTAAATAA
>MAAC01011212.1_pt1 | contig 62278 bp, 50 predicted proteins | sample 1115981 | NCBI WGS metagenome assembly MAAC01 (sample SAMN04961126, study PRJNA320927) | seawater metagenome | isolation source: sample BD02T64 sea water enriched with oil for 64 days | place: USA:Gulf of Mexico | collected 2013-07-27 | reverse complement strand
TTTCGTACACGTATCAGGTTTGATGGACGAAATTCGTGAAAATGACGAAGTTGAGTTCGACTTAGAAGAAGGAAAAAAAGGATTGAATGCTGTAAATGTAAGAGTACTATAATTACATTCGCATTATATAACTTTTGACTAGAGTCTATTATTAATTTAATAGACTCTTTTTTTGTGCCCTACTTTTTTAGCTATACCAGAAACTTAGCTGATAAAGACTCCATAGAACCGTATTCAGTTAATAACATTTAATTGAAATTTTTACCAAAACGACCAACTAGGAGGGACCAATTAAAAAATAACTCTCATTTTTTATTTAGTATACAACCCCCATACCTTAAGGGCTCAGGCCATATAAAAGCCTATAAATCAACTATTTATTTCATTTTTATTATTGTATCTTATTGATATACAGGATTTTAATCGTACATTTGCATCATAATTACAAAAAACAACAAGTATTATGCATAAAGGAACCGTGAAATTTTTCAATGAAACAAAAGGATTTGGTTTTATTGTTGAAGAAGGATCAAACCAAGAACATTTTGTTCACGTATCAGGTTTAGTTGATGAAATTCGTGAAAATGACGAAGTTGAGTTCGACTTAGAAGAAGGAAAAAAAGGATTGAATGCTGTGAACGTTAAAGTATCGTAACATTCGCATTATATATTTTTTTTGAAAAGAGTCTACTATTCATTTAGTAGACTCTTTTTTTTGGTCTTAACTGTACTGATTGATGAATAACATAATTAAGAATCTTAAAGTATCTATTGAAAATGATATAAGCTATCGTATTTCAGGAAGCCACCAAGGCTAAGCTTTAGAAATACATGTATTAAACGAATACCACTACTTAGTCCCTAGGCTTAAGCGCCTATAATTTAAGATACTCAATACATGCTCCACAGTAGGAACACCTCTTTTAAATATAGTTGACTTTAATTCATTCCTGTATCCCTAACAAAATAAGCATCGATGTTTCGGCAGTTTCACTGCATCACTCACCACATTTAATGATTACAAAAAATACCCTAATTCAGTGATTGACAAAGAATTAAACATTACCTACCTTTAGCATTCACTATTTTTTAATTCAAGTTAATTTTAAATGTTACAATTAGGTTTTAAAAGTTAATGGGGTTTGAATCAGTTATATTCTGAAATATAATTAGTCAATATATACTACGCTGAGCTCCCAATTTTTTTTTTAAAACTACTAACCCGATTGCCGAAAAGGGAAAGAGTAGGCTAAACATATAATTGAATACAAATGTCAGATAATAAAAATATCGCAAATTTGGAATATCCCCAAGTAAGCCAAATCAATTTAAATGAGTCTAATTGTGCAATTGAAAGTATCCAGGCAATAAATAATATTGCATTTTCCGAAAAAGGAACGCTAATTCCACTAAACCAACCAATCTGGGAGGAATCTACTGATAAGAAGAATAAAATTAAATCGGTAGTATTCGACTTTTCGAAACAACGCCCTGCTCAACTCAATATAGTCCTAGCATCCAGTCCTGACCGGAGTAAAGTAGCAGTACTAGAAGGTTTGGTAAATGGAAAACTCCTATTCTCCGGAAAAATTGGCCCTAGTAATTCCGTTAAAGTTGAAAGTCAGCATTTCCCAGGCAATCTAACCTATCTTGAAAATATACCAATAGAATGGCAATTGCGCACAGGAACTAGCTTAATAGAACCTCTTGGAGCAACTATGTTTGATGTGTATTGGATTAACTTATTTCATGTAACGAAGACAATATATCGAAAAGGTACTCCAATAGAACTCATTAAGGATTTGATGGCATCCAATGAATCCACTGCCTTATTTGAACCTTCTCAAATTCAAATGCAATTCACTGTACCGGATTATGTAAATATGGTATTCAACTATGTTCCTCCACGTTATGATATTTGGAACGGCCGTAATTATTTCACCACCATCAATGGTTGGAATAATATTACGCTCCATTATACCGCCTATTTAAATGCGCATAATTACAATCCAAATTCCATATTAAACTGTTATGATGCTGCCGCTGTAATGCAATATGTCCTGCGCTATTATAATTACAATAGCTATTATTGTTTTATGCAACCATTTGGTTATCTCCGCTGCACAAATCTTATAGGAAGAGGTAACTGCAACAATCCTTTCTATGGAAATGGTGGAGCTGCTGTGGTGAATCAGCAAGATCCAAATAGAACAGCATTTGGTAATCACGCATTCGTATACCTCACCAGCAACCAAGCTATTGTAGATTCCTGTGCAGGTCCACATACAGGAACAGAATATGCTGCTGATTATGTTAATAATGCCACCGATAATGTCTATCCAAATCCACCAAGAGTACGAAGAGGTACAACTGCGGATATAGGTTACTATACAGGAGTTACAAGTGTCAATTTTATACAAAGTATTCAGTCTTCATTTGATACACCACATCTGTCCACACTGAAAAAGGTCATTTCATTTCAAAATAAAATTATCAAAGAGAATGAGGATCAACTGATTTCTGGTGTTTGGGAACATCCTCAACTATTTCAGAATTTAAAAGGTAAATGGACCAGTATACATGAGGAGATTGTTCCAGGCGAAGATGAAGTGCTAAAAATGCACTTTCTACAAAAGGGTGAACATTCATTTATGCAAAAAATATATATAAGTAGTGGAGGAAATAAACTTGCGCTAAATCGTTTTTTATCAATTGCCGCACTATCGCAAAATAGTACATTTGATTTGGAAAATGGCGTAGAAGGTACTGGACATTTTTCTGTTGTGAAAAGCAGTAAAAATAGTCATCATTTTATTGGACTATATCATAATGCAGTAATCGAAATCCATACTACGGATAACTCCATCGATCTAACAGAAATGGCCAAGTGGTATATTAAATTCGCGGAGGGTAATCTTATAAACAGGCATGAAATACAAGCTAAATCCACCAAAAAATTACACTTATCAGGGTCTAAAAGGGAGCAATTGAAGATCTCTCTTAAAACAAGTAAAAATGATTATATAGAACTGTTAGATGCTGAGGACAGAGCAAGGATTGTAAGCATAAAGGATACAGAAATAATTGTAGACCAAATAAAAAAGAACATTCGTACGCTCCATTTTCTGATCATTGATAAGGATACCTTATTGGTTGAAAAAGAAACACTGGAAATAAAAAATAACTAAAAGGAAAAAAAGGATTTAATGCCGTGAATGTTAAAGTACAATAACATTCGCATTATATATTTTTTTGAAAAGAGTCTACTATTCATTTAGTAGACTCTTTTTTATGCATTAAAATTCAATCTATTTATGCACGCCTTATTAAGTGTAAGTTTTTATAACAAAAAATAATTGAGTAAAATTTAATATTTGGACTACCTTAGAGCATCTATAATAAACATGGAGACCAGCTACCAATAAAAACGGGGGAGAACCATTACCCTGACAATGGAACCTAATAAACAATTGCTATATGAATTCTAATTTTTTTGACTCCAACAATTATTTCATAGATGAAAAAGTTGGTCTATTGAAGTTTGCAAACTGCTATAAAGTATTTAATGACAAGGGCGTAGAGATTGGTGCTGTAAACCAACAACTAACCACAGGTCAAAAAATGCTTCGTTTGCTACTAAATAAAAGAATGTTACCCTTCAAATTGGAAATCCAAGATAACCAGGGTAATATACAAAGTACTATTTCCAGAGGTTGGACTTTCTTTATGTCAACTATTAAAATAGAGGATGCTCAGGGTAGGAATATTGGGTCTATAAAACAGAAGTTCAAGCTATTTAAGCCAACCTTTAACATAATAGATGATACAGATCAATTACTTGCTGTAATCTCAGGAGATTGGAAGGCATGGAACTTCCAAATTGAAGATGCATCAAATAATCATATCGGAACCATTGATAAAAAATGGAATGGTGTAGCCAAAGAGTTATTCACTTCAGCAGATAAGTACAATGTAAGTATCAATCCAAGCTATTCAGATCTAAACAAAAAAATAGCCGTATTGTCTAGTGCCATAACCATTGATATGGTATTGAAAGAAAGTAAATAAAACAAATACACCGTATTAAAAAGGGCCAGCTCATTAATTTGAGACTGGCCTTTATATTTTCATGATATCGCTGAAAAAACAAATAAAGGAACACTACAACCTAGAAACTGTATTTAAAACTTCTTGTAGCCTATCCCCATATTTAATACATTAGTGGTCGGATAGCCAATAAGGGTGCCTCTAAGTGAAGAACAAGCATATTTAACAGGCATTGAACTGTAATACCCGTATAACAAAAAGGACAAATGAAAAGAACAAGTATAACAACCGCACTCATTGTAACCATTGGTTTTGCATTTTCTTGCAACAACCCAAAAAATGAAATTCAAGCTCCTGAACAAATAGAGAAAGTAGCACATACAGACAGCCATCAACATACGGAAAGTGGGATTTCTTTGGACGATGGTAAACGTTGGATTGCAAACCCTGAAACAACAAAAGGGATACACAATATGAGGCTCAAAATGAGATCCTTTTCTCAAAAACAGGATCTAGCAGCCTATGCTGTATTGAATAAAAAATTGCAAGCAGAGTTTACAATGGTATTCCAAAAATGCACCATGACTGGAGAGGCTCATAATCAGCTTCACAACTTTTTGATCCCGATCAACACGCTTTTCGAAACCTTATCTTCCGATGACTTAAAACAATGTCAAGATACTTTTGAAGAATTGAATCGTCATTTAGCAACCTATGATAGGTACTTTAAATAAAAAAAAAACATTCCATTTATTCTGACCACAAAAATAATGGCCACTACAAATAACGTAGTGGCCATTTTTTGGTTGTTCACCTTTTAGCATTATCACAGTTTAAATGCAGCTTCTTCCTGCTCTTCACCCTCTTCATTCTGCTCGTCTATTGTTATATTTATTTCGGTGGGATTTTTCTTTCTATTGGAAGTGGGAATAGGGATTCCACCACTAATGCCCACACCAATGGCACCCAAGACTATAAGGCATACAAGGCCAAATAGTCTTAAGGATTTCTTAAAACTTTCCATACATAAAAAATTACGTAACCAATTAAGGTACACGGTTTTTACAGCACTAATTAAATTAAAAATTCAAGTGAAATGGATATGAAATTATCCGATGATAGTAGGGGATTCGGTCACTTTAGAATCGTGTGGAATAGTTTTAATCCGATAGAAACTATAGGAAGGAAAATTTATGTCAGAAAAAAAATAAGCTGAAAGTATGGTATGGCAAAATGCGATACCTTCAAAATTATAAATACCATCTTTCAGATCAATAACTGATAATTTCAGCTATATTGGCTTTCTTTTTTAATAATATGCAACAATAATTAGTACGCGATGGAGGCTATAGACAAATGGTGGAAAAGATTTTTGATTAGTCTTTTTGCAGGAGGGTTGTTATCTGAGTTAAGCTCTATAATAACCAAAGGAGAATTTACTATAAACGCTATTGTGGTAACGATTATATTATATCTAGGCTTAAGTGTTCTTTATGGATTTATTCAAAAGTAACATGGCTTGAAAATTATCTGAATAGTAATTTTCATCTCTTGAGGCAACAAGCTAGAAGCTCCTAAAATTTGTTTCCACAATGTAGCGGAATACGCAGTTGGCGGAAGCATGGAGCCGAATGTGAATGTAGCGGTTAATTACCTGAAAATATTAATTGAAAGAGAAGACAATACTATTTATTACAATTATTCATCTATATCTTCAAAAATCAACTCATTTTTCAACTTTCTAATAGATATTCTTCTAAAAGTCGGTGCATATCCTTCTCTTCCACTAGGCTCAAAATACTCTCTTATATATGCATTCTCTGTTTCATAGTTTTGAATAACCTTTGGTCCAAAATATTTGCCTGCTCTTTGATAAATCATCTGCTCTATTGAGCTATTCGATGGCCTGAAATTCTCGGCATCTATGATTTTTAAAATAGCATCTTGTTTATCCTGTTCTGATATTTCCAAAGTGAAAGTGTGGTAATATTCTCCTATTGCAGACATAGATTCATTATGAACTAATTCAAATTCCTCAAACAACTGAAATTCCTGTTCTTCAACCAGTTCCTTTGCATTATTTTCTGTAAAAAGCTGGTCTTCAAAAACTGCAAAAAAAGTGAATACGGATAAAACTAGTCCATACGCAATGGTCAAATATTTTGCAATTCTTGGATATCCAAGTCGTTTAGGAATGAAATAGAACAACAATCCAATTCCTATAGGTATTCCAACAAATGCAAGTATTAAAAGTCCAATTAATAATATTGAATCCATTCTGTTTAATGTGTCATTTTTAAATGTCCTACAACTTATATATTGATGTACTCAAAAGACAATAAAGGGGAAGATTAGTAGGGGAATCCTAAATCTTACGAATATCTGAAAGGTTTAAGCCAGTAAGTTCTTTGATCGTATCCTCATCATAGCCTTTAGACTTCATCTTCGCAGCAATTTCAGTTTTACTATCCTTGGTGGCACGGTCTCTTTCCATTTTAAGCTTCCAATCTTGAATTTCAACTTTTTCACGTTCCACAATCTCAAATAGACCAGATTTTTGAAGACGTTCTAAAATCCCATTATCAGCAAAACTAGTATAGTTTTCTTCTGAAATTACAAGATGGTCTACCACATCTATATTGATCAGCTTTCCAACCTTAAGCATGCGGTCTGTAAAATCCTGATCTTGTGTTGAAGGTGAAATTTCACCACTCGGATGATTGTGTACCAATATCATTTTAACAGCTAGCTTGTAAATAGCCATTCGAAATACATCCGGTGGATTTGCCTCTACACGGTTTACCGCACCAAGACCAATCAATTCTATAAAAAGAATCTTGTTTTGGTTATCTAGGCCAACAACCCAAAAGTGCTCTTGATTACGTCGTATTTTATTCTCACGCAACAATACCTGCTGCATGACTTTATAGATATCCTTAGAGTTAAGTACTTTGATTTTCTGCTCTTGTGTTAATCTTACATTCATATTTCAAATATAATATTTCTAATGAATGTAGTTCTTATTTATTCAAGATAGATAAGGTTTGTTATTTAGTACGGAAATGATTGAAGAGACGGTTCTGTTTTTCATTTTACAAGCTAAAGGTTATAGGATTTATAGAATTATTTATTCATTAAAAATTTATTTTTACAATAAAGGGAGACATCACTGAATTCAGTGATGTGTGAAAATACCAGAATATGGTTATTTTATAGGAAAAATTATTGTTGTAAATTTCTTTGTTTTTTAAACAAAAAAAAATATGATGACAATTGAAGTAATTCGATCTGGTCCAAATCCAAAAAAACTGATGGTACTCCTGAGTACAACCTCCTAGCAATCCAAAACACCCAAAACTAAAACCACTAATCATGGGAGTGGAGAATAAACAATACTATATTTATTGCTGATAACAAGAAAAAAAAACCTTGTGAAAACTATAATAATTAGCGGTATATCAATTAAGTCCATTCAATAATACTATTAAAAATAGTGAGCATATTAAATTTATAGAAACATGTTAGATCAATCTTTTTCATTAGAGAATTTTAAGAAGATTTTTGAAATCGAAAATCGAAAAGGAAATTTCGAATCGGAATTTTATAGCGAGGAGTTTCATAGATTATCAAATGAACTTAAAAGAAAAAGAAGAGAAATAAAAGATTATAGATCAGAAGGAGCCATCACTGATGATGATGATGATTTAGAAAGACTCAATGAGGAGAAGGCACAAATTGAAGAAAATAAAAATGAAGAATTAGAAAACACATTACATGAATTAGTTGAAACCGTAAATAGCAAAGGTTTTAGATTCAATTTTTCCAAATTTCATCATGAAAATAGTGGTAAAGATGTTTTCCCTGTAAAAAAAGATGCTGCTTCCTTTTACACAATGAAGCAATTGCAACACAACATAAATAGAACTTTTAGGGTAAAACAAAGTAATAGATATCTTATTTCCAAACAGGTTCAAGGATTGTTAAAAGACAATTTCCCAAAGTTCGTTTTAAGGACTGATATAAAAGGATTTTACGAAAATGTCTCACAAGAAAAGTTATTAAAACAAATTAATGATAATCAGTTATTGAGTCCGAAGTCTAAAGCTTTGATTAACAGTTTGTTTTATAGCTATAATGAGCTTACAGATCAATTAGAAAAGCCTGCTTCAGAAAGAAAAGGAATACCAAGAGGAGCAGGAGTTAGTGCTTATTTATCTGAACTATTTATGCGTGAAATAGATAACCAAATTAAAAGAATTGATAATGTCTATTATTATGGCAGGTATGTAGATGACATAATCATTTTCTTTGTTCCTGATTGGAAAATGAAGATTGATGATTATAAAAATACTATAAATGAGATTATTGAATCAGTTCAATTAAAGATGAATCTAAGTAAAACATTTACTTATGATTTAGAAAAGAATAGTAGTTTAATGAGTATTGAGTTTTTAGGTTACGTTTTTGAGATGAAAGATTTGAGTTATTCTCGTACTTATCTCTCTAAAAATAAGAAAGACAAATACGTCTCACGAATTGAAAAAACATTTGATGTATTTAAGAAACAATCAGTCTATGCTCCAAATGAGGCTTATAAATTATTAATTCATAGAATAAACTACCTTACTAAAAACACAAGGCTGCATAAACCAAAAAAAGGATTAATCGGGATATATTATTCCAATAGTTTAGTTGAAAATGATTGTGAAGATTTAGTTTATTTAGATAATGAATTACATAAGATTATCGATGAAAAATTGCCAATCGAGAGTTTTTCAAATTTGAATAAAAAGCTTAAAACATATAGTTTTAAAGATGGGTTTGTCAATAAGCGATTTTTTAATATAAATTCAAAAAGGAAAAACATTGCAGATTTGAGACCTCAAGTTATTAAAGAAGCTAAAAAACTCAATAATAATTTCGAAAGAATAATTTCAATTTGGAAATAACATGAAGAATAAAACAAAAAAACCTATATCATATGGTATTGAAAGAGCTCTTTTAAGCGATGTACTTCCGTATGAAACTCCTATTATCTTTTCGAATCGTCATTTTTATCAGATTCTCGTTAATCATAAGATAAAATTTCATAATAATTCAATAAGTTGGGTGAATTGTAAAGACAATTTGATAATAAAGAAATTAATTTCAATTCTATTTGATATAGAAAATACTTCTTCTGACGATACAAATATCCTTTCATTAAATAATAAAGAATTAAGGAAAAAACCATTTAACTATAAGATCACACACAAAGAAAATGATTATCGAGATTTAGCAATTCCACATCCTAAAAGTCAAGTCGAGTTAGTTTCTTTTTACGATGAATTTAAAGAGCTTATTGTTTATTACGCCAGCCAAAGTCCATTTTCCATTAGAAGACCTGAGAGGATTGCCAAATTCGTTTACACCAATGATAATACTTATAAGCTCAAAAAAGGAAATGAAGATGATTTAATAGAGGAAAGTGGAAAAGAATATCAAAGTTTAAAAACTTTTTTCGTCTATGAGAATTACTCAAATATTTATAAATTTTACGAAGATTATATTTATCACAGGGCAGAAAAAAAATATGCACGAATGTTAAAATTCGATGTATCAAAATGTTTTGATAGTATTTATACCCACTCCATATCGTGGGCGTTAATTGATAAAGAATTCATTAAAAATAACCTAAAAAAAGAAGAACATACCTTTTCTGGCAAGTTTGATAAATTCATGCAGAATACAAACTATGGAGAAACAAATGGAATAATTATTGGACCTGAGTTTTCGCGAATTTTTGCAGAATTAATATTACAACAAATTGATAAAAAAATAGAGCAAACACTTAGAGATAAGGGTATCATCCATAAAGTTGATTACGAAATCTACAGGTATGTTGATGATTTTTTTGTTTTCTATAATAAGGAAGAAACAAGAGAGCAAATATTAGATAATTACAAGATTCTTTTGAAGGAATATAAAATGTCTCTAAATGATTCCAAAACTAAATTGTATGAAAAACCTTTAATTACTGAAATCACAATTGCTAAAAATAAAATTGTCAATCTTCTGAAGGAAGATATAAAGTTTAAAATTAGGAAAGAGGAAGACAAAGAGGATAAAGAAATACCCATAGGCCAGAGGGATAACGAGGAATACGTTCCTGAGAAAAAAATAAAAGTTAGTGATATTGATGTAAGATGTAATTCCAATAAACTAATAACTGAATTTAAGACGGTTATAGTTGTCTCGAATGTAACTTATAAAGATATTATGAACTACACGCTTGCATTATTAAAAAGTAATTTAGTTTCAAACATTGAAAAGTACGAAAAGCATAAAAGAAAACTTGAGAAAAGAAAGTCTCAAGGTCTATTAACTAAAGAGGAGGAAAAGAAGATTATTAAGCAAGAGACTAATTATAGAAAGTATATAGTTGAAATTTTGGATTTTACATTTTTTCTATATGGTGTCTCTCCAAAGGTTAATTCTACAATTAAGCTTGTAAATATTCTTTCAAAAATAATTACGACTTTTAAAAAGAAATATCGTTTTCACTTCGAAGAACCAAGAGATGGGAAAAAATATTTATTAGTTCATCAATTTGATAAATTAAACCAGGAAACTGTTTTCAAAAAGATTTTAGATGAAATAATATTAGTATTAGATAAGAATAAAGTAGCTGAACATGTACAAATTGAGACTCTGTATTTGTTGATAGTATTGAGAGAGTTAGGCAAGGATTATAGATTAACATGTGCTCAACTAATAAAATACCTCAATCTTAAAGAGTTGAGAGATAGTGAGCAAAATAGTTATGACCCTAAGAAATATGAATTTAAAAATGGTATAAATTATTTTGTTATTACTGTTTTATTGTTCTACTTTAAAAATATAAATCAATATAAAGGACTTAAGATTGTTATAAAAAATGCAGTTTTAGCTAAAGTAAAATCCATAGAAAAAAGGAATAGAACCAAATATGCTGAATTAGTTTTATTACTATTTGACCTTATTGCCTGTCCATATCTTAATGATGACGAAAAAAAATTCAAAAAGCAATTACTAACCTGTTTTAAGGTTGATAGAACAGAACAGAATGATTTTATTAAATTTGTTGAAAAACAGAGGTATTGGTACATAAAATGGGATAACTTTGATTTAGTTAAAGAATTAAATTCAAAAAGTTCATTAGAACCATATTAACAATATTGGCTGCACCAGAAAATTTTTGCAATTTCGATTGCCACACACAAGCGCCAAACTTGTCCGTAAAAAGACTTATCACAAAGTTAGCTTTCTGGGGCTAACTTTTCCCATGTTATGAATAGAGTACTATCAAAATTCTGATATAAGTTAGGTTTGGTACAGCATTCATCCAATAGTATAAACCAAAAGGTTTCTCAATAAGTACTATAAAAAATAGGGGAGTCTCCCTTCACAATATACATGACCGAATTATCATTAATTAGCCATTGTTTACTATCTTTAAAAGTGCAAAAAAAGGGCTAATAGTACCTTTATTCAAGGCAGATATCTAATAACATATTGTGGGCAATACAGAAAACGAAATGCTAGAAAAAAGATTTTTAAATTTAATGAGAACATATACTGATGATGAAACTTATATCGCAGAATGTTGGAAGGAAATCTATGCTAGTTACACGGGTAAATCGAGGTATTATCATAACCTTGGGCATCTAAACAATATGATATCGGAACTAAATGAAATAGAATCAAGTGTAACCGAACTGGATACCATACTTTTTTCAATTTATTATCACGACATCGTATACAAATCAACAGAAACAGACAACGAATACCAAAGTGCAAAACTCTTTGAGAAACGGATTTCAAATACGCATTTTCCTAAAATTCAAAATTGTTATAAACAAATTGAAGCAACAAAGGAACATAAAACATCCGTAGATAAGGACACAAACATCTTGCTTGATTTAGACCTTTCTATTTTGGGGAAAGACAAAAGTGAGTACCAGGAATACTGTTCAAATATTAGAAAGGAATATAGCATTTACCCAGATTCTATGTATCATCCAGGACGGAAAAAGGCTTTAAATCATTTATTGGAATTGGATGTTATATTTAAAACCGATTACTTCTTTGATAAGTATGAGGAAAAAGCAAGAAAGAATATGGCATTTGAACTTAGTCAATTGAACTAATTACTGCTGAATACGCTTGAAACATACGAATACAAAAAGCCCATAATATATATTATGTTAAATAATGATATTTATTGTTTAATAGCAGTACAATTGGATTGAACATAATATTTAACATAACATGTATTATAGGTAAATACAATTGTGCTGAGATTCCTTCGGAATACACAGCTAAGAAAGTTTTATGGCGAGGCGAAATTTGTCGCGATGGAAAATCGCAAAAATTTCACAGCGCAATTGAAATCATTTGAATACTTCGTATTGGGTAACAAATGCATCCTTGATCAGGCGAAAACTATTTGTGCAAAAGATATGCTCAATGTTTTCTTTCAACTCCTCAAAGCCAAAACTGAATTGCCCATGCGTAACATATAGATACACTTTTTGTGCGCCTTGCTTTTTAAGCTCTTTAGCCAAGGCAATAAAAGTTCTGCCGCCATCTGCCAAATCATCTACAATCAAACAATCTAGGCCAGCCACATTTCCTTGGATAATCAAATTTGGTTTCCCATCTACGCGCACCTTATTGGCTGGAATTAGCTGTGCGCGCAATTTTACCGCCAAGGCATGACTTTCCTTATAGGCACCTGCATCTGGACTTATCAACACTGGAGAACCGATAGATCTATACGCTTTTGCAACAAATTCATAATGAGAAATACATTGGGAATTTTCTATCAAAGCCAAGGCTGTATCACTGTGTGGATGTAAAATATTCACCTGATCGAAGTTCAACCCATTGATGAATTTTGCAATTATCCTCAGATCAAAAGATTCATTTTCATGAAAACGCCTATCAGATCTTTGGCCAATCAAGCAATAAATATTCAATGTTGAAGTATGGAATTTATGCCTTAATCTATTGGCATCCCAGGCATCTTTTATAGCAGCCACCTGGAACAAATCTTCATAGGAATTCCCCCGTATATTTACCAGCAGGTCCCCCTCTCCTTCTATTTTCGCGCTAATTTGACCGTCCTTGTATTTTTTGATTGTATAGTTCATTTTAAGGCTATTATAGGTTTGAATTGATTCTATTTCTAATCTCCGCAAGGCTGGTACTGTTGCTATAGGTTCCGTTTTCATAGATCACTTTTAAGGCTCCTTTTTGCTCCTCTAGCTCGCTAACCTGGTCCTTCATTAGGTATTCATTATCAATGAGATCCACCCGTATAAGGCCTTTTGCAGATTTTTTCACTCCATCATCAGTAATTGGATCCTTAAAAATTTCTCTTCTTTCACCCTTCACCACAACCGATGTAGCTTTCATTGCAAATCCAAAAGTATCTCTGGTATTGAACTGATAGGTATAAGAGCCTATTCCCAAAACAACATTAGTACTGGCAAAACCTTTATCGTGCAATCGTTGGCAAATTTGTTCGGCTCTTTCTGTAGTAATGCTATCTCCATAAATAGCGCCTATATGGCTATCTAGCACCTTAAATCCTTGTTCGTTTACAGTACCCCCAAAAATGTCCCAAAGCAATTCTATCACCCCCATTTCTTCTGGAAGCTTCCCTCCTAATGCGCTAGCTTCACCACAGATGATAGCCACTGGATCGCCACTGTCTGGTCTGATTACCAATTTTCCGTTTCTTGCTAAAATATCCTCCTTCAAGGCAGGTAGATATAGGGTCAATACCTTCCATAGGTCCCAAGTATCGCTTACCACAGAAAGTATTCCCTCTGGGTAGGTAGCCATCAGTTCTTTGAAAGTACCTATTTCATCATCCTTGGTTCCAGCGCACATCACGGAATGTTCCGTAGCATTTACAGAACCTATTATAAAACCTTTCGCAGCATAATACTTTTTCATACTCCAGATTACAGGCAGTGTATCCGAACCTAAAAATACAGCAGCATGCCCCATTCCAGACGATTGAGAACTTTGCAAACCTCCCATCCCTCGCATGGAGAAATCATGGCCTTGAAAATCTATAAACCCTTGGTTTAATGGATCTGTTTTCAATGCCCAATTTTTAAAGACCCGCTTGTACTTCATCGCAATAGTAGCCGATGTCATTGGCAACCACAACATGGTAGACAATATGGTTTCAAGGAAATTGGTCAACCAGTAAAAGTCTTTATGCGTATTTACAATAGTAACCATAGGTACACGAATTGGTACTTCCACTCCTTCTGGAAGAGATTTTACTCTTATGGGTAGATAGTTAAGATCATGCAATTGTTCAAAATGGCTGACATCGTATGCCGTACCTAAATACATAGACAGCTCCTCTTGAATTTCAGCACATACCTCCTCTTTCTTTTTTGAGAAAAAATTATCCTGGAAATATTCATGTAACCACTGAACTACAAATTGTTGTCCAAAGGAAACTACCTTATCACATCCCTTTGGTGCATACTTATTACTTCGCGGTGTCCAATTTGAATAGACTTCCTCTGTCCCCTTTGGGTATTGCTGATGATGTCCTGTTTTGTATCCATCTGTTAATAGTAAACCGTTCATAATATAGGTGCTTTATGTTTGCGTAAGAATTACACAAATATAAATACTTTTGAATCTATTCTCCAAATATATTTGCGTCTTTTTTACACAAATAAACTAACCAACTATTTTACAGTAGATTAAAAATGAAACGAACCTTTCTATACAATCCATTGTGTAATATAATTTGGATATAGTAACTTCATTGCGTGAAAACGACACAAAACATAAAAGTAGCCGTAGATGCTATCGTATTTGGCTACAATAGAGAAGAGGGTGTTTCTATCCTACTTATTAAAAGGAAATATGCACCTTTCAAAGGATCATGGGCTATTCCAGGAGGCTTTGTATTGGACAATGAATCGTTGGAAGATGCCGTAGAAAGAGAGCTTCAGGAAGAAACAGGTGTTCAAATCAATTATCTAGAACAGCTCTATACCTTTGGTCAACCGAAAAGAGACCCTAGAGAGCGGATCTTATCCATTGCCTATTTTGGGCTGGTAAATTCAAAGCAATTCAGTGAGCTCCAGGCAACATCTGATGCCGAAGATGCCAAATGGTTTAACATCCAAATGCTACCCGAATTAGCCTTCGACCATTCAGACATTCTAGCCATGGCAATTCAAAGGTTACGAGCCAAAATGATCTACCAACCCATCGGTTTTGAATTATTGGAAAATAAATTTCCTTTTTCCGACTTGGAGCAGCTGTACTCCACCTTATTGGATCGCCCTATAGACAGAAGAAATTTCAAGAAAAAGGTAATGAAACTAGGCATTCTAGACGAGCTTGAAGAAAAGGCTAAATCAACCGGCTCTGGAAGACCTGGGAATTTATTCAAATTTAATAAGGCAACCTATCAGAACCTCTTGAAGAAAGGAATGCACTTTGAAATCTAATTTCATAAAACAAATCCTTTTGATTTTATGAACATTTATAATTTTTCGTAAATTCATTCCAGAAAAAAACATCCCAAAATAAAACTCATGCAAATTCAAGCATCCGATTTAACCTTCCTTAAGGAATTAAGCGCCAACAATAATAGAGATTGGTTCAAAGACCATAAAGACCAATACCAGGTAGCACATGAGCATTTGGTAACTTTTGCGGATGCTGTATTGGCTGAGATGCAACCAGTAGACAATATAGAAACTATCTCTGGTAAAAAAAGCATGCATAGAATTTACCGTGATGTGCGCTTCTCAAAAAATAAAGCTCCCTATAAACAAAATTGGTCTGGTAGTTTGAAGCGTGCTTCAGATCTGCTACGTGGTGGTTATTATTTCCATATTGAGGCGGATTCAGCCTTTGTAGGTGGTGGTTTTTGGGGACCAAATCCTGCAGATTTAAAACGTATACGAACAGATATAGCTAGGAATCCAGAAGATTTGAGAGCTATAATCTCCGACAAAACCTTTGTGGACACCTTTGGTCAACTGGAAGGAGATCAGGTAAAAACAGCACCAAAAGGCTATAAAAAGGACCATCCAGCCATTGAACTATTGCGCTTCAAGCAATATATAATTGCCAAGAAATTCACCAAAAAGGAAGTCTTAGATCCTAATTTCTATTTACAAGTAGCCGATACTTTTCAAAAGATGCGTCCTTTCTTTGACTATATGTCTGAGGTATTGACGACGGATGAAAATGGGGTTCCTTTGTTTGAATAGTAGATAAACACCTATAGAATATGCAAACCGCTATTTTTGAATTCTTTCAAATCTAGCGGTTTTCTCTTTACCAAAATATCGATAAAAACCAGTAGGCTTATCTATTACCAAAACGGTACTATCTAGGCTGTAGATTTTCAATAGTTCATATCCCCTTCTCCCCTTTTCAAAATAGATATATTCATGGGTAGTATTCAATCTAAAACTATTCTTGTTTTGTAGACCGTAGATCCTATTGTTAATAGTATCACTTCCAATATCTAGATAAAACATATAATCTTTCCCTTCTCTACCTGGGGGAGGTGGCGGAGGTGGTGGAACAGAACCCAAATTCATTTCATTATATGGGAATACCCAATTCCCCAAAAGACCTGTGGTATCCTTTTTATAGGCTAATGGACTCAATTTGAAGGGTATTATTTTTTGATAAAACGCGCTGAGATGGATATCGGTATTTACAACAGAGTCAACCAGGTAAACAGATTTAAACCATTCCCCCATTACAATAAAGTTCAAACCCTTATAATTTGAAGTAGTCCAAGGTTTAACTCCAGCATTATTATCAATATAAATGAAGACGCTATCATTTAAAAAATCGAAGGTATCGGTAATATTATTACCCTCCAAGGCAAAAACCTTGTCTACTAAATGAATAGTTGTTTCCTGCTTTGGATTTCTCAATCGTGTGAATCCCCATTTGAATATATCACCAGTATTTCGGTGCACAATAAATTCCAATTCTTCATTCTTTAATTTACTTATATACAGGGTATCATCCGCTATATAAATAGCCGAATCTTTTAATTTGTAAGGCGTTATAGAGATAGTATCAATATCATATTGTAAATCTTTTATAAAATTCTTTACAATAATTTCATCAGAAGAAATATCCAATAATATATTCAATTCATGTTCATAAGGTGCTTTTCCCATCTCTTTTTTATACAAACCCATCCAAATTCCCTCAATAGAAGGTTCTTCGGTACAAGAAGTCAATAGAAATAGTACACCTAAAAGTAGTCCTATAAAATTTTTCATTCGCTTTTCATTATTCACATTTCAATGTACAAGAAATTTATATCTTGCCAAAGATTAGTCAAGAATGAAATGCAACTGATCAATTTCAATTTTTCAGTACTTGTATAATTAAGCTTTGTAAATAAGGCTATTATCACATTCTTTTAAACCACCCAGCCCTTGGAAGCAAACATAGATGTATTTCTTGTAGATGATGAGCAAAAGGCCTTAGATAGTTTATCTAAAGTACTCAGCACCTTTTTCAACAATATCACCATTTTGGGTACTGCCCAAAATGTAGACGATGCATTTGCCCAAATAGTAGAAAAAAAGCCACAACTGGTATTCCTAGACATTGAGATGGGTGCAAAAAGTGGTTTCCAACTGTTGGAGAAGTTTGCCGAAATAGACTTTCATGTCGCTTTTGTTACGGCCCATGAAGAGTTTGCATTACAGGCAATTAAGTTCTCTGCCTTAGACTATATCATTAAGCCTGCTGGAATTAGCGATCTAAAGATTCTACTGGATAAAGTGCGTAAAAAGGCCAAGTCTGTATCCGATGAAATGAAAGTGAAACAGCTTTTCGGAAACTTTCTTACCGAAGACAAAAGAGAGCATAAAATCACCCTTCCTGTATCCGATGGCTTTGAATTTGTGAAGGTAGACAATATCCTCTACCTAAGAGCAGATGGGAGTTATACCCAATTCCAATTGAAAGACGGCAGTAAAATCACCTCTTCCAAAAACCTAAAATTCTTTGAAGAGATTCTTAGCAGTTATGGTTTTTATAGAATCCACAACTCCACGTTGATCAGCCTAAAGTACATCAAGAAAATAAGCAAGGCTGCAGGAGGAAATGTCATTATGGAAGATAACTCTGAATGGGGAATTTCTAGAAATAGAAAAGAAGAATTCCTAAGACTTATCGCCATAAAATAATCGATTCCAATATCTAGGTATGCAGCTATACAGACTTTTACTTTTCCTCCTATTGCCTTTTACTTCCATTGCTCAAAATACACAGCATAGCAATGAAATGTTTAGGGATACAGAACAAAATAGAATGTTCTCAGATTCACTGATGAATGAAGCTATTAATATTTCTAGCCGTTCTGTAGACAGCACACTGCTCTTTTTGGATGAATTGATTGCCAATTATAGACTGCAAGGTTTCGACTATGGCTATGCAAGAGCGATCTCGTTAAAGGGCTGGTTTCTGAACTTCCAAACCAAATATGAGGAAGGTTTAACCTTAGGACATGAAGCGCTTAAGATTCAAAAACAACTGGGCGATTCCCTGGGTATAGGAAAAACATTAAACAGACTAGGTCTCTCCAATATCTATTTCCAAAGAGAAAAGGAAGCTCATAAATATTTGGGGCAAGCACTCATCTATTTCAAGGCCTTAAATGATACGCTTCAAATTGACCAGGTATTGAACAACTTGGGGGTCCTTTCCATAGAGTTGGAAGAGTATGAGAAAGGAATTGATTATTACAGTCAATCTCTTGAACTAAGAAAAATCAAGAAGAAATACTTTTGGGAAGCCTACTCGTATTATAATATAGCAGAAGCTTTCAGCTATCTCAATGAAAAAGATAGTGTAGAAAAGTATTTTGACCTGGCCCTATTCACCTTTAAAAACAAATCTGAAGCCGGGAAGGTTCCAGCAATGATATATTATGGTATAGCCAATTGGAACATAACTTCAATGGACTATGAGAAGGCTATAAAAAATGGGCATATTGCCTTAGAAAAAGCAATAGCCAAGAATAATAAAGAAATGACTTTTGCTGTCACAACTGCATTGGTAGAAGGATATAGTGGTCTTGGCAATTATAAAAAAGCGTTTGAATACCAAACGGAAGCTTTTGAACAAGGACAGCGAATAGACAGTCTGAATAATGGGGTGAAGATTGCAGAAATTGAAGAAAAATACAACAGTGCTGAAAATCAAAGGCAAATCGTTGAACTAGAAAATAAGGATCTAGAAAATACGAATAAAATCAATGGACTAATGTCCATACTTATATACTACGCTTTGACAATTTTAGCAGGAGGTGCCCTACTCAGCGTCCTATTAATACGAAAAAAGCAGAAAAGAGCAATTCAAAAGGAAACATTAGAAAAGAACTTAGCCGAAATTAAATTGATGGCGCTACAGTCACAAATGAACCCTCATTTCATCTTTAACTGTATCAATACAGCCCAAAGTTTTGTACTAAACGACAAAAAGCAGGAAGCCTATATCTATTTATCCAACTTTGCAAAACTACTACGCTCAGTACTCATTCATTCCAGCAAGACCTATATTCCATTAGAGGATGAAGTAGCACAATTAAGAATCTATATAGAACTAGAAGCCATCCGATTTGATGAAAACTTTGATTATGAAATTCATATAGATCCGGCATTGGAAAATGGCGTTTACGAAGTCCCAGGTATGATCTTGCAGTCTTTTGTGGAAAATGCCATATTGCACGGAATCAATAATCTAAAAGACAAACATGGTCATCTAAGCTTAAATTTCCAGATGCAGGGAGACTTACTGAAATGTGAAATTAGGGACAACGGAATTGGTAGAAAAGCAGCCCAAGCTATTAAAGAAAGTAAGTCGGCACACTACCCTTCTGCAGCCTTACCGAATATCAGTGAACGTATTGAAATCTTACGTGAGATAACGGATAGAAAAGTAGAAATTAGCATTGAAGACCTATCTGAAAATGGGGTAGCTACAGGTACTAACGTAGTATTATACCTTCCTATTCAATAACTAGAAAAACCGAAGGTTAATTGATATATGCCATCTATTGGTTAAAAGCAACCATTCACAAAGTTTAACCTTTTAAGAACATTCTAAAACGTACTTTTGGAACGAACTCTTAAAAGTATTAGCATGGTACGTATCACACTTTTCGCATTTTTCATGGCTGCCCAATTGACATCATGGGCCCAAACTACCGGGAATATTGAAGCTTCGGTAAATTTCATGGATGAATCTCGAATCATTTCTGGATTTGTTCCCACTTCGTATGATTCTACGCAACAATACAAACTATTCGTTGGTTTACACGGATTAGGTGATAACTCCAATAACTACAGATCTGCCATAATCAACAATGGTTGGGACGATATATTCGATCAAACAATCTTCTTATGTCCTGATGGTGGAGATGATGGCAATAGTGATTTTAATGTACCTGCTGGTGATGAGGCGATCATTCAGGAATGTATCAACTATGCATTGGACAACTACAATATAGATACCACTGATATTATTCTACAAGGATTTTCATTGGGTGGTCGTGCAGCTATGAAATACGGTTTAAATCATCCAGAGAAGTTCAAAGGACTGATGTTGAACACCCCAGCTATACAAGGTGTAAACGATGCTTTGAATACAATGGCAGACAGTAACAATGTAGATTTTGAATATTCCAACGCGGATCAAATACCAATGTTTATAACCATTGGAGATCAAGATGATTTGTACCACTATACCTTAAATGCGGTATATCCTATCTTAAAGAAAAACAATGGCCAATTGAAATACGAGGTAATTGCAGGATTGGGACATAGTATTCCATCCAATGCAATTATGACTGAAGGGATGAATTTCTTCAATCAAACAACGCCTACTAATTTTGATGTTGACCTATTTGAAATATCCAATAAAAAGAGGTTCTGTGGATCAGATTTCAGTCCAGAATTTATAGTTAGAAACATAGGAGATTCTACGGTTACCACCCTTGACATTAATTACGCTATAGATGGTACAGATTATAGCTATACCTGGAATGGAAATATGTTGAGCTTTGACCATGCAGTCATTCAGCTACCCAACCACACCCTTTCTGATGGAAATCATTCCTTAGATATTGAGATTGGCCTTATCAATCAAAGCCAAGTAGACGCTCAAGCTGCTAACAATACCTTAAACAAGTCTTTTACATCTGGATCAGCGAATTATGAAATAGATTTTTACACAGACTTTGAGAATGATAATACTGACTGGGTTTTTGAAGAAAACTTTAATGTATTTGAATGGGATATAAATGATGACGCTAGTAAAAGTGGAGAATATGCACTTTCTAACTTCAATTGCCCATTGGTTTTCGATACCAAAGGTAGAGTAGAAAGTGTGGAAACGCCTATCATAAACTTCAGCAATGCAAGTTCAAACCATAGAGTACTAAGTTTTGACCTGGCCTATAACTATCTAAAGTACACCCCTCCATTCGTTACTGAAACAATTTATTTTGCCGATACATTAGAGATCTTTATCTCAACAGATTGTGGTGAAACCTATGAAAGTATTTTTAGAAAAGGTGGATATGCTTTAGGAACCTCAATACCCCTGTTAAATCCAACGACTATTGCCAATTGTATTTTCACTCCTACAGATAACGAGTGGGAAAAAATGGAAATTGATCTTAGCAGCTATTCAGAGGCCGAGGAAGTACAGATAAAATTCAGTTATGAATCTGCTATGGGTGGAACCATCTATGTGGATAATGTTCAAGTAAATACACAACCCTTGGATATTGAAGAAGAAGTTGCACTCAACCTAAACCTATCGCCTAATCCAAGCAGTGACTATTTGGTAGTGGAAGGAATAGCATCCGATTTTCAAATCAAGATATTTGATATACACGGAAGAATGGTACTCTTAGAAAGTAACCTACAAGGAACCTCCGTAATCAATACTTCAAAATTGATCACCGGCTTTTACCAAGTTGAAATTATAACCGGTGAAAAAAGAATGATTGAGCAAATTGTAATTTCTAACTAAATTTATTATTCAATACTAATCAAAAGTCCTATCCATTGTGGTAGGACTTTTTTTTTGTTGGGATATATAAGAATTATTGTAAATTGATTCTACTTTAAGCCTCAAATAAAAGAATGTACGAAAGCCATATTTGTTATAGAATCATAAAAAGCCCATTGGGACCTTTACTCTTAGGTGCTAGTCCAGTAGGCCTTAGTCTTATCCGTTTTGAATTTGACCCAAGCACAGTCCCCAACTCCGACCCTATTGATTCACCGTCACACTATTCTATTGAAATACTGAACAATACAGAACTTCAATTAAATGAATACTTCACTAAAAAACGTCTTGATTTTGATATAAAGTTTGACCTGCAGGGAACCCCATTTCAAGTAAAAGTTTGGAATGCTCTGGTAGCTGTTCCATTCGGAAATACAAGAAGTTATTTGGAACAGTCGAAAAAATTAGGGGATGAAAAAGCCATCCGTGCAGTAGCTACAGCGAATGGTAAAAACCCCATTCCTATCATTATACCCTGTCATAGAATTATTGGTTCAGATGGAAGTTTGACCGGTTATGCTGGAGGCCTTTGGAGAAAACAATTCTTATTGGAATTGGAATCTGATCAGCTCAATCTATTTTAAAATACAGAGATTATACTTGGTTGATGGGCTCATCTTTCATATTTGATATAGTAGCGTCTAAAGCCATTGTATTGAATCTGGTCATCGCGAGGCCCAACCAATCCAAAGAAGCATTAACGGTGCTAAAAGCTTCATATTTCACCAGTTTACTTTTCATGTTCAACTGAACAACCATAGTGGAAGCGACATGATCTGGTGTTCGGGAAAGAACAGCCACTCGTACCACCACCTCAGGATCTATCTCTTTAACTACAAAATTAGCGTAATCAATCAACTCCTCACGACTTAAATTCAGCTCGGCATCCCTAATATCGATGATGAAATTAAAATGAGGACTATAAAGTACATGATTGCATACTTCAGACTTCATTTTCTTTATTTGAGAATACAGCAATTGCCCCCGATATACTTGCAGGATTAACTCCATTTCTGGCAAGATTTTATATTTTGAAATATTTTTAGCTTCCATAATTTCTTTCAAAATTCAAAAGAGGGATTGTTTAAGGGAAGAATAAGATACAAAATATTTTATTAATGAATACTACACTCTAGCCTAAGCAGAGCACAGAAAACTAACAAAACGCTAAGACAAAGGCTTACATGAATAAATTATGAAAACACAAGATAAAGATTGTCAACACTTTAGAAACACAGCTTATTGTTTTAATAGCGATGAACTACCAGCCTACAGAAAAATAACAATTAAGTTGTATAAATTATAATCTCACAAGCATACCTTAAAGCGTAGCTATTGCTTTACAATTTTGATGGAATGTGTAAAACCAGCGTCATCAATAATCTCTAGAAGATATAGACCAGCTGTTATATTCAGATTCATCTCATAACTATCCGATGAATAGATAGCGTATTCCTGAATCAACTGCCCTGTTAGTGTACTTAGCTTTATTTGAACATGCGCGTACTCTTTTCCGAAATAGACACCAAGCTTCCCTGTTGTAGGGTTAGGATATGCTACAAATTTAGATTCCCCAACATGAACTCCATAAAAATCAATAGCATAGGTCGTATCATAAGAACACAATTCGTTTTCCAATTTCACATTCAAATTTAGAATCTCATTATCATAAGCTAAATATATAAAACCATCTAAACCAGAATGAATGGTATCATTGTTCAAAGTCCAAACCGAATTTGTCAAATACACATCAGTCATAATGACTTCAATACCTATTGAATCAATTCCAATTGAATAGCTATTTTTCATTTCATCACAATCAAATATTCTATTTTGTGTTGTATTAGAAAGTATAGCGCCATTTCCATCCAAATTGAAATATCCCGTATTCAAAATGGAGTCCCCCATAACAACATCATCAGAAGTATTTACTTTGTATTTTATAAAACCATGTGATTCTATTTCAGAACCATAAGCAGGAAGTAAATTGATAGCATCAAATTTAAAACTCACTTCCCTACTGTAAAGATCTACAGACACTTGCCCTTCATGAGATTGTGCAACCATAGTAAAGGAACTTATATCTAAGCCTATATCTAAAGTATCTATCACTTCAATATTTTGAATGATATAATACCCAGGGTTTTGGAATCGAATGGTATATTCTAATTCATTTTCAGCAAGGATATAGCCTTCTTCTCCTATATATGGAACTACTTGTTTATTGAATGGTTGATTTTCACATTGAACAATTTCAGTAAAACCTAAAGAATCAACGCCTATTAATACACTTGTATCTATATAGACCATTAGTGAATGATCCAAACTATCAATATGATCAGGTAATACAACTTGAACTTTAATCTCTATTAGTTCGGAACTATTAAAATTAGTGAACTTATAATACAAAGATCTTCCAATAATAGTATCAGGAAGAGGTGATGAACCTAAGTATGTTACCGAATCACTTAAACTATAAACAATTCTTCCTGAATCAATACGAGAACCTAAATTTCGAACTAAGATAGTATGCAAAATTGAATCTCCGCAAATAGGAAGTGAACCTATAACATCTGATTCTATTTTTAGATCGTGTAAAGGATAAATACCTATATAAATAGTTGTGTCTGTATGTTGGATACTATCTACTATAACGTTCCTATATAGTGAATCAACAGCCCCCCAAATAGCAGTATCCATCATTAAAGTAAAGCTATATTCACCTATTGAGTCCAAATAAACGGAACTAGTTGAATCCAAATTCTGATGTAAAATTGCTAAGGGTTGAACCTCAATCATTGGCTGATAATAAGTAATATCTAAACTATCGTAAATACCATTTAAATTGATATCCACAAAAGGTTCAACTTGCACATTCAAGTAATCACCAAGCAATGAGTTTTCAAAAATGGAAATAGAACCCACACCTCCCTCCCCAGAAATGAAATCTACATCTCCATCAAGGTCAAAATCCCTAGCTGTTATAAATTTTAATTGGTTAATACTATTCTCTATAAATTGATGTGAAAAATTTTGATTCCCATCGTTTTCATACCAACCAGAAGAAGCACTATTCCAATTGGATACAACTAAATCTAGATCTCCATCATTATTAATATCATTTACAACTACCTCTCTATTTCCCGCGGAAATGGAAAATAAATCATGTTCTTCAAAAGACATCATACCATCATTTTCATACCACAAAACATCAGTTATATTAAGTGGATTATAAGTCCCCACAATATCAAAATCCCCATCTTTATCAAAATCAACCGGATTGAAATTATAACTATTGGAAATGATTGTGTCAATTTGGTTATATGTAAATCCTTCATTACCATCATTTTCAAGCCATAAAAACTTTCCATTGTACAGATCAAAATCACCATCTAAATCAAAATCTACTACCTTTAAGCTTTGAAAATTGTTGTTTGTTGTTAATAATGTGTCAACTGTGAAATTTTCATTTCCATCATTTCTATAACAGACAATAGTATTTACAAAATAGGGGTTTTGAATGGGTACTATAATATCCAAATCACCATCCAAATCAATATCCTCAACACTAGCAGTAGGAACGTCAAAAGAATTAATAGCTGAGCCTATGTTGTGCACAGAGAACGATTCATTACCATCATTTTTAAGCCATATCAAATTATTGGCATGGGTGATAATATCCATATGAGTATCCCCATCTAGATCTACTGGAATAGACCCGAATAGCGACCTTAGTTCTCCAGTTATACCACGATAAAACAATGGATGATGTTTAAACTTATAATCACCTAAATTCTCATGCCATTGAACCACTTTCGTATGCCTATCACCGGTCACCAAATCAAGATCTCCATCCCCATCCATATCTGCAGGAGCTGCCTTTCTTATATTTTTTGCATACCCAATTATATTTATAGGATCGAAATTCCCATTTCCATCATTCTCAAAACAGTGTAAATCAGAATCTCCCAGATTTTGTATAATTAAATCGGGATCAAAATCATTATCAATATCTGCTATATGTAAATCCCAGATTTGTTTAAAAATAGATGGTGATACCGTGGAAGTAAAATTTTGGAATCCATCATTTTTCAAAATAGCCAATTTAGAAGTAGAACTACCTCCTAATCTAGACCCTACTATATCAATATCCCCATCTGTATCAATATCCGAAGTAACAAGATCAGTTAAATAAGTACCTTCAATTGAAACAGACTCAGAACTAAAATTCCCTAAACTGTCGTTATAGCAGATTACAACAGTACTATCTTTTCCAGGGTATATAATATCCAGGTCATTGTCCAAATCAATATCAACCAATACAACTTCCCCATTATTGGTAAAGCTAGAATCTAACTCTGAGACACTAAAGTTTTCAGAACCATCATTAGTGTAAATCTTAATATTGTCTGTAGTACCACCCTTGGGAATAATCAAATCTAAATGACTGTCGTTATTTAGATCACCTATTTGAATATCAGAAACACCTTGTATTTGATCGAATAGTTCTATTTCCGCAAAGCCTTGATTTCCATTATTTTTATACCAATAGACATTTTCATTATTATAGGCTATAAAATCAGTACTTCCATCACTATCAAGGTCAACCATTAATAGACCATGTTGCACCCCCAAAGTTGTATAAATTTCATGATAGGTAAAAAACTCATTTCCATCATTTTCAAACCATTTCACATTTCCATAATATTCAATGCACGAAATGTCTATATCTCCGTCATTATCAACATCACCATACGCAAAGTCCCTTACGGCTGGAGTATTATAATCAATAACAATAGGATCTGAATATTGATATTCACCCAAATTTTCCATCCAATATATTTTCTCACCTGAAAATAGTAAGTCTATATCACCGTCCGAATCAATATCTACACCATGCGTATTCTTGGAATGTATATCAAATTCCTTCGTTACATCAGTCTGTAAAAATTCTATTTGTGCAAATGATGTGAGATAACTTAAAACACAACAGATAATTAATAAATATTTTTTCATCAAATCTATGAGTGTAGAAATAGTTCTACTTATTGTTTTTTTTATGATCTTCAGGATTTTACGTTCTATTGAATCCCCTAAAATATCCAGTAAATATACACCATCAGAACCGTACAATTCAATTTCTAATTTTTCTTTAGGATTAAATTGTTCTGTACCCAACATCATACCGGTTATACTCAATATTTCTAATTGTACTTCTCCCGATTTATCACCCAAAAAACCTCTAGCTTTTCTATTGTAGGTTAAGGAAAAGCTACAATAAATGAAATCCCTTTAATACTTTTTAGCATTCACACTCCCCCATTATGTCCTAAATCATACTAGAAAAACGTACATTCAAAAAAAAATAGAACATGGCGAATTTAAGAATCAATCAACTTAGTAAAACCTACTCCAACGGTGTAAAGGCCCTAGATAACATTACTCTTGAAATTGAGAAGGGTATGTTTGGATTATTGGGTCCAAATGGTGCTGGGAAATCTTCTTTAATGCGAACACTTGCCAGCCTTCAAGAAGCAGATAGTGGAACAGCTTTTCTAAACGATATTGATATCTTAAATCAACCAGAAGAACTACGAAAAGTACTTGGCTATTTACCGCAAGAGTTCGGAGTATATCCAAAAATTACTGCAGAACAATTATTGGATCATATAGCAGTGCTAAAAGGAATCACTCAAAAGAAAGAACGTAAAGAATTGGTCGGATTCCTTTTAAACAAGGTAAATCTATACGATAAAAAGAATAAGGCCGTAAAGTCATTCTCTGGTGGGATGAAGCAAAGAATAGGAATAGCCCAAGCCCTTATAGGAACTCCTCAGCTAATTATAGTGGATGAACCTACAGCAGGATTGGATCCAGGTGAAAGAAATAGGTTTCATAATCTGCTTGCAGATGTAGCCGAAGATGTAGTAATAATCCTTTCTACACACATTGTGGATGATGTAAGAGAATTGTGCTCTAATATGGCCATTATGAACTTGGGGAAAATTGTATATCAAGGATCTCCAATCACTGTTATTGATGAATTGGAAGGTAAGGTTTGGCAAAAGATGATCCAGCGTCAGGCTATTGAAAACTATAAAGCCAACTTTAATGTTATCTCGGATAAAATGGTAGCTGGTAAACCACTTATTCATGTTTTGAGTGATGAAAATCCAGGAGAGGGCTTTGAAACTGTCAAAGCCAATCTAGAAGATGTATTCTTTACTAAAATTCATTCAGGTAAAAAAATCAGCCAATAGTCCAACTTAATTGATCCACTATGTTTAAAGAATTTTTTAACAGGGAATTGGCGCATGCATTTCGGAGGCCAATGATCTATATATTTGTCCTGGCCTTTTTTATTATTGGTTTTGCGACCATGGCCAATGATGATTTTGTCCGTATAGCAGTAGGAAATGTGCATAAAAATTCGCCTTATGCCATAACTACGCTCACAATTTATATTACAATTTTTTCGATTCTTGTGGGAACCGCCTTTTTCAACAATGCTGCGTTAAAGGATATTCAGAACAATTTTCATGAAATCCTATTTAGTACACCAATAAAAAAATACAACTATTTTTTCGGTAGATTTCTAAGTGCTCTTTTGCTATCTACAATACCATTCATAGGATTATTTTTAGGAATGTACCTCGGTGCAAAAATTGGCCCTACAATGGATTGGATTGACCAAGAAAGATTGGGAGATTTCTATTTTCAAACCTTCGTCAATAACTACCTCCTTTTTGTATTGCCTAATATGTTATTTACTGGTGCAGTGGTCTTCGCATTAGCTAGTAAATGGAAAAATACTGTAATATCTTTTCTAGGCGCATTTTTGATAATTATTGCCTATCAAATGTCTGGAATCTTGATGTCTGACATTGATAATGAGCAAATAGCTGCCTTATTGGATATTTTCGGAATGCGCACCTATACCATAGACACTAAATACTACACTCCGATTGAAAAAAACATCCTCAATCCAGACTTTCAGGGTATTCTTTTATACAATAGACTTATTTGGCTAGCCATGAGCACCCTAGTACTTCTATTGGCCTACAAGTTTTTCTCCGTAAAGTTGAATTCTGGTAAAGTCAAAAAAGAGAAAGTCAAAAAAGCTAAAATTGAAAGTAATTCCTTTTCGAAGCTACCAAAACTTGCTATTCAATTTAATACGAAAACCAACTGGGTTCAATTCAAGAGTTTTTTCAAAATCAACTTTTTAAGTGTTATTAAAAGTGTAACCTTTAAAATTCTTTTTCTCATTGCTTCAATCATACTAATTGTGAACCTATTTGGTGGGTTTGAATATTACGGTTTACAATCATTTCCCGTTACCTATAAAATGATGGACCAAATTTCTAATATTTCTACCTTGTTTATTCTTATTATCCTTGTTTTCTTTTCAGGTGAATTGGTTTGGAGAGAAAGGGAAAGTCGGATAAATGAAGTAATAGATGCAAGTCCACACATATCAACTGTCTCATTACTTGCAAAAGCCACCACGCTGGTTACTATCACTTTGGCTTTTTATTTCTTTTTCCTTTTGGCTTCTATATTATACCAAGTTGGAACAGGATATACACAGATTGAACTGGGTGTTTACTTACAACATCATTTTCTAGCTGATTTCCCCAACCATATAATGACCGCCTTTCTATTGATTTTTATTCAGGTCATGGTGAATAATAAATATATTGGCTATTTCGCCTCTATTGTATTCTTCTTTGCAGTAGAGATGATACTATCTGCTTTTGATATCTCATCAAATTTGTTCTACTTTGGTGCAAGTCCAAACATTTTATATTCTGATATGAATGGATTTGGTCCTGGATTGACTGGTAACTATTGGTTCAGCACCTATTGGCTGCTATTTTCTACTATTCTTTTATTGTTAGCAGGATCTGTATGGATTCGGGGTAATGGAAGTAGTTTAGTCAGAAGAATTAAAACTGCGTATAAAACAAGTACAAGGACCTTCACCATGATTTTGGGACTGTTCCTCATAAGTTGGATTTCTGTAGGTTCCTTTATATACTACAATACCAAAGTCCTGAATGAATTTAAAAGTGGGGATGAAAGGGAACAATTGGCTGCCGACTACGAAAAGAAGTACAAGCAATATGAAACAATGGCTATCCCTTCCATTACCGATATAAAATATAAAGTAGACATCTTCCCACATAAAAGGGATGTTTATGTGGAATCGGATATGATGCTTGTCAATAAAAGTACCGACGTTATTGATAGTATTTTTTACACGATAGATGAAGCTTGGGACCCAGAAATTTCCATTGCAAATGCTACATTAGCAACAACGGATTCTACTTACGGCTTTTGGAAATTTGCTTTATCAAAACCACTACTACCATCGGATAGTATTGCCATCCAAATAAAAACGAAATACCTTACCGAAGGTTTTAAAAACGGCAGAGGCAATACCTCAATTGTTGACAATGGTACCTTTCTAAATAACTTCTCCATACTTCCTCAAATTGGCTATGACGCGCAAATTGAATTAAGTGATAAGTCAACCAGAAAGAAATTTGATTTAGCACCTAAAGAGCGTATTCCAAAATTGGAAGTTACCTGTTCTGAAAAATGCCGCATAAATTACCTTACAGATGGAAGATCTGATTGGGTAAATGTTGAAACCTATATATCCACAGCAGAAGATCAACTAGCCATTGCACCTGGTTCGCTCGTTAAAGAATGGAATAAGGAAGGAAGAAATTACTACCACTATAAAGTAGATCATAAGAGTCAGAATTTCTATTCCTTTATATCGGCAGATTATGAAGTGGCCACAAGAAAGTGGAACGGAATAGATTTGGAAGTATATTATGCTGAAAAACATGCCTATAATGTAGAACTCATGCTAGATGCTATTCAAAGCTCATTGGAATACTATACCCATAACTTTGGCCCTTACTATCACAAACAATCTAGAATAATAGAATTCCCAAGGTATAGCTCCTTTGCACAAGCCTTCCCGGGAACCATGCCTTATTCAGAATCTCTAGGATTTATTATAGATATGAAAGAAGGCGACAATAACTTCATCAAGGCTGTAATAGCACATGAAATGGCACATCAATGGTGGGCCCATCAAGAAGTATCTGCAAATATGCAAGGTGCTACCATGCTTACAGAAAGCTTTTCAGAATACTCTTCTTTGATGGTTATGAAGCAAGATGTGGACGATATGGGAATGAAGAAATTCTTAAAATACAACTTCAATAGATACCTACGAGGTAGAAGTTCGGAAACCAAAAAAGAAGTACCACTCTACAAAGTAGAAAACCAAGGCTATATCCATTACGGAAAAGGTAGTTTGATTCTATACGCACTTCAAGATTATATAGGTGAAGAAAAAGTAAACCTTGCCATGCAGCAATTCTTGAGTCAGTATGCATATCAGGATGGCCCATACCCTACCAGTTTGGACTTTTTGAATATCCTTGAGCCTATAGTTCCAGATAGTTTAAATTATCTGATTCAAGATTGGTTTAAAGACATCACCTTATACGATTTTAGACTTAAGGATGCACATTATTCCATTCGGAAAAATAATCGATATTTGGTTGAAATGGAGCTAGAATCCTATAAACTAAAAGCAGACACCATTGGAAATGAAACCAATGTAGCTATAAACGATTGGGTAGATGTTGGTGTCTATGCAGACAGTGAGGAAGAAGAATTGCTCTACCATAAAAGGGTGAAAATTGATAAAGAGAAAATGACCATCAGTTTTGAGGTAGATCGCTTACCAGCAAGAGCCGCTATAGACCCAAGAAGGATACTTATAGAAAGAAGATATGAAGATAACAGTAAAAGATTAACGCTAAAAAAGAAGCGTTAAAACTAAAAAAAGCTTGTAGGTTTCCTACAAGCTTTTTTTATTAGGAGGCATTCGATAAATCGGATTGTTTCATGGATAAAGCCATATTACAGATCACTTTCAATGTTTTGAATTCTACATTCTCCTTTATCTTTAGTGGATTGTTTAATACAGACTCATAGTACTTCTTGCCAGTGGCCAAAATAGCACTTCTGATATGCAAATACTTCAATTCATTTTGAAGTAATGCATTCACATCCGTATCCAAATCCCCAACCTTTTCGTACCTAAAGCAATTTTCCAGTACATTTAATTTGTCCCTTAATTTCCTTTCAAATAATTCGATACTCTCTTCAGGTTTCTTAGATAAATACTCAACGGCCTTTTGCATCACTTCTTCATCATTACCTACAAATCTCCAATCGAACAATTCAATAATGTGCCAAAACTCTTTCTCACAAAAGAATTTGGTTTTAACGTTCTTCAACATAATGCTAATTTTATACTAATAATAATAATAACAGGGTATAGATCAGGCCACAGAAACCTGCATCTATTTTAATTTTATACTTTGTTGGATAATATAACAATTAATTCCTATTTAAAACGAGCAATCTTCCTTTTTTTTCTATGAAAACACTAAATCTTATTTTTTAATAAGGGACTTTGTAAATACAAAACGATCATTTAATATCATTTTAAGCATATAATATCCCGGACTAGCATTCAGATCGATTTGTATAACCGCTTGGTTCATGAACTTTTCAGTATAGATAATTTGTCCTTGAACATTTACCAGTTGTAATTCTATATTTTCATATTGTTTATTCAGGTCTATCGAAGTCATCCCTTCCATAGGATTGGGATATATATCAATAGATTCAGCCGACAGTTCTTCTAATCCGATGTTGTAGGGTGTACCCCATGTAAGGTCACCTTTTTTGTAATAGGTCAGAAAATATTCAAAATAGTATTCTCCCAAATACATAGGTTGAAAATTATAATAGGGTCCACCACATCCTTCCACGAAACGCGCAAGAAAATTTGGATAAGTAGGGTCAGTATTATTAGCATAAAAAAACCAACTAAATGGATTCGAGTAATAATTATTTAATTGTTTAGTGATATGAAATAAGTCAACATTCATTTTAGCTTTGGAATAACTACTTGGTTCATAATCCAAAAAATTTGATTCTGAATCAATGTAATAGTCATTTATATTTATGCCATACAAAGCTGAATCAAGGAACGTATAATCGTCCAAATCAATGACTTCAATGATATCAGATTCATGAACAGGGTAACCCATTACATAATTACCATCAGCATCATAAATTGGTCCATAGGACTTATTCCAAATATGTTTATGATAAGTAAATATTTGATTTTGTGCATCCCATAATTTATCTGTAATGACAATTTTTATTTTGTGGACATCCCCCAAATATTGATTATCCTTCCGAGCATGGAATTCATCACCAATCTCCATATTCCAAACTTTATACCTATTGGTTCCTTCAATAGTCATAGAATCATTTATACCACCGGCATACTGATAGAACTCCTTGTGAAATGGATATTCATAAAAGCCTGGACTCGAAACTAAACCACTATTTTCCCCAATTAATATAAATTGATCATTTATACCATCTGGAATAACTACAAGAGAAGAATCCATTTTTGTTAAGCTGATATATTTCGAAGTGTCCAAATTATCCATTGCATTTCCAACCAATATTGAATCAACTTTAGCCTCAATAAAATCACCATTATCAAATTCAATTATCGTCCAACTCTGACCAAGTAATTCCCTAGTACGTATTTCAAGATTGTTCCCAACTCTGTTCTGAAAGGTATAATTCCCCAAAGAATCCATTTGTATATTATCGCCAAACCAATTTGCAATCCCCCAATATATCCCATTGTCTTGAAGAGTATCAAAACTATAATTTTCAAAAACATCCAATTCTGGATTGTCCAATTCAAAATTAAAAGTTGGAGCCAAATAAAATGTTGTAATTCCAGCTACTTCTTCCGTAGAATCTATAACAACTGGAAATTCAAAATTTGCGCTAGCAAACTTCAAACTATCTTGACTAAATAAAGCATAGGGTGCTTGGGCACTAGAAAACTGGCTGAATACCAGCCCTATAATTACTATAAATATTTTTTTCATTTTCAATCAATTCTAATTATAAATCGAAGTTACTCTTTTCCTTTAGAAATCATGACATACTGAAAACCACAATTATAGCTAAATATCTAATTGAATTAATGGCTAAAAGCAAGTGAAATTTATCTGAATTCAAGCTTGGAAATCATCCAATTTGAGACTAGCTTAAAGCTAATTTAACACATAAAATGATTGGTAATCATCCATTTTTACCAATATAATTAATCGAATTAAAAATTAAACAAATGAAAAAAAAGTATCAATTTTTATCCTTAGTATGCCTACTATTAATAAGCTTTAGCTCTATAGTATATTGCAAATCTGATAATCTAAGAATTTTTGACGCCATCATAGAATGTGAGGCAGACTGTACCTTCGGTTCTTGTAGCGCTAGCTGTGATCAAGGAGGTGTAATTTCAGGAGGTGGAGGTGCCATCTGCACTTGTTATGGTGGATTTCCTTCCTGTGGCTGTGGTGAAGGTCATAGTGCTCAAATAGCGTATACTATCAATAAACTGCATCTAGACAATATGCAAGAGCTAACTGAAGTTACCGCCAATTTTAATTCTGAAATTGGAATAATTTTTCACAAATCACTTATAGACAATATCCGCAATGGAATACTAGAAGCGAGTACCAATGAAAGAGATATTAGTAGATACCAAAGGTTAAGAAACCAATTTAAAACCCTGAATCACACAGAAAAGGAACACATACAAGAATTTATAGAAAGTAAAAATTAACTAAAATAGTCGGTGGTAATTTTAGCGATTACTACCGACTATTTTTTAAAAAAATGCACGTTTTATTACCTCTTAATCACTCAAGTCTTATTGGTTAAAACTAAATTTAGTAAATACAAAGTCAGCTTTACTAATCGCTTTCATCAATAATGGCTTAGCCTTTGTATCGAAATCCACATTGGCGAATAACTTTTCATTATCCTCCAAGCTATCCCACTCAACAATGAATTGCATATGTGGAACATAGGTGGCTTGATCTTTTGAATCCACCGCACTTAAGTTTAAAATAAATTCTGGGTAAGTTCCGCCGTAATTTCTTTTAATAGGTTCCGAAACCTCAAAATACTTCTGTAAGCTAGCCTTGGATTTTTTATCTGTATTTAAATCTGCAGATCCAAACTCGTATACTTTATCCGATCGGAAAGTAATATCCTTACTTTCTGCTACTTCAAAATAGCCTAAATTCACTTCCTTAAGCGCTTCATCTCTGAGGTAAACAATTTTCTTAAATTCGGCATCAGCAAGTAATTTTAAGCGAGCTTCAACTGTTGGCCATTCAAAAATTGCCACCATATTAGATGGCAATAGGCTGCTTTCATTTTTAACTACCCCAAATCCTCCTATCATCTTTGCCCCATATTTTGCCATAAGTGGCATTGCTTTTGGGAAGTATTCACTATTTAATTGATCCATTTTCTCAGGCCGTATATCGGCAAAAGCCAATTCGTACACCTTTCCCTTTTTAAAAGAAACTGTTTGCATTTTTAAGGAATGATCTTCACATTTTGTGTCGCAAACATGGGAAGAATTAGCAGTTGACATCTTCTTGATGTTATTACTGCAAGAAGTAGTTGCGAAGGCTAAAGCAATTAATCCACTAAATGCAATTGATTTGAATTGATTCATTTTTAGGCTTTTCATGATTTTAGAATTTATCGTTTATATCTTTGTTTGTAGTTTCATCTTAAGGTCTTCCCTATCCAATATTTCAATTCCTGTTTCACTGTGAATCTTTAAACCTTGGAGTAGGAATTCAATGTCCTTTTCAATTTTAGATTGTATCACCAACTTATTTAGCAACGTACCAATAGCGCCCAACTTCATATCATATTTTATGGTTATGGAAACCTTTGTTGTATTGGTAGATAGATCATGGAGTTGAAAATCGGCTAGGAAATCTTTAACAGGAGGTGCCTTTTCTAATGGTTCAACCTGGAGTATGTATCCCGATCCCTCTTCCCATTGTTTTACGCTTTCCAGAATTTTACCAGAAGGGATTAATACACAGACTCTTTCAGCTCCCTTTCCCATTGTTTGGTCAGTATTATAGTAAGATCTACTGATGCCTGGATGATACTTCTGAACCGCATCGAAGTCAGAAAGAATAGACCAAATCGATGATTTCGATGCACTTATTTCAATGTGTCTTTTAAATGTTGTCATGCCTTGTTCGTTTAATCTTTAAACAAACATAGGTGCAATTTTTACCCGATAAATTTTTATGTAGACAATGGGACGATATGATTCAAATCCCTTCTAGAATTGTGGTGAATGGGAGGGTTGTGGTAAATGGGAAGGTGATTTTATTAAAAAATAGAATTAAAACTAACCTTGATATTCAGAATATAAAGCTTGAATACGTTCATTTTTGGATCTTGATACAGGTATTCTAATAGGAAGGGAATTACTTTCCAGAAAATATCCCCTGGAGTTTCCTTGCAACGATAAATCTTGATTTAAATTAATCATAAAACTCTTATGGCAGCGCACTATAGAATGAACAGATGACAGTTGATCTTCAACCCTCTTTAAACTAATGCGCAACATTTTATTTTTCAATATTCCAGAATCGTTCCAATATATGGTACAATAATTATCATTCGCTTTTACAAAAGCTAAATCTTGAGGATCAAAAACCAGACTATCCAATGTTTGTGAAGAAATTTCAATACTTGAAGCGATCAGCTTCTTGGGTACAAAGGTCGATTTTTCATCCGATAGATTGCATCTATCCAGAATATGTTGGAATCGACTATCCTCTCTAACTATAGAGAATATAGGGTTACACTTCAATTCAGCTGGAAATATACCAATGCCGAGATCCACTGCCCGCTCGGCATATTTAAAAAAGGCATTATAATCCAATTGCCCTAACTTAACTATAGCCATAGCATACTCAAACACACCTGTATCATCTTTAATTTTCAAGTCAATGATTTGAGCCTCTAGATTTCTACTTTCTCGATGATAGTTGCCTTTTGAATAGGCATACCCCAAATTAGCATACGCCAATGGGTTTAAGGAATCTTTTGCAAGGAGACATTTGAAATCCTCTATGGCTGATTCCAAGTTTCCCATAAAAAGGTTTGCATATCCTCGATATTCCAATAGTGCCGTTGATGAATGGTCTATATTCATTGCAGCATTGATAAAATCCAATGCTTTTTGATATTTTCTATTATACAACTGTATCCGGATCATCATTCCATGATGCGGAAGGGCCAGAGGATCAATTTTTATAGTTCTAGCAGCGTGTTTTTCCGCCTGATCAAATTCTCTTTTGTGGATATGATACATCGCCAAAATATGATGCGCTTTCAAATTGGCTGAATTTAATCTTAACGCTTGATCAAGATTAATTTTTGCGCGCGCAAGATCTCTACTGTGATATATATCAACGAAGGCAGCAGAGACATAAGAATCCGACCGCTTATCATTTATCAGTAAAGCCTTATCAACATATTTCTTGGCAGCGATAAAAGCCTCATTGGGCTGATCATAGCCCATCATACCAATAATACAAAAAGAGTCTGCTAGGGATGCATACGATTCTGCCATTTCCCTATCCTCTTTAATGGATAACTTGAAATAACGAATGGCCGTCAAAATTTCCTCGCAGGTGTATCGATGCCAGTGATAAAGACCTTGTAAATAGTATTCACGGGCCTTACTATGCACCAATTCAATGCTTTTAACACCTTTACCAATGGCCGATTCAATTATTATCTCGGCCAACTCATTTAAAGATTGTGTCCATGAATTTAATTCAAACACCCGCTTATCGCTAAACAACAATTCTTCATTCTTGGTTAAAAAAAGTCGAGTAGATAACTGATAAGCGCCTTCTTTAAAATGAATATTCCCTTCTACCACAAAATCGATATCAAAACGCTCTTGAATGGTGAATAGTGGAATTGAATTATTGGAAAGATAAACACTAGTAGATCTAGAAGTAATTTTGAGTGCTGAATTACACACAATAAGGTGATTCAATTCCTCCATAACTCCTTCAGATAAATAATCTAAGTCGCTAAGTACGGATTCAACCTTAAAAGGTACAATCAGAATTTTCTTCATTTGCATTTGTTGCTTCAATAAATTAACTACTAATTTATTGAAAATAGATGTATTATGATACTATTAAATCTACCCTTAAACCATTTTTTTTCTCAATTCCAATACGGTAATTTCAGGCCACATCCCTACTCTTCCTGGAAAGGCATGAAAACCGAATCCACGATTTACATACAGATACTTTCCAAACTCCTGATAAAGGCCACCCCAATATTTATAGATATACTGTACAGGACTCCATTTAATAAATCCAGGAATTTCTATTCCAAACTGAGAGCCATGTGTATGCCCACTCAGGGTCAGCTGATATTTAGTATCGTGCTGTTTTACTTCATGCTCCCAATGAGATGGATCATGAGACAATAATATCTTAAAGGCATCCGCATCTAGATTACCAGTAGCTTTCTTCAAGTCTCCCATTTTCTTAAAACGGTGTCCCCAATTTTCAACACCAACCAGAGAAATTTTATCTGTTCCATTATCCAACTCCACTTGCTCGTTGCATAATAAGTTAAAATCTATGGTAGCATGCATTTCCTTAACATCGGCTAGATTCTTATCCTTATCTTCCGGAGAATCCCAATCTATATAATCCCCATAATCATGATTTCCTAAAATAGAATGCTTTCCATACTTAGGTGTTTTCAATTTCTTAAAAGTTGAAATCCAAGGAATCATCTCTGTTGCTTTATTATTAACCAGGTCACCAGTGAATACCAACAAGTCAGATTTTTGGGCATTGATCAAATCAACGGCATATGCTATTTTCTCCGTTTTATCGAAACTTCCAGAATGGATATCTGAAATCTGAGTAAGTGTAAAACCGTCGAATGATTCTGGCAAATCATCAAAATATAACGTATGCTTCAATACACGGAAATTGTATTTCCCTTTAAGAATTCCGTGAATCATTCCTGCAAGTGGTATAGCTGCTACACCCAGTGCTAACTTACTTATAAAAGCTCTTCTATCCGGAAAATAGCCCAAGCTTGAATCCCCCTCCACAAATTGATTTTTCACCAATTTGAATCCAGCAATCAAAAGCCTAGAGATATCTTCTGATAACATAAAGGCAATTAAAATTATCTGAGGAACTATCAATAAAAATAGGGCTCCCATAGCTTGTAAACTATCTCTGGTAACCCCTATTCTTCTATCGAATTGAGACAAACCATAAAAGAAATAGATCAATGTTCCTAAACAGATAAGGGCGTATAAACCCAATAGCCAAGGATTTCTAGTTATGGTTTTGATTGTTTGGTAGGCATAAAATTCTATTACAAATAATAGAACAGAAATGATAATCCATTTAGTCATGGTGGTGTGGTAAAATTAGCTGGACCAATATTAAGCAATATTAAAAACATAAAAATAGAAAAGCCCAATTTTACACTATTTTTAACAGTGAAAAATGAGGCTTCTCATGAAAGAAGTATTTTAAATACTATTTAATATCGTCGTAATCTATATGCATAATAATCTGAATCATAGTCTTCATCAAAATACATGAAGTTTCCAGATATATCAAAGTTAACGCCTCTGATGGTAAAACTCTCTCCAGAGAAACTATCGTTCAAATACAATTCAAAATGATAATCTGACTGACCACCGTGCCCTCCATCAAAAAACACCTCCCAAGATCCTGTATAAACCTGCCCAGTATGACGATCTCTTAATTTCGCATAATTGTCATTGTGTAGGTCCAAAACGAAGTCGTAATAATCAGCTGTGATATTTACTGTATTACTCCCATAATCGAGTAAGACCTGGTCGAAAGTCCAAGTACCCACCACTTCATTTTCATAGGGGTCTACGGAATCTTCAATATGAATTTCACAGCTTGTAAATAGAATAGCTACTAAACTTAAAAGGAAATAGGATTTCTTAATGGTTAAAAGCTTTTTCATAATCATTGATTTTAATTCTAATCAGCGATTTTCAAATACCATTCCAAAAAAATTAAAAGCTTGAGTCTGATAAGTTAACAATTCTAAAAATAAACCGGTTTCGCCGTAAAATGGATAAATCCACGTATTAGAGCATACGTTCTCTTAATTTATCCAAGCTGATATTATAGTCGAGTGTACCATCCTCACAAAAAGAAATACTTCCTCTCTCTTCTGATACTATTATTACCTGTGCATCGGTACTTTCTGTAAGCCCCAACCCAGCACGGTGACGCATACCATATCCAAGTGGTAAATCTCTCCTTTCACTAACAGGTAGAATACAGCTAGCAGACAAAATCCTATTGTGTGCTATAACCATGGCTCCATCGTGTAATGGACTATTTTTAAAAAAAACACTCTCTATAAGGGCAGGTGAAATGCTACCGTCAATCTCTTTACCACTACCTCTTATAAAACTAAGGTCAGATTCCTTTTGAAGAACAATAAGAGAGCCTGTTTTTGTTTTAGACAACTTTTCAACTGCTTCCAGAATCAACTCCATATAAAATTTCTTCTTTGAAGCTTCCTTTTGTGTGAGCCCCAACAAAAATTCCTTTCGATTTCTAAAAGAAGTATTTCCAATCATCAATAAGAATTTTCGGATTTCTTGCTGAAATACAACGATCAATGCAATGACCCCAACACCAATAAACTGACCGAGAATCTCTGTTAACAATTGCATATTGAGGACTTCTACCAACTTCCAAAGCAAGTATAAAGCACCTACACCTAATAAAATTTTAATTGCAGCTGTACCTTTTACCAATTTATATATTTGGTAGATCAGAACACTTACGAGGACAATATCTATTAGGTCCAATATGTTAAAGTCGAAGATATTCAATATGCTATTATCTAGTTAGTTGATCAATTTCTATACACTGTTTAGCCTCCTTTACATCATGAACGCGTAGAATTTTCGCGCCATTTCTCAAGGCTACCATATGTGCAGCTGATGTTGCATTTAAGGCTTCTTCTGCTGTGATCTTGAAGTGCTTATGAAACATTGATTTCCTTGACAAACCAACCAGAATTGGTTTATTGAATAAATCAAAAATAGCCAGCTTTTTTAAGATTTCATAATTGTCAATAATATCCTTTCCAAAACCAAAACCTGGATCTAAGATAATATCATTTACACCATTTAAGTGCAATTGGTTCAATTTATCTGAAAAGTATCCAACAACTTCATCAATCAGATGATCGTAAAGCGTATTGTTTTGCATGGTCGCTGGGACACCTCTCATATGCATCATAATATAAGGAACCTGTAAAGAAGCAATGGTGGAAAACATTTTATCATCAAGACTGCCAGCTGAAATATCGTTGATAATACACGCACCTCTTTCTACGGCTCCTTTTGCAACCTCAGACCTAAAAGTATCAATGGATATTAAAGCCTCAGGGAAGTTAGTCGTGATTTTTTCTAGATCTGAATATAAGCGTAATTTTTCCTCTTCCAAATCTAGCATATCAGCACCTGGACGGGAAGATATTGCACCAATATCGATAAAGTCAGCCCCTTCTTTTAGATGCTGTTCCACCTTTTTCAAGAATAAATCTTGTTTGTTATTAACATTTCCATCGTAAAAAGAATCGGGTGTTAGATTAACGATACCCATAACCTTAGGTCTATCAAAATAGACCAATTTCCCTTTACAGTTGATTGAATTGTTTGTTTGGAACATATCCTAGATTATAATTAAAACGGGCTTACAAAATCTTTAAATAATGGAGCTATAGCATCTTTATCTGATAGGATAGGTTCTGTAGACAATTCCCAATCAATCCTTAAATCAGCATCATCCCAACGAAGAGAACCTTCCGCTTCTTTATTATACAGATTACTGCATTTATAACTAAAGACTGTATTGTCTTCTAAAGTTAGAAAACCATGAGCAAATCCAACAGGAATATATAGCATAGTTTTGTTCTTATCACTCAAAATTGCTTTATAACTCTTACCATAGGTAGGAGAATCTTTTCTTAAATCTACAGCAACATCCAAAACAGATCCCGTAATTACCCGTACCAATTTGGCTTGACCGTGTGGATTGCATTGAAAATGTAACCCTCTCAACACTCCTTTAACGGATTTTGACTGATTATCTTGCTTAAAATCATTTGGAATAGCCAAGTCGTTGAAAAGTTCCTCATTCCAAGATTCAAAAAAATACCCACGTTCATCTTCAAAAACCCTTGGTTGTAAGAGGTATAAGCCCTCTATGCCTGTTTCAATTTTTTTCATTCTATTATATTTCTGTAAATAGGAGAACAAATGTAATTAAAGAAATGGTATATTTGGGTAGCACAAATTTAGTTTTTTATGAAGGCCGACAGAATTACACCGTTTCATTTAATCAATTTCCTTTATATAGGTTTTGCGCATCTTACAGATGGTAAAATAACGGACAAAGAATACGCAGAAATTCAGAAAAGCTCTGCTAAATGGTTTAAGGTGGATTTTAATAATATTTCCCTATTCAACCAAATTTTAGAGGAAACTACACAATGGTACAATTCTATTGAATCTGACAATGAAAAGTACCAAACTCTATTGGAGATTGCTACTCAAATTAGAAACATTAAAGAACTTTCAGAAGACAATCGTAAGGAAATATTATCCAATCTACGAGACATTGCAGTTGCTGATGGACATTTTGAAGAGAATGAAAAACGCATGCACGACGTTATCGGAAAGAATTTAGGGATAAACATAATGACCTCAGATAATCAAGATGTAGGTAGGAAGATTGGATTTTAGTCCATTAAGCGTTTCCTTTTAAATTGGATTTTATTTGAATTATGAGACAAATAGTATAGAATTAAACAAAGATTAATTCTTAAATTTGCCAAAACAAAGAAAAAAGATATGCAAAGTCAATTAAACACAATAGACGAGGCGTTAGAAGATATAAAAGCAGGGAAGGTTGTCATTGTAGTAGATGATGAGGATCGTGAGAATGAGGGTGACTTTGTTTGTGCTGCTGAATTGGTAACTGCAGAGACTATCAACTTCATGGCAACCCATGGACGTGGATTGATTTGTACTCCCCTACCTGAAAAGCGTTGTAAAGAACTAGGTTTAGATTTGATGGTTGGAAAAAACACTGATCCAAATCAAACTCAATTTACCGTATCTGTAGATAAAATTGGTGATGGTGTAACGACTGGGATTTCAGCGGCAGACCGTGCTAAAACAATTCTTGCCCTTGTTGATAGAACAACAAAAGAAGATGATCTATCTAGACCAGGTCATATTTTCCCATTGAAAGCAAGAAATGGTGGTGTATTAAGAAGATCAGGACATACTGAAGCTGCAATAGACCTTGCTAGATTAGCTGGTTTGGACCCTTCTGGAGTTATCGTTGAGATAATGAACGAGGATGGTACAATGGCTAGACTTCCTCAACTTTTGAAAATTGCTAAAAAATACGATCTTAAGACAATTTCTATTGAAGATCTTATTAGCTATAGAATGCAAAACGAAAGTCTGATAGAGCGTATTGAAACTGTCAACTTACCAACAGACCATGGAGAATTCAAATTGACTGCTTATACACAAGTCAATACGGGAAGAAATCACCTTGCTATCCACAAAGGAGAATGGGACCCTAGTGAAGAAATCTTGGTTAGAGTACACTCTTCATGTATGACGGGTGATATTTTCGGTTCTTGTAGATGTGATTGTGGACCACAATTACATACTGCTATGCAAATGGTAGAAGAAGAAGGAAAAGGAGTTATCGTTTATATGAATCAAGAAGGAAGAGGAATTGGTTTGGTAAACAAACTAAAAGCTTATAAACTTCAAGAAGAAGGATACGATACTGTTGAGGCAAATGTTAAACTTGGTTTCAAAGAAGACGAAAGAGAATATGGTGTAGGTGCTCAAATCCTACACGATCTTGGTGTCCACAAAATGAAATTAATGACCAACAATCCAAAAAAACGTACCGGTTTAATGGGCTATGGACTTGAGATTGTTGCAAACGTTCAACTTGAAATAACAAGTAATAAATATAACTGGGATTATCTCCATGCGAAAAAGCATAAAATGGGGCATGATTTAAAACAGTTTGATTAAAGCTCAAAAAGGCAAATCCCACAAGGATTTGCCTTTTTTATTATAATAAAAATTCATTTTTATATTTCACTTACAATCTAAGCTAAGAATCATAAAAAAATCCCTATTTTAGTTGGCCTTTAGAACTGTACAGCAGAGAACTCCAATCTATCTAAATGTCAAAATCTTAACGAATTCATTACATGAGTATTTCTATTATTGTAACATTTTCATTGATACTAATTGGTGCCATTATATTGTTTATGGCCATATTGGGAACAAGAAAAATAATGGAATTAATAGTTGAATTGAACTACCATAGAAGGTGGAGGATATTGTTTATTCTCATGCTGATTTTCTTAGTTGGTTATTTAGCTACTGCATATTTAGTTTGGAGTCAAAAATCAAATGCTCTACTAATTATGGTAGGCGCAATGTTTCTTTTCGTTTCCGTATTTGTATATATCGTTGTGAAATCAGGTTGGCAGACCATTCTTGATCTTAAAAAAAGAACTACATACGCTACCAATCACGCAAAAATGCTACAGGCATCTCAAAAAGAATTACGCTTTATAAACAAGAAACTCCTATCTCAGAATAAAGGACTAGAACGCTTCACATATATTGCCTCACATGACCTCCAAGAACCCTTAAGAACCATAAATAGTTTTATTGGACTTTTTGAGGAAGAATATCAGGACCAATTGGATGAACATGGTAAACTTTACCTTTCCTATATCTCTCACAGTTCAACAAGAATGAGCGAATTGATTAAATCACTTTTGGACCATACCAGAATTGGTAGAGAAAAAACCATTGAAGCGGTAAATTGCACTGTTTTAGTTCAAGAAGTTTTGGAGGATCTAAGAACGCTAATTGATGAAACTAATGCCACTATTGAAATAGATGATTTGCCTCAATTAAATGCCTATAAGGTTGAATTAAAACAGTTGTTTCAAAATTTAATCAACAATGCTATTAAATTTAGAAAACCTGGAACCAACCCAATCGTGCAAATAAAGGCTGAATTGAAAAATAATAAATGGATATTTAGAGTGATTGACAATGGAATTGGAATAGAAAAACAATTTATTAACAAGATTTTTGAAATTTTTCAACGACTCCATAATAGGCAACAATACGAAGGAACTGGAATAGGTCTAGCACATTGTAAACGAATTGCAGAACTACACAATGGTCATATTTGGGTAGAATCTGAATCAAATAAGGGCAGTACATTTTATTTTTCCATTCAAAGTTAATACATTTGGTCATCCCCCACTAAATATGACATAACTATGAATTCTAAACTAAAAGGAGTTTTACTTATAGATGATGATGAACCAACAAACTTTCTACACAAGCACGTTTTAAAGCGTTCTAAATGCACCGAGAATATATTTGTAGTAAACGATGGTAAAGAAGCGTTAGACTTCCTTACTTGCAGTGGAAAATACGACTATCTGGAAAGTTATCCAGAAATAGATCTTATCCTTTTGGACATCAATATGCCTAGAATGTCTGGCTGGGACTTTCTAGAAGAATATAAAAAGCTTCCAGAGGATCATAAAGGACAAATTATCATTATCATGCTTACTACCTCTCTGAATATTGAAGAAAGGGAAAAAGCAGAAAGCATGAAGGAGATATCTGGTTTCAAAAATAAATCCCTTACATCCGATATGATTCAGGAAATACTAGATGACTATTTCGAAACTAAAAATGCCTAATTTTCTAAAAAACTAGCGGAATTCAGACGTATTCAAAAGTAATTATTAGAATATATTAAACGCTATTTTTGTGATCCTGAACCCCCTATATATACAGACAAAAAAAAAATCAAATTGGGCTTGGAAACTTGGAAAAGTTTGACCTATATTTGCACCGCAATCAAGGCGAGGTAGCTCAGTTGGTTAGAGCGCATGATTCATACTCATGAGGCCGGCAGTTCGAATCTGCCTCTCGCTACAATAGTAGCAATACTTGATAATTTTACCAGAACCAACAACTAAGGTGAATTCATTCACCGCCTGGCGAGGTAGCTCAGTTGGTTAGAGCGCATGATTCATACTCATGAGGCCGGCAGTTCGAATCTGCCTCTCGCTACAACAAAAAGCTCATCTAGAATCTAGATGAGCTTTTTTCATTAAAACAAGAATAATTTTACAACTCCCGAATCAATCGAATCATTTCTACATTATGCGAATGGTTTGCACTATAAGACATTACTAGCGTTCCCTTTAAACCGTCAATTGCGGCTATGGCAAATACCTCCGTTTCATCATCTGGATTAGTCATACAGTCAAATCTGTAATTTTTGATAATCCTTAATTCAGATGGTTGATATAGCTTTTTTGAATATAACGCTAATACTCCATCATCATCGGCTCTGAAATCTTCAGTAAAACCCTCCTTCGTCAAGCTATTAATAGCCTCTGTCAATGTCTCAAATACATTTCTGTCCATAACACAAAATTCATCAATTAATATATCATGTGTTTGATACAAAAAATTTATTTTGTACCCTTTAACCTATATAGGGAATACAATAAAATTAGAATAAATTTTGTAAAAACACAAGGACTAAACAGCTTAATATCAAAGGTTTTCAAATTTATTTTTTATTTTAAGCTTCTTTAATTCACCAATCCTATACAGTGCAAGGCCTTTAGGAATAATTGACAATTATTGTTTTAAGGCAAATAATTTATCAGCAAGGATAACAAGCTGATTCAGGTCTAATTACACATCCAATTTATAGCAATTCTAACATTAATTGATTAATTTTATAATTCTCGGATTTACAGTCACTTACCGTTTTTTCAATATATGCAATTTTGGAATAATAGCCTTTAAATTTAACTGCCATGAAACTAAAATTCAATCTATTATATATACTAGTTCCTATTCTAATAGGGATAATTTCCTGCAAGGAAGACTTTGATGTTACACCGGAAAGATCTGAATTTGCAAAACTAGAATTACAGCTGCAAGATCTTGAAGATCTAGGCCCTGATTATATTTATGAAGGATGGGTGATAGCTGATGGATCGGCTATTTCAACAGGTGTTTTTACCGTTGGATCGAACGGGAAACCAATCAAATCTTCCTTTTTAGTAGAAAAACATGCATTAGAAATCGCTACTGCCTTTGTACTTACTATAGAACCCTTTCCTGATAATAATCCAAATGCAAGTGCTACCCATATTATAGGCGGAAGCTTTGATGGCAATACCGCTGAACTGTCCATTGGCCATAGTAGTGCCTTTAATACAGATTTCTTGAATTCAACTGGGACCTTCATCTTAGCCACTCCTACCGATCAAGATTTAAACAATGAAAATAGTGGTATCTGGTGGTTAGACCCAAATGCTGGCCCTGGCCCTTCCTTAGTCTTACCTGCATTAACTAGTGGATGGAAATATGAAGGCTGGGTAGTGATTGGTGGAATAGCCGTCAGTACTGGAACTTTCACCGACCCCAATGCTAAAGATGATAAAAATAGATATGGTGGTACTATTCAGTCCCCAGCATTCCCAGGAGAGGATTTTTTATTCAGTGCACCACTAGGATTAGACTTCCCTATAAATTTGGCCTCTGCAGATGTTGTAATTTCTGTAGAACCTGACCCAGATAATGCTGTCACTCCTTTTAGTTTAAAACCATTAACTGGAATTATCCCCCATTTGGCAACTGATCATTTCAGCTACCCTATGAACAATACTATTACGAATAAAATGCCATCTGGGATAGCTGCTAGATAATGAATTTATTCAAATGCAGGTTGCAAACCTGGCTCATAACGCCAAGGGAAAGGCCCCATGTGCATATCCAACATTATCCGCCATACATTCAAGCTCAACCATTCTTCATACATGTGCCAATGTGCATATTTGGGTAACTTCACTTTACTGGGAATCTCAGTGAAATGAGTTCCCTTCTCAAATTCAGCTACTATAGCTGCCTGCATATCTTGAATAAACTCTCGCGCCAAAACAACATCTGAGCGGTTTCCTACAACTCTTCCATGCGCAAATAAAGCAATCTCAAAATCCAAGTTCTCAATTCCTGCAATAGCCCTCACAGTTCCACCTATATTGAAATCAGGTACGATACTAAATAGTACGCGGTCTGGCGTTATTAGGTCACTGATATATACCATTTTTTCAACTGGAAAATAGAAAACAGTCATCCCCAATCCATGACTATTGGGATAGTGATATAATTCCATCTTTTTATTCCCAAAGTTCATTTTCTTAAAGGATCCTACCCAGCTCTTATCGGGTACTCGCATATCCTTATGTGGGTTCTCTTTCATCCATTCGGTTGCTTCGTAATGTGCATAACTCCGTACGCCAACATCCTCAAAGACCTTCCCCCCACCAGAATGATCCCAGTGGTTATGACTGTAGAATAAATATTTGATGGGCTTAGAAGTCAGCTCAGATATAGCTTTCTTTAGAGCTGTGGCATGTGCCGTATTAACAGGTTCTATGACGACTACCCCCTTATCGGTAAGCATAAAAAAAGAATTATAACCCGAGGCTCCAACAAAACAATACATGTCTTTTGCTACTTCCACAACCTTTGATTCTTGCGCTTTACAGAAGGATGAAAATGTCAAAAAGAATACGATAAATAGAAGTAGCCCTAATAGTTTATTTAGATTTTTCATAACAATTATTTTAAATTATAAATCGAGATTACTGCAGATGACATATAAATCCTACCCTATTAAACACCCGAGTAAATTAGCTGATAATCTGACACTTATAAAGATAGTGATTATTCTAAAGTCCTTAACTTCAATTGAATAATAAAACAAAAATGGAATTCAATTAGGCGCGATTCATTTATTTTGTAACTAACTGATTCTCTATTCAATTCGGTAATTTGGTTGGCTTTTAAACTAAATATTTCTGAATCTAATTGACGGTCTCAATACTACCATATTTTACACGCTATTTTCTGCTAGAATCCCTTCGGTTCTAGGAATTTTATCATATTTTAGCAAGATTGATTTAAAAACCTCCCTTTATTAAATTAGTATAAGATGTTAAAGAAAATTATTTTCATTTCACTTTGCATGGTGCAAACTATTACCATAGCTCAGAAGGAAGGAATAACATTAGAAGACATTTGGAAAAATGGAAGCTATCAACAGGACAATATTTGGGGGGTAAACTCCATGAATGATGGCAGTCATTTTTCAATGATTAATTACAAGAGTGCTGACTCAAGAAGTATAGACAAATACAGCTATGCCAATTTTGAGCAAGTATCCACGATAATGACTTCAGAGGATGTCAACAATTTAGCCTTTACAGGTTATTCATTTAGTTCTGACGAGGAAAAGGTAATGCTTCCTGTGAATACAGAATCTATTTACCGTCACTCTACAAAATCAGAGTACTATATCTACAACAGAACGAATAAGTCTGTAGAGAAATTGTCGGAAGGAAAACAAAGACTTGCTACCTTCTCTCCAAATGCTAACAAGGTTGCTTTTGTTCGTGAAAACAATTTATTTGTAAAAGACCTAAGTTCAAACGAAGAAGTCCAAGTAACTTTTGATGGTGAATACAACAAAATCATCAACGGTGCTACGGATTGGGTTTATGAAGAAGAGTTCGGTTTTGATAAAGGATTTGCTTGGAATAGTGATGGTACAAAAATAGCCTACTATAGATTTGATGAATCTGAAGTTCCTGTATTTTCAATGGACCTATTCCAAAATCAATTGTACCCAGATCAATATACTTTCAAATATCCAAAGTGTGGAGAAACAAATGCAAAGGTTTCTATTAGAGTATATGACCTAAAAAGCAATCAAAGCATTTCTACAAAGATTGCTAAAGGAGATGAATTTTATATTCCAAGAATTCTTTGGACAAAGGATCCAAACCAATTAAGTATTCAACGATTGAATCGTCACCAAAACGAATTAGATTTTTTAATTGTAAACGCAACGGATGGTGCAGCCACAACAATCTTTACTGAAAAGGATGATGCCTATGTTGACATTCACGATAATTTAAGATTCCTGAAAGATGGAAAACACTTTATTTGGACAAGTGAAAAATCTGGATTCAACCATATTTACCTTTATAACTTAAAGGGAAAGGAAATAAGACAAATTACTACTGGAAACTGGGAGGTAACTAATTTCTATGGTTACAACGAGAAAAGTAAATCACTTTATTACCAATCTGCGGAAGAATCTCCACTTAAAAGAGCGGTTTATAAATCCAACATCAAAGGTAAAGGGAAAAAGAAGATTAGTGTAAATACAGGTACCAACAATGCCAATTTCAGTAATAACTTCTCTTATTTCATCAATACATTCTCTGACGCCAACACACCAAACATTATTACACTTAGAGGTGACAATGGTCGTTTGATTAAAGAACTTAAGAACAGTGAAAAGTTGGTGAAAAAATTGGATAAGTTAAACCTTAACCAAAAGGAATTCATTCAATTTACGACAAAGGAAGATGTTCAGTTGAACGGTTGGATGATTAAGCCTAAAGACTTTGATCCAAACAAACAGTATCCAGTACTGATGTATCTATACGGTGGACCAGGTTCTCAACAAGTAACAGATGCTTGGGGTGGATCAAACCTTATGTGGTACCACTTCCTTGCTCAAAAAGGCTATATCGTAGCTTGTTTTGACAATAGAGGAACAGGTGCTCGTGGTAGAGACTTCAAGAAATGTACATATATGAATCTTGGTGATCTTGAAACACAGGATCAAATGTCTGCCAATAGATTTCTAGCCTCTCTACCATTTGTAGATGGTAACAGAATCGGTATCCAAGGATGGTCTTATGGTGGATTCATGTCTTCAAACTGCCTATTTAAAGGAAATGACATCTTCAAATTAGCTATCGCTGTAGCCCCAGTAACAAACTGGAAATACTACGACTCTATTTATACAGAAAGATACATGCGTACCCCAAAAGAAAACAACGATGGTTATGAGAACAACTCTCCTATCAACCATGTTGACAAGCTAAAAGGAAAATACTTATTGGTACATGGCTCTGCAGATGACAATGTACATTATCAAAATACAATGGAACTAATCACTGCCTTGGTTGCTGCAAACAAAGACTTTGATTTGGCTATCTACCCAGATAAAAACCATGGTATTTATGGTGGAAATAACGGTAACACACGTTTACACCTATTCAACAAAATGACTTCATTTATAATGGAAAACCTGTAATTAGCAGGTTTTCCATTTCTTATTCATATATCAATCAACAAACTAACAAATATGGAAAATAAGGATATGCTATTCGGCCATCCCAAAGGATTGTTCGTATTATTTTTAACAGAAATGTGGGAACGTTTTTCTTACTATGGAATGCGTGCCATTCTAGTAATCTACATGATTGCTACTGCGAGCAGTGAAAATGGACCTGGTTTAGGTTGGACAGAATTAGAAGCTTACCAACTTTATGGATGGTACGTTATGCTTGTATATGTTGTATCTATTCCTGGAGGAATACTAGCCGATAAAGTTCTTGGGCAGAAAAAAACAGTTATGCTCGGGGCAAGTATATTGGTTTTAGGACATGGTACACTTGCGATAGAAGAAAACTGGGCGTTCTTCACGGGGCTTGGACTAATCATTCTTGGAGTTGGTTGTTTAAAACCTAATATTTCTACCATGGTTGGTGGTTTGTATGCACCAGGTGATGATAGAAGAGATAAAGGTTTTAGTATTTTCTATATTGGTATTAACCTAGGTTCTTTATTGGCAACAACATTCATTGGATTGGTAGTTGCTAAATGGGGTTGGCATGCTGGATTTGGTATGGCCGGAGTTGCCATGTTATTTGGTTTATTAGTGTATATCATAGGTCATAAACATCTGGAGCATGTTGGTAACAAACCAACAGCTGAACAAAAGAAGGATGATGTATCTATTCCAAAATTATATGGAAACCTATTGAGATCACCAAAACAACTGGGAATAGTAATGGTATTACTTGCTCTTTCTGTATATGCAGGATTTACCTTTGAAGGTGTTGATCACTGGGGTTACGGAGCCTTATTCATTTTTATTTCATTGGTAACAGGTATGATGATGATGATTTATCAGAACCTGGAAAACAAAATCATGAAAGATAGATTTCTAGTTTTGTTATTATCTTTCCTTCTAGTAATTGTATTCTGGGGAGCTTTTGAACAGGCTGGTGGTCTAATGAGTGTATATACCGAAACTAAAACGGATAGAGTATTATTTGGTTGGACTATTCCTACTCCAATGTTTCAGGGACTTAATGCTGGATTTATTCTAATATTTGCTGTTTGGATTGCAAATATCTGGGCAAAAAGAAAGTTAAAAAACAAAGAAGCTACTTCCCTATTCAAAATGGCTGTAGGTACTATTATTATGGGACTTGGATTTGTTTTTATGATTTTAGCCGTAAAAGAATATCAAATTAATGGAGAGTCAGGAATGCAATGGTTAATTTTTGCCTATTTATTCCATACTATTGGTGAATTATGTTTATCTCCAGTATCTCTTTCATTTATAACCAAATTAGCACCTGCAAGGTATGCATCGTTAATGATGGGGGCTTATTTTGCTGCTACAGGATTAGGTGGTAAAGTTGCCGGTATTTTAGGTGAAAAATCCGCTATTTTGGGTGAATACACCATTTTCACAGGTATTACCGTCTTTACAGTATTATTTGGACTATTAGTAATTGCTCTTCTAAAACCTCTGAAGCGTCTTACGCATGGTGCAGAAGATATCCATGTAAAACCTGAGCATAATTTTGAGGATTTAGATGTAGAATCTGCACACTAAAGATATAATTGATGATTAAAGAAGAAAACTTACATCCTAATGTTTTAGGACATCCTGCTGGATTATTCGTTCTATTCTTCACAGAAATGTGGGAACGATTCTCTTACTACGGAATGCGTGCATTATTGGTTCTATTCCTTACCTCTTCCCTTATGGACGGAGGCTGGGGTTGGCCAAGAGAAAATGCATTAGCACTATACGGTACCTATACCGCAATGGTATACCTTACTCCTATTTTAGGAGGTTATATTGCCGATCAAATTATAGGCTATAAAAAAGCCATTCTTTTGGGTGCCCTATTGATGACCCTAGGACATGCATCTATGGCAATTGAAACGCCATTATTCCTATATGTTGGTCTAGGATTTCTGATCATTGGAAACGGCTTCTTCAAGCCGAATATGACGTCTATTATCTCACATATGTACACAGACAAACCTGAGAAAAAGGATGGTGCCTTTACCATTTATTATATGGGGGTTAATGCTGGTGCATTTTTAGGTATTATGCTTTGTGGTTATCTTGGTGAACAGGTAGGATGGAGTTATGGATTTGGTTTAGCTGGAATATTCATGTTTTTAGGAATGCTTCAATTCAATTTCATCCAAGATATCTTTGGTAAAGTTGGTGATAAGCCACTAAAAACAGCCGATAATGAAATCAAATTGGAAGCTGGTGAAAAATTGAATCCATTTACTCAATTAGATAAGATTCTAACGGCAATTATTACCGTTGCTGGACTTGTATGGATAATGAATGATCCGTATGCTAAAATTAGTGGCAACACTATTCTAGACTTCAACGTAGGTGATATCTCGGGAGATAATTTCGTTATTATTTCTGCTGTAGTTCTATTGGTAATTCTAATAATCAGTAGAATCATTCGCTATACCACTGTAGTAAGAGATAGAATGATTGCGGTTTCGATATTTGCCTTCTTTACCATTTTCTTTTGGGCTTCATTTGAGCAAGCTGGTGGATCTATGACCATTTTTGCAGCAGATTATACGAACCGTATTTTAACGGGAACAACTGCTACAACGTTCAAAGTATTCAATACCTTGCTTACTATTGTTCCATTGGTAATCATTACTGGTGTTTTGATAAAGTTATTTAAAAAGACCTATGCAAAATACGCACTATCTAATGTTATTTTAGGGTCGTCATTTGTTATAATCTGGGGAATCGTAATATGGATTCTTATCACTGAATTCCAAAGTGAACAAACAGAGGTTGCTGCTTCTTGGTTCGGAATTTTAAATAGCTTCTTTATCATTGCCTTTGCACCGCTATTCTCTAATCTATGGGAGAGTAAATACAACCCAAGTGCTGCGGCCAAATATGGTTTAGGACTCGTATTGTTAGGAATTGGATTCGGTGCCCTAGCAATAGGTTCATGGGATATTCCTCAAGGTGCTAAAACGGCAAGTGTAAGTATGGCTTGGCTAATTATCGCCTATTTATTCCATACCCTTGGTGAGCTATGTTTATCTCCTGTCGGCTTGTCCTATGTGAGTAAATTGGTGCCTGGTAGAATGATTGCATTCATGTTCGGTGTTTGGTACTTAGCAATTGCTATTGGAAACAAAACAGCTGGATCTATGGGGGGAATGATTGATAAAGTTACTGCTGATAATTCTATAGCATTCTTTTTCTTGATTTTCACCATTGTACCAATTGGAGCAGGTGTACTAATTACCTTCTTAAATCCACTAATGAAAAAACTAATGCACGGTGTAAAATAACCGTTCCATTTTCATATTAAAAAGGCAGCTTGAGAAATCGAGCTGCCTTTTTTTATTCCCAAAATTTCTGTTGTATATTGAAAGCGTATTAAATCAACCTTTACAATAATTATATATCCCCCATGGAAGGATCAAACAAAAATAAAAATGGAAGTATTATTTCCTCTTTCATAGATTACCATTCTACCTATCAAAATAGTATTGACAATCCAGAAGAATTTTGGGCAGGTATTGCCGATTCCTTCCAATGGCGTAAAAAATGGGATACGGTTTTAGAATACGATTTTCATAAACCTGAATTCACCTGGTTTAAAGGTGGCGAATTGAATATCACAGAAAACTGTATAGACAGACACTTAGTAACAAATGCCAATGATACCGCAATCATCTGGGAGCCTAATGAACCTGGAGAGCCTAACAGATGTTTCAGTTATCAAGATTTACACGACGAAGTATGCAAGTTTGCCAATGTTCTAAAAAGTAAAGGCATTCAGAAAGGAGATCGTGTTTGTATCTATATGCCGATGGTTCCAGAACTTGCCTTTGCAGTATTGGCCTGTGCAAGAATTGGCGCTATTCATTCAGTAGTATTTGCTGGCTTTTCATCCATAGCATTAGCCACAAGAATACAAGATGCCAATTGTAAAATGCTCATTTGTTCAGATGGCGTGAAACGTGGGGCCAAAGAAGTCGATTTCAAAACGACCTGTGATGAAGCCATGAATCAGTGTCCAACCATTGAGACCTGTATTGTATTAGAACGACTAGGCCAGGATATTGATATGAAAGCTGGGAGAGACATCTGGTGGCATGAAGCGATTAGAGGAGCTAGCAGTCATTGTCCTGCTGAAATAATGAAAGCTGAAGATCCACTCTTTATATTATACACTTCCGGATCTACGGGAAGGCCAAAAGGAATGGTACATACTTGCGGAGGTTATATGGTATATACTGGCTATAGTTTTCAAAACGTAATGCAATACAAGCCAGGAGATGTCTATTTCTGTACGGCGGATATTGGATGGATTACGGGGCATTCCTATATCCTTTATGGACCACTCGCTATGGGAGCCACTACTGTCATGTTTGAAGGTATTCCCTCCTATCCAGATTATGGGAGATTTTGGGAGATTGTAGATAAATTAAAAGTCACACATTTTTATACTGCACCAACCGCTATTAGGTCTTTAGCATCTCAGGATCTATCTTATGTAGAAAGACACAGATTAGACAGCCTAAAAGTACTAGGAACAGTGGGCGAACCTATAAACGAAGAGGCATGGCATTGGTACGATGAAAAAATTGGAAAACGGAAATGCCCAATTGTAGATACTTGGTGGCAAACTGAAACTGGTGGTTTTATGATATCACCAATTGCGGGAATCACACCTACCAAACCCACATTTGCCACAAGACCCCTACCTGGGGTTCAACCCGTCTTACTTGATGATAATGGTGCAGAATTAACAGGTAACCCTGCAGAAGGAAAATTAGCTATCAAATTCCCTTGGCCCTCAATGGCTAGAACCATTTATGGCAACCATCAACGGTATAAGGACACCTATTTTTCTGAATTTCCAGGATACTATTTTACTGGAGATGGTGCTTTTAGAGACCTAGAAGGAAATTATAGAATTACTGGACGTGTGGATGATGTTATTATCGTATCTGGACATAATATGGGAACTGCTCCAATTGAAAATGTGATCAACGAACATAGCAATATCGTAGAATCTGCCATCGTAGGTGTGCCACACCCAATAAAAGGAAATAGCCTATATGCCTTTGTTATTCTATATGAAGAACTAGAGCATGAGGATCAATTGCGACAGGAGATTCTTCAGTTAATAACCCGAACAATAGGGCCTATAGCTAAACCAGATCATATTCAATTTGTACCAGGTTTACCCAAAACGAGATCCGGTAAAATTATGCGTCGAATACTGCGTAAAATTGCAGGCGGTGATAGTTCTGATCTTGGAGATATCAGTACACTATTGAATCCCGAGGTGGTTGCCGAAATAATAGAAGGATCCAATTAAAAAAAAAGACCTAGCAACTGCTAGGTCTTTTTTTATACCTAATAATTCACTAAAACTATAATTCATCTATTTTCAGTAACTTATAGAAGACCTACATACATAGGGGTACTGATTATGATGTCTATAATGTACAATAAAGGGAATGGGCATGTTATGATTAAATTCATAAATAAATTATTAAATCGTTCTTAATTTCATCCCATGAAATATCAAAAAGAGGTATTTCATTGAATACAGATACCAATAACCGCTATAGTCCTTATAAAACCATGATTACAGAAGAGTTCAAAAAAACCAGCCCCCCAAAACATATCAAAACCTATTCATTTGAAGAAGTATTAAAAGCATGTAAAAACTATTTTGATGGTGATGAGCTAGCTGCTACAACCTGGATGAATAAATACGCATTAAAAAATAGAGAAGGAGCATTCGTAGAAATAACTCCCGATGATATGCATCGGAGGATGGCTACTGAATTTGCAAGAATCGAAAAAGATTTTTCATCAAAAGTCAAATTGAACGGTACCAAATCCTCACTTTCTACCTACGGACAAAAAAGAGAACTATTGTCTGAAGATGTGATTTATGGTATGTTCAAAGATTTCAAATATGTAATTCCACAAGGAAGTATAATGTCTGGATTGGGAAACCCTTACAAGTTATCCTCATTATCAAATTGTGTGGTTATGCCCGCAATTCAAGATTCCTATGGTGGAATATTCAAAGCTGATCAAGAACTGGCTCAACTGTTCAAACGTAGGTGTGGTGTTGGAATAGATCTTTCAGGTTTAAGACCTTCAGGAGCTTCCGTTTCAAATTCTGCGGGTACTACCACAGGTGCTATCTCCTTTATGGAACGTTTTTCCAATACAACTAGAGAAGTGGCTCAAAACGGTAGACGTGGTGCTCTTATGTTAACCATTGATATTGCACATCCAGATGTGGAAGATTTTGTTACTATAAAACAAGACCTTTCAAAAATTACAGGGGCCAATATCTCTGTAAGACTATCGGATGAATTCATGAAGGCTGTTGAAAATAATGAATCCTATACGCATAAATGGCCCATCGATTCAGAAAAACCAAAATTTACCAAAACAATCCAAGCAAAAGACCTTTGGGACACCATTATAACCTGTGCGCATAATACAGCTGAACCAGGCTTAATCTTTTGGGATAGACAACACCACTACTCCACTTCTTCTGTATATCCAGGCTTCAAGAATGAAAGTACAAACCCCTGTTCAGAAATTGCCATGCAAGGTGGAGATAGCTGTAGATTAATTGCTATCAACCTCTTTAATTTTGTAGAGAATCCATTTACACCAAAAGCAAAGTTCAACTATAAACATTTCTATCAAGTATCGTACGAATCACAGCGATTGATGGATGACTTAGTTGAATTGGAGTTGGAAGCCATAGAACGAATCCTTGCAAAAATTGACAGTGACCCTGAACCTGAGAATGTCAAAAGAGCAGAAAGAGAAACATGGGAATTATTATATAAGACAGGGCAGATAGGGAGAAGAACAGGACTTGGTTTCACAGCTTTGGCTGATACGCTTGCTGCCCTAGGATTAGGCTACGATTCTGATGAGGCACTGGAAATGACGGATAAAATCCTTCGTGAGAAAACGCTGGCTGAATTTGATAGCTCCATCGATATGGCGATCACCAGGTCTCCTTTTAAAATCTTTGATCCTAAAGTTGAAAACACTTCTGAATTTGTACAGATGATTCAGAAAGATTTCCCAGCGCTTTATGCAAGAATGATGAAGCATGGTAGAAGAAATATTTCTATCAGCACAGTTGCACCAACAGGATCTGTGAGTATGTTGGCACAAACATCTAGTGGGATTGAACCTGTATTTATGCTATCGTATAAACGAAGAAGAAAGATCAATCCAGAAGATAAGAATGCTGAGGTCAATTTCGTAGACGAACAAGGTGACAAATGGGAAGAGTTCACAGTATATCATAAAAAACTTTCAAATTGGATGGAAGCCAGTGGCTCAAAGGACATTTCGGAAAGTCCATATTTCGGATCTACAGCTCCAGAAATCGACTGGAAGCAACGTGTTCGTTTACAAGCGGTCATTCAAAAATATACGACACACTCTATTAGCTCTACCATCAACTTAGCAAATGATGTTAGCACGGAGGAAGTATCGAAAATATACTTGTCTTCTTGGAAGGAAGGACTCAAAGGTATTACCGTGTATAGAGACGGGTCTAGGACGGGTGTACTGGTCTCTACTGACACCAAAGAAGAACAAGCAAAGGTTACAGAAACAAAGGCACCTAAAAGGCCTAAACGATTGGAAGCTGAAATTGTACGATTTCAAAATAACAATGAAAAGTGGATTGCTGTAATTGGGATATTGGAAAATAGACCCTATGAAATTTTCACTGGTAAATCCGAAGACTCTTTTTACTTACCACCTTCTCTAAATAAGGGTTGGATTATGAAAACAAAAACAGAAGAAAGCGACAATAGATACGATTTTCAATACCTAGACAAAGATGGCTATAAGGTAACTATAGAAGGACTTTCTAGGTCATTTGATAAAGAATTCTGGAACTATGCTAAATTAATATCAGGCGTATTAAGACACGGAATGCCTTTACCCTATGTGGTGAACCTAATATCCAACCTGAACATGTATGATGAAACAATCAATACTTGGAAAAATGGGGTATTAAGAGCCTTGAAGAAATTCATACCAGATGGAACAAAAGCAGCAGATCATATCTGCCCACAATGTGAAGATCCAGATGGCTTAATATATGAAGAAGGCTGTTTGAAATGTAAAAGTTGTGGACATTCTAAATGCGGATAAAATAAAAACCCCCTTCAAGATAATTGAAGGGGGTTTTTTATTACTGTACATTCAATACCTCAGTAGTTTTAACACCACGCGTATTTATACAACTTATAAAATAAATTCCAGAAGAAATGTCCGATAACTCGAACTTCACTTGCTTGGAATTATTGTAATCTCTTTTACTCAATACTTGACCATATTGATTGATCAATTCCACGGACTGGATCCCATTTGCATTGGAAATATGTACAGATGAAGTGGCTGGATTTGGATAAAGCTCAACGATGGAATTTTCATTTTCCGACAACTCCAATAAACTTTGATTTAAAACAAATACATCATTGGTCACTGCATTGGTCATAATAGTACCTAACTGAGTACCTGAACCATGTTGAATCAAAACAGCTCCAAAATCTACTGAAGCTAATAACTTATCTAAATGAACATCAATATTTAAGGCTATATCACCATTTTGAGGAGCATCAAAAATAAGGTCAAAGGACTGATAGTACCCATCACTTACCGCCTCATATTGAAACATTTCAGAAGCAGTACCGTTCAGATTGTCATCTACCTCTCCTTCAACAACTAAAAATCTATAACCACCAGACCATCCCCAGTGCATAGAAGGCATTTGAAGCGCTAACGGATGACCACTTGGGTTCAAGTTAGGATCTGCATGGTTGGTTAATTCATCAATACCAATATGAATTCGAACACCATAAATATCCGCTATATCCAATCCTCCTAATGAATGCTCATTAAAGTTATTGGTTGAATTTTGAGTCATCAATAAATAACTATCAGGAATATTGACCTCTAATAAATCACTCCCTTTTAATAAGGAAATATTTGATAGGTAGTAATCAAACCTTTCAATTGCAATTGCACGGCCATCTAGTAACTCAGCATCCGTATTTAGGAGCATGTCGTTACCTTCTATTTTATTACTAAAATTCAAATACATTTGATCGTTCTGGGCATTCATTGAACTAATAAGTCCAATAAATAATCCACATATATAAACTTTTTTCATAGCTCTTATTTTTATTGAAGATTAGATGGATCAATTGTGAAGTTTTTTTCAACTACCACTTTACCATTCGAATATGTTCTTTTTTCAATGTATACTGTATTCGCTGGAACCTTGGTAAGTCTTCTTCCCAAAAGGTCAAAAAATTCAGCACTGTATTCCAAGTTCTCAACTTCTTCCTGAATACTTAAATGATCATTTACACCAAAGCTAAATTCTGAGATACAATAATCTATATTTGTCTCATCCAGTGTATTCTTCAACTTCAGTTTCATAGTTACCAATTCAATATCTGGATCAGTTACAGAAAAAATAAATTCAAAAGATTTACTCTCATTTGGCTCTAGAGGAAGTTGACATTGGTCATCTGCTTCCATAGTTACCCCATCCGTCGTGACCAATTCACTGTAACCACAATACAGTGGGAATACTTCATCTGAGCTATTCGTAATAGTAATAACCAGGACATATTCATCACTCGAATCCCCAGCTACAAAACTTGTAGAGTAGGTAATTTTATTACACTCTTCCCAGGCGAAACCAGGAATACAAAAAGCTACAAAAGCAACTACTAATAATAATCTTTTCATTTCTCTTTTTTTAAATAAGTAATCACCTATCCCCTTGAATACAAAGAAATAGACGCAAGACAATCTCCCAATAAAAAGGGAGTTCAAAAAAAAAATTCTAGATAAGGAATGACTGAAACAAAAGCGTATAATTATGTTTCAGTAAAGGTGGCGGATTTGCCTTTTGATTCGTAGATAGAACCGGGAAGTTATATAATAGGGATACATATTCTATTCCTAATGGAACTATAGCATGAACATCAGATTTGAATTGCCAATTTTGAGCAGCAAATTCATCATCACAATCCAAATTCACAATTTGGTTATCACAACAAGATGCCTCTGAAATACCCTCCTCTTTATTTTGACAGTTGTTACTCGATGCATTTTGAACATCTACAATCATCCCACAGCTAAGATTCTTATCAACTATAGACCAATCAGACAAAACTGCTTTACCACCACAATAATGTGTAATGATAGCCAGTCCTGAATTACAAATTAGGATAACGAAGACGAAGAATATGGAAACGAACTGTTTCAAACTAAATGTATTATAATAAAATCAAATATAGCTTTTATAATGCCATCTCATAGATTCGAGAATAAATTGGATTACTTAAAAATGTTAATTTGTGTTAATGGAAAAAGTTAAAACCAAAAAAAAACCCAACATCTCTGTTGGGCTTGTAATTATAACTGATTAATTAGTCAGTAATTGTATATGTCATTTCAATAGTCATGTCTGCTTGACCAAGATTTAAATCAGCGAAATCTCCGTTGAAATCTAAATAGTAAGTCAGGTTATGACCGTTTGCATTTCCAGTTCCAGTATACGCACTACCAATACCAGTAATGATATTTTGTGAAGTCGTAGATGGAGTAACTACAGCAGTTGGAGAACCAATAGTACCACCACCTGTTCC
>MAAC01011185.1_pt1 | contig 62335 bp, 61 predicted proteins | sample 1115981 | NCBI WGS metagenome assembly MAAC01 (sample SAMN04961126, study PRJNA320927) | seawater metagenome | isolation source: sample BD02T64 sea water enriched with oil for 64 days | place: USA:Gulf of Mexico | collected 2013-07-27 | reverse complement strand
ATTGTTCCATCTGTATTTATTGTAACACCTGTTAAGCCACCATCATTTGTAATGCTTATATTATTATCAATATTTGCGTCGGTTGCTGCTGATCCATCTGCATCATCAGTCCCATTTCCGTTATCTAAAAATACACTTGCTGTTGTTCCACCTGATGCTGAATCAATAGACGTTCCACTAAAATCATCATCTTCGGCTGTAATTGTTGCTACACCATTTACTGTTAGTGTTGCGCTGTTTTGTATATCAACACATACATTATCTGGATGCGTAATCACTAAATTATAAACATTTGCGTCTAAACCAGTAACATCTGAAATAGTTAATGTTGCTGTATTAAACGTACTATAGACTCCGCCATCAATTATGCCATCTATATCTGTACCATTTCTTTGCCATTGGTAAGCAATAGTTCCACTAACATCGGTTGCTGGTGGAATCGTATAATCTGGCGCGCCTGCTACAAAAGTTGTTGTATTTACTGCTGTTGCAGATGTAATTGTAAATGTTGTTCCTGCTGGAGCGTTAACCGTTTGATTTATTAAAGCTGTAGCATCTACAGTAACTTGCGTTGCTGTTGTAACATCTGTATTAGTTCCAGTGTATGCTGTTGCAAAACCTGTCACTTGACCATTAGCATCAACACCAGTTCCGTCAACTTCACCATTTGCATCTGCATCTAAATGTCCTGCTTCTAAAACATCATCACAACCGTCATTATCAGAATCAGTATCAAGACTATCTGGAATACCATCATTATCTGTATCTCCACCACAAAATGCTTGATAACTCACATTATCAATTTGTAATCTACCAGATCCAGCATCTGTTGACATAATAACACGAATATATCGTGCTGAGCTTGTTAAAGTATAACCATGTACCACTTCCGTAGAAATAGCAGGAAAATTGAACGTTTGTAAATCAGTATACACGATATTATCAAGTGATTGCTCAACTCCCATAACATGTAAATTTAGTGTAACAAGAGATTCTATATCTATAGTCACATCAGGATTTACTAAAAGTCCTAAATCGATTATAAGCTGATCTGTTACACTATCTATAGTTGCATATATATTATCAGATCCAATAGCGAAATTTTGGTTTAAAAGTCCTGACGACGACGCATCAACTGAATCTGCATCAGAGGCAGGTACAGCAACACATTCTAAAGTATCTAAAACACCATCATTATCATCATCATTATCACATCCATTAGGCACTAAATCTCCATCAGTATCTATTGTGTCATCAAAACCTTCACATACATCTGCAGAATTCAATACACCATCGCCATCACAATCATTAGTAGGAAAATCTAAACACGCCCCTACTACAATAGTCACATCAGCTGTATCGCAAATCGTATTATCAACATCTAAACATATCTGATACGTTATCGTATATGGTCCAGTTGGTGTTCCTGCTGGCACATCGATTGTTCCATCTGTATTTATTGTTACGCCAATTAAACCACCATCACTAATAATACTAATATTATTATCAATATTTCCATTTGTTGCTGCTGCTGCGCCATCGGCATCATCAGTCCCATTTCCATTATCTGCAAATACACTTGCTGTAGTTCCTCCAGTAGTAGGATTTATTGGAGTTCCATTAAAATTATCATCTTGTGCTGTGATTGTTGGAGCCAACACAGTTACAGTTAATGTCGCTACATTTGAAGTCGCAGGTTGAGGCGCTGTATCAAGAACATAATCATCTGCAACAGTATAATCTAAAGTTGTGTCACCAGTAAAACCTAGAGTTGGAGTAAATGTTACATCACCTAAATTATCCACAGTCCAAGCACCTTGAACCGTTGTATTTGCATTTTGTATTCCTAGAGTTAGCGGATCTAAATCTACACTAGCATCATCAATGTTTCCATCAAAATCGACATCTGTCCCAGTAATATTGAACGTTGTTGCTGTATTAAAAGGTGTCGTATCAGAATTATTATCAGCTACTGGAGCTGTATTTATTGCATCTAATGTAATTGATAATTGAATTGATTCATAAACTATTCTAGAGCCACCACCTCTTGGTGTAGAATCGTTCCCAGGGAAAAATGAGAAAGTCAAATTTGTAGATGTCGCTGTAAATCTAATTCTTGTTGTATTCCATTGATTTCTATCAGCCACATTAACAACAATTGTTTCTCTTGGCAAGACACCTACTTGGTAATCAAAATCTTCAATAAATGTTCCAGCATAATAGTCTGGTCCTTGACCATCATTATTAGAAACTGGTGCAAACCAATATAGAATTAACTCATAATCCTCTCCTATCACTAAATTTGTTATAGTTGTAGTAACAGTTTCTTCGGTACCATTAATATCTCTTAAAGAAATCCAATCTGCATGACTATTAGGAGGCAATGGTAAAACATCACCATTAGCAGGAAAATCCCAAGTAGCTCCACCTCCACCAACACCAGTTGAAGCTGCCACAGTACTATTTGAAACATCAGGAGTACCTCCAGCATCATTCCAACCAGTTGGAGCACAATTTTGGCATGGGCTGCCTCCATCAGTTGCTGAGATATTCTGCGCAGAACTTTCTAATGAGAACGTTAGCAATGTAATTATTAATGAATAAAAGAGGCTTGACTTAAAAGAGAATCGAGTAAAGATTTTCATATTTTGGTAGGTAAATTATTATACTTTAATAAAAGTAACTTTGTTTAATAGCTATTTTAACCATCATAATACTAGTCTTATTAACAATTGAATGCTAAATACTATTAAATACTCAATCTAAATAGTCGACTAAGTACTTGATTTTGACGATTAAGCGCGAAGTTCTGTTTTTTTTTTCTTAAAAGCAAAACTTTATTAACATTTTGGTTAAAAAAAGTTGAATTAAAAATATTGCCCTAAAAAAATACTGAATTATCAGTATATTAAATGGTGTTTAGTAGTGCAGAAGTATTGGAGACGTTATTTTTTTTAATTAAATTTTGCCGATGGGTATTTACTGTAGTCACAGCAATTTTTAAATTTTCGGCTATTTGTGCACTTGTATTGCCTTCTGATATTAATTTTAAAATTTGCTCTTCTCTTTTTGTCAAATGCATTTTAGACGAAAAAATTGAAACCAATTCTTTTTTTAAAGCTTCTAATTCAGGAGTTAAACAATTCTTACAATCAATATAATTCTTAATATCAATTTGAGTAATATCCTGTGAACCATTTAAATGGGAAACATCAAACACACAAGCTAAAACTAAATGCGGTTTATTCTCTTTATCGGTAGTTAAGACTGTAACATTTCTTAATAGGGCACTTTTTTTATGAAGAGACAACTCAGAATTGAATCTCATATAATATGTGCATGTTATAGGCTGTAAATTATTCTTAAAAGCAAAATTTACAACTTTTGTATCCGCTTCAAGAATTTTCTCCTTAGTTGACTCATCTATTCCATCAAAAATATCCTGTACTGTCCCTTCTTTTCCTAAAGGAAATTTCAAATTATAATTTTTCTGAAAAATAATAGGAACACTAGATTTCACATTCAAAACTGCTAAAAAATCAGGTTTAGCTAGGTCTACATATTGATTAATCAAATTTAAATAATTGCATTCATTGATCGATTCTGTATTAGAATCAGTAAATATTGATAATATGTTCTCTAAGGAAAAATTGATCATAGGCTAAGTCAAGGTTTGTTTTTACAATTAAAAAAATTAAAATAATCAATTTTAATAAAACACCCCTTATAAATATGTGTTTTTGTTCTGAACATACTTTACAAGTCCTATATTTGCCAAAATTTGTAGTTATGGCATTTCTTGAAGAAATAAATAGAAGACGAACCTTTGGTATTATATCGCATCCAGATGCAGGAAAAACAACTTTAACAGAAAAGTTACTTTTATTTGGTGGAGCCATTCAAGAAGCAGGTGCTGTAAAGAGCAATAAAATAAAAAAAGGAGCTACTAGTGACTTTATGGAAATAGAGCGACAGCGTGGTATATCTGTTGCTACATCTGTTTTAGCCTTTGAGTATGATGGTATAAAAATTAATATTCTTGACACACCTGGTCATAAGGATTTTGCTGAAGACACTTTTAGGACACTTACTGCTGTAGATAGTGTAATTGTAGTAGTTGACGTTGCCAAGGGTGTTGAGGAGCAAACTGAGAAACTTGTCGAAGTCTGTAGAATGCGAAACATCCCAATGATCGTTTTTATTAATAAAATGGATCGTGAAGGTAAAGATGCCTTTGATTTATTAGATGAAATTGAACAAAAATTAGGTCTAAAAGTTGTTCCACTTAGTTTTCCAATCGGAATGGGATATGACTTTAAAGGAATTTATAACTTATGGGAGAAAAATATTAATCTTTTTAGTGGTAATAGTAGAAAAGATATAGAAGAGACTATAGAAATTAACGATTTATCTTCTTCAGAACTAGACCAATTAATTGGAGATAAAGCCGCTCAAACTCTAAGAGAAGAAATTGAACTTGTAGAAGGCATATATCCACAATTTGATAAGGATAAATATTTAAATAGCGAATTACAACCTGTATTTTTTGGTTCGGCTCTTAATAACTTTGGAGTTCGAGAGCTTTTAGATTGTTTTGTAGAAATTGCCCCTAAGCCTAGACCGAAACATAGTGAAGAAAGATTAGTTAAACCTGAAGAAGATAAGTTTTCTGGTTTTGTCTTTAAGATTCATGCCAACATGGATCCAAACCATAGAAATCGTTTGGCTTTTATAAAGATAGTTTCTGGTGAATTTAAGAGGAATGCACCTTACCTACATGTAAGACATAATAAGAAATTAAAGTTTTCGAGCCCGAATGCCTTCTTTGCAGAAAAGAAAGAAATTGTAGATATTTCTTACCCTGGAGATATTGTTGGATTACAAGACACAGGAAATTTTAAAATTGGAGATACTTTAACTGAAGGTGAAATTTTAAATTACAAAGGCATACCTAGTTTCTCTCCAGAACATTTTAGATATATAAATAATGCAGATCCTTTAAAATCTAAGCAATTATTTAAAGGGATTGATCAACTTATGGATGAAGGTGTTGCTCAATTATTCACCTTAGAACTTAACGGAAGAAAAATTATTGGAACTGTTGGAGCACTTCAATATGAAGTTATACAATACAGATTAGAACATGAATATGGCGCAAAGTGTACTTATGAAAATCTAAATGTACACAAGGCATGTTGGATAGAAAGTGATGATATAAAAAGTGAAGAATATAAAGAATTCGTAAGAGTAAAACAACGTTTTTTAGCAAAGGATAAACGTGGACAACTTGTGTTTTTAGCAGATTCTGCATTTTCATTACAGATGACACAACAAAAATATCCAAGCATTATATTTCATTTAACTTCAGAATTTAATTAAGTCTAATTGATGTTATTCATCTAAAATCTTAGAATAATTTTGTTTTTAATCGATGTTTTTGTACATTTAATCGATAAACAGGCAATAAAAACGTAAAAGTTGTCTAAATTAAATATAGATTAAACCCCAAAAATTGATCTACTCATGAAAACTAATCCCAATGTTTTCAGTAATAATGATATTACTGTTACTTACAACCCGTGTAAATGCATAAACGCTGAGCGTTGTGCAAAAGGACTTTCCAATGTGTTTAGACAATCTGTTATTCCATGGATAGATCTAGATGGTGCATCAACCAAAAAAATCATCAAACAAGTTAAAAAATGCCCGTCTGGAGCTTTACAATTTTATGTAAACCAAGAAGTTGCTTAGCTAATTTTTGTTATGCAAAATTATGATACTGCAGAAGTATCAATATCAAATAATCGAAATAATACGATTTAAGCTAGATTGTTGCTCTTTGGTAAGGAAATGTATTCTAAATAAAATATATGGCATAAAATAGTCATCTAAAAACGTGTGTTTTTAAACAGCATTCAAAAAAAAGATCAATAAAAAAATAGTAATAGTTAAAATTTATTATATAAAAAAGCCTTTGAATAATTCAAAGGCTTTTTTATTTTAAGCTTGACCCGTTGGTCCAAAATTTAATGGTATTGGTGGTTGCTCATAATCTTTAATTTCTCCATGAGCTTGTTCAAATCGTTTAATATTATCACCTAATGCTTTCAATAAACGCTTTGCATGCTGCGGTGTTAAAATAATTCTGGACTTTACTTTACTCTTAGGAGTTCCAGGCATAATACTCACAAAATCGATTACAAATTCTGAAACTGAATGATTTATAATTGCAAGATTAGAATAAGTTCCTTCTGCAATTTTCTCATCTAGTTCTATATTTATTCCTGGTTTTTTGTTTTTATTGTCTTCTGCCATGCCCTTTGTTTTTAAATGTTATTATACTGAAAATAAAATCCCGCTTGTCACGGGATTTTATTTCTATTTAGAATTTATTCTCTTTTGAGATCCCGAAACAAGTTCAGAACAAATTTGATTTACCAACTCTGTATACACAGAGTTTATAATCTCATTTAATTATAATTCATTTCTTCTTTTACTTTCATCATCTCATTAAACTCTTCCTTAGAACCTACAATGATGTTTTCAAATTTTCTAACACCTGTTCCAGCTGGAATTCTATGACCAACAATTACATTCTCTTTTAATCCTTCAAGATCATCAACTTTAGCATTTACAGCGGCTTCATTAAGAACTTTAGTTGTTTCTTGGAATGATGCTGCAGAGATAAATGATTTCGTTTGTAATGATGCTCTAGTAATACCTTGTAAGATTGGAGTTGCAGTTGCTGGCTGCACATCTCTAGCAGTAACTAATGCTTTATCTTCTCTACGCAATATTGAGTTTTCGTCTCTTAATTCTCTAGATGATAAGATTTGACCAGCTTTTAAATTTTGAGAATCTCCTACTTCTTCAACCACTTTCATTCCGAAAATTTTATCATTCTCTTCTATGAAATCTGATTTATGAACTAATTGGTTTTCTAAGAAAATCGTATCGCCAGAATCTACGATTCTAACTTTACGCATCATCTGTCTTACAACAACCTCAAAGTGCTTATCATTAATCTTCACACCTTGCAAACGATATACTTCTTGTACTTCATTCACTAAGTATTGCTGTACAGCAGCAGGCCCTTTGATATTTAAAATATCGTTAGGTGTAATAGATCCATCAGATAAAGGCATCCCAGCTTTTACATAATCATTTTCTTGTACAAGAATTTGATTAGATAATTTAACTAAGTACTTTTTGATATCACCTGTTTTAGATTCAATAATAATCTCGCGATTACCTCTTTTAATTTTCCCAAAAGATACCACACCATCAATAGCACTTACTACTGCTGGATTTGAAGGATTACGTGCTTCAAACAATTCTGTTACACGAGGTAAACCTCCAGTAATATCACCTGCTTTAGCTGATTTACGAGGAATTTTCACTAAGATTTTACCAACCTTAATTTTCTCTCCATCATCAATCATAAGGTGTGCTCCAACTGGTAAATTATAAGAACGCATTGTTTCCCCTTTTGAATTTTCAATATGAAGTGTAGGAATTAACTTCTTGTTTCTAGATTCAGAAATCACTTTCTCCTGGAAACCAGTTTGTTCATCAATTTCTACTTGATAAGTAATACCTTGTTCAATGTTTTCATACTTTACTTTACCAGCAAATTCTGAAATAATCACACCGTTATATGGATCCCATTGACAAATAACATCTCCAGTTTTCACTTTATCACCTGGTTTCACATAGATGTAAGATCCGTAAGGAATATTATTAGTACTTAATGTGATACCCGTTTTAGCATCTACTAATTTTAATTCTGAAGTTCTAGAAATAACGACATCAACTTCTTTTCCATCATTATCAGTACTCTTAACAGTTTTAAGGTCTTCAATTTCTGCAACACCATCAAATTTAACTGTTAATTTATTTTCTTCAGAAATGTTACCTGCAATACCACCTACGTGGAATGTACGAAGTGTAAGCTGTGTACCTGGTTCACCAATTGATTGTGCAGCAACTACACCAACAGCTTCACCTCTTTGAACCATTTTACCAGTCGCTAAATTACGACCATAACACTTAGAACAAATTCCTTTTTTAGCTTCACAAGTTAATGCCGAACGTACTTCGATAGCATCTAGTGGAGACGCTTGAATACGTTTAGCAACAGCATCATCGATATGACCACCTGCTTCAATCAATAACTCTTCGGTAAGAGGGTTATAAACATCATTTAATGATGTACGACCAACAATTCTAGCTTCTAAAGTTTCAATTACTTCTTCATTTTTCTTTAAAGGAGTAACTTCAATACCTCTTAGTGTACCACAATCTTCAGTATAGATAATAACATCTTGAGATACATCAACTAAACGACGAGTTAAGTAACCTGCATCGGCAGTTTTAAGTGCTGTATCGGCAAGACCTTTACGAGCACCGTGAGTAGAGATAAAGTATTCTAAAATTGAAAGCCCTTCCTTAAAGTTCGAAAGAATTGGATTCTCAATAATTTCTCCACCACCAGCATTAGATTTTTTTGGTTTCGCCATTAATCCACGCATACCTGTTAACTGACGAATCTGTTCTTTAGATCCACGAGCTCCAGAATCAAGCATCATAAACACCGAGTTAAATCCTTGTTGATCTTCGCGAATACGCTTCATAGACAACTCGGTTAATTCAGCATTTGTAGATGTCCAAATATCAATAACTTGGTTATAACGTTCATTATTAGTAATAAGTCCCATGTTATAGTTCCCCTTAATACCATCAACTAAGCCATTAGCTTTGTCAATCATACCTTGTTTTTCAGCAGGAATAATAATATCACCTAAACTAAAAGATAGACCACCTTGGAATGCAAACTTATATCCTAATGTTTTAATTTCATCTAAGAAAGCAGCTGTTTCTGGTACACTAGTTGCTTTTAAGATACCATGAATAATATCTCTTAAAGATTTTTTAGTTAATACCTCATTTATATATCCTGCTGCTTCAGGAACTTCTTCATTAAAAAGTACACGACCAACAGTAGTTTCAATAATTTGGGTTGTTAACTCACCTTCTTCATTAAAATCTTGAGTTCTTACTTTGATACCTGCATTTAATTCTACTTTCTTCTCATTATAAGCAATTGTTACTTCTTGAGGAGAGTAAAATGTTAAGCCTTCACCTATAACTTTGTAATTCTTATCAGTTTTACGGTGCTTAGTCATATAGTAAAGCCCAAGTACCATATCTTGAGATGGTACAGTTACTGGAGAACCATTAGCTGGGTTTAAGATATTATGAGAAGCTAACATTAATAGTTGTGCTTCTAAAATAGCTTCTGGCCCTAACGGTAAATGTACAGCCATCTGATCACCATCAAAATCGGCATTAAATGCAGTACACACTAATGGGTGTAACTGAATTGCTTTCCCTTCAATTAATTTTGGTTGGAAAGCTTGAATACCAAGTCTGTGTAATGTAGGAGCACGGTTTAGTAATACAGGATGTCCTTTAAGAACATTCTCTAAGATATCCCAAACTACAGGCTCTTTTCTATCTATAATTTTCTTTGCAGATTTTACAGTTTTTACAATACCTCTTTCAATTAGTTTTCTAATAATAAAAGGTTTGTAAAGTTCTGCTGCCATATTTTTTGGCAATCCACATTCAAATAATTTTAATTCTGGTCCAACAACAATTACTGAACGTGCAGAGTAATCAACACGTTTACCAAGTAAGTTTTGACGGAAACGTCCTTGCTTACCTTTTAATGAATCGGATAATGATTTTAAAGGTCTGTTAGAATCTGTTTTTACAGCAGAAGCTTTACGTGTGTTATCAAATAATGAATCTACAGATTCTTGTAACATACGTTTTTCATTACGAAGAATGACTTCAGGTGCTTTAATTTCAACTAAACGCTTTAAACGATTGTTACGAATAATAACACGACGATAAAGGTCATTCAAATCTGATGTTGCAAAACGTCCACCATCTAAAGGCACTAATGGTCTTAATTCTGGTGGAATGATTGGAATAGCCTTCATGATCATCCATTCTGGCTTATTCTCTCTATTTGCATTAGAATCTCTAAATGCTTCAACAACTTGTAAACGCTTTAAGGCTTCTGTCTTACGTTGCTTAGATGTTTCTGTATTTGCTTTATGACGCAGTTCAAATGACAATTCGTTTAAATCGATTCTTGATAATAATTCGATTAAACATTCAGCTCCCATTTTAGCGATAAACTTATTTGGGTCTGTATCATCTAAGTGTCTATTTTCTTGCGGAAGAGTTTCCATAATATTTAGATACTCTTCTTCAGTTAAGAAGTCCATTTTTTGTACTGGTTCTCCTTCGGCATTTTTTGCTTCACCTGGTTGGATTACTACATATCTTTCGTAGTAGATAATCATATCTAAACGCTTAGACGGTAAACCAAGTAAGTATCCAATTTTATTTGGTAGAGAACGGAAGTACCAGATATGAGCAACAGGCACAACAAGATTGATGTGTCCTACGCGATCACGACGTACTTTCTTTTCTGTTACTTCAACACCACAACGGTCACAAACAATACCTTTATAACGTATTCTTTTGTATTTACCACAAGCACATTCAAAATCCTTTACAGGACCAAAAATACGCTCACAGAATAAACCATCTCTTTCTGGTTTATGTGTTCGATAATTAATAGTTTCTGGTTTTAAAACTTCTCCACGAGATGCTCCTAAAACAGATTCTGGAGATGCTAATCCAATTGAGATTTTGCTAAATCTCTGTACTGTATTCTTATCTTGTCTTCTTGCCATAATAACTTTATAGTCTTCAGTCTTCAGTCTTCAGTACATAGTGATAACTACATACTGATGACTGCTTACTATTTTTTTATTCTTCTAATCTAATATCTAATCCTAATCCTTTCAATTCGTGCATAAGTACGTTGAAAGATTCAGGTAGTCCTGGTTCTGGCATTGGCTCTCCTTTTACGATAGCTTCGTAAGTTTTAGCTCTACCAATAACATCATCAGATTTTACTGTTAAGATCTCACGCAAGGTTGCCGAAGCACCATAGGCTTCGAGAGCCCAAACTTCCATCTCACCAAAACGTTGACCACCAAATTGTGCTTTACCACCTAATGGTTGTTGTGTAATTAATGAGTAAGGACCTATTGAACGTGCGTGCATCTTATCGTCAATCATGTGACCTAATTTAATCATATAAATCACACCCACGGTTGCTGGTTGATCAAAACGATCTCCAGTTCCACCATCATATAAGTATGTATGACCAAATCTTGGTACACCTGCTTCATCTGTAAACGCATTAATTTGATCTAGAGTTGCACCATCAAAAATTGGTGTTGCATATGTACGACCTAATTTTTGTCCAGCCCAACCAAGAACTGTTTCATAAATCTGTCCGATGTTCATACGTGATGGTACACCTAACGGATTTAATACGATATCAACAGGAGTTCCATCTTCTAAGAATGGCATATCTTCTTGACGAACGATACGTGCAACAATACCTTTGTTACCGTGACGTCCTGCCATTTTATCACCAACTTTTAGTTTACGTTTTTTAGCAACATAAACTTTAGCTAATTTGATAATACCAGCTGGTAACTCATCACCTACAGAAATCGTAAACTTCTCACGACGTAAAGACCCTTGAAGATCATTTTCTTTAATCTTATAGTTGTGAATTAAATCTGCAACTAAAGAGTTTAAGTGATCATCAGTAGTCCATGTTCCTGAAGTTAAATGCGTATAATCATCAACTGAATTTAACATCTTAAGTGTATATTTCTTTCCTTTAGGAATGATTTCTTCACTTAAGTCATTATAGATACCTTGAGCTGTTTTACCATTTACAAGAGCGAATAATTTTTCAACTAAAACAACTTGTAAATCATCAAATTTATTATAATAGATGTTTTCTAATGTTTCAATATCTTCTTTATCTTTTGCTCTCTTGCGCTTATCCTTTATAGCTCTTGAGAATAATTTCTTCTCAATTACTACACCATGTAATGAAGGAGATGCTTTTAAAGATGCATCTTTTACATCACCTGCTTTATCACCAAAGATGGCACGTAATAATTTTTCTTCTGGTGTTGGGTCAGATTCTCCTTTTGGTGTAATTTTTCCAATAAGGATATCACCTGGCTTAATCTCTGCACCAATTCTAATCATACCATTTTCATCAAGGTCTTTTGTAGCCTCTTCTGAAACGTTAGGAATATCATTAGTTAATTCTTCGTTACCTAATTTAGTATCTCTAACCTCTAATGAATACTCATCAATATGAATAGATGTAAATATATCGTCACGAACTACTTTTTCTGAAATTACAATCGCATCCTCAAAGTTATAACCTTTCCATGGCATGAATGCCACTTTCATGTTACGACCTAATGCTAATTCTCCATTTTCAGTAGCATAACCTTGACAAAGTACTTGTCCTTTTTTAACTTTATCTCCTTTTTCAACAATTGGTTTTAAGTTAATAGACGTTCCTTGGTTAGTTTTTCTAAACTTTACTAAAGGATATGTTTTCGTATCGCTATCAAAGCTTACCATAGCAGCTTCTTCAGAACGTTCGTATTTTATTGTAACTTCATTAGCATCAACGTACTCAACAGTTCCATTTCCTTCAGCATTAATTAATACTCTAGAATCGGAAGCAACTTGACGTTCAAGTCCTGTTCCAACGATAGGTGCTTGAGGGCGTAATAAAGGTACAGCTTGACGCATCATGTTTGATCCCATTAATGCACGGTTGGCATCATCATGTTCTAAGAACGGAATCAACGATGCAGAAATAGAAGCAATTTGATTTGGTGCAACATCTGTATAGTTCACATTTGTTGGATCAATTACAGGGAAATCACCTTCTTGACGAGCAATAATTTTATCTTCAAGAATTTTTCCATTATCATCAACACGAATATTCGCCTGAGCGATTAACATGTCTTCTTCTTCCTCAGCACTTAAATATATTGGTTCATTTTTAATATCTACAACGCCATTATCAGATTTTCTATAAGGTGTTTCAATGAATCCCATTGAATTCACTTTAGCATAAACAGATAAAGATGAAATTAATCCAATGTTTGGTCCCTCAGGAGTTTCAATTGGGCATAATCTTCCGTAGTGGGTATAGTGAACATCACGAACCTCAAAACCTGCTCTTTCTCTAGATAAACCTCCAGGTCCTAAAGCTGATAAACGACGCTTATGAGTAATCTCTGCTAGTGGATTGGTTTGATCCATAAACTGAGATAGCTGATTTGTACCGAAGAAAGAATTAATTACTGAAGATAATGTCTTCGCATTAATTAAATCTATAGGTGTAAACACTTCATTATCACGAACGTTCATACGTTCACGAATTGTACGAGCCATACGAGCTAAACCAACACCAAACTGAGAAGACAATTGTTCACCTACAGTACGTACACGACGATTAGATAAGTGATCAATATCATCAATCTCTGCTTTAGAATTGATTAACTCAATTAAATATTTTATAATAGTAATGATATCTTCTTTAGTAAGCACTTGCTTATCCATTCCAATATCTAACTGTAATTTTTTGTTCATTCTATAACGACCTACTTCACCTAAAGAGTAACGTTGATCTGAAAAGAATAATTTGTCAATAATACCACGCGCTGTTTCCTCATCTGGCGGCTCAGCATTACGTAATTGACGGTAGATATGTTCAACAGCTTCTTTTTCAGAATTTGTTGGATCTTTTTGCAATGTATTGTGAATAATGGCATAATCCCCTTGTTGAGATGTTTCTTTATGTAAAAGAATAGTTTTCACACCAGCCTCAAGGATTTCCTCAATATTTTCTTTATCGATAACTGTATCACGATCTAATACAATTTCGTTACGTTCAATAGAAACAACTTCACCTGTATCCTCATCAACGAAATCTTCATGCCATGTATTTAGTACACGTGCAGCAAGTTTACGATCGATAACTTTTTTAAGTCCAGATTTAGACACTTTTACTTCTTCTGCAAGGTCAAAAATCTCTAAAATATCTTTATCACGTTCAAAACCAATAGCTCTAAATAAAGTTGTTACTGGTAATTTTTTCTTTCTGTCAATGTAAGCATACATTACTTGGTTGATATCTGTAGCAAATTCTATCCAAGATCCTTTAAAAGGAATTACTCTTGCTGAATATAGCTTAGTACCATTAGCGTGGAATGATTGACTAAAGAATACCCCTGGAGATCTATGTAATTGGGAAACTACAACACGTTCTGCTCCATTGATACAGAATGTTCCACTAGGAGTCATATAAGGGATTGTCCCTAAATATACATCTTGTACAATCGTTTCAAAATCCTCATGTTCGGGATCTGTACAATAAAGTTTTAAACGTGCTTTTAAAGGCACACTATAGGTTAGTCCTCTTTCGATACATTCTTCAATTGAATACCTTGGTGGATCAATAAAATAATCCAAAAATTCTAATACAAATTGATTACGTGTATCTGTAATTGGAAAGTTCTCCATGAAGGTATTATATAGACCTTCATTTCCTCTTTCTTCTGATTTTGTCTCTAACTGGAAAAAATCCTGAAAGGATTTAATTTGAATATCCAAGAAATCTGGGTATTCAGTTCTATTTACTATGGAAGAGAAATTTAATCTTTCAGCTGTATTTGCTAACATCGATGAACGAGATTTTGATTAAAAAATAATTTATTTTTTTATGTACATTTATTATACACAAAAGGGTTTAGGTCATTCCGAGTATTTCGGAAGACCTAAACCATAATTTGTAGGTTTGTTAAGCTTACTTAAGCTCAACCTCTGCTCCTGCCTCTTCTAATTGAGATTTTAGAGCTTCAGCTTCATCTTTTGTAACCGCTTCTTTGATAGCACTTGGTGCATCATCAACAAGTCCTTTTGCTTCTTTTAATCCTAAACCAGTTAATTCTTTAACTAATTTTACAACAGCTAATTTTGAACCACCTGCTGCTTTAAGGATTACGTCGAATTCAGTTTTTTCTTCAGCTGCGTCTCCACCTGCTGCTCCACCTACTGCTACTGCTACTGCTGCTGCTGCTGGTTCGATACCGTATTCGTCTTTTAATATTGTAGCTAATTCGTTAACTTCTTTTACTGTTAAATTAACTAATTGTTCTGCGAAATCTTTTAAATCTGCCATTTTCTATCGTTTTAATAATTTTAATAAAATATAATTTGTTTAAGTGCGTACTTATTTGATTATCCTTCTTTTTCGGATAATGTTTTGATAATACCTGCTATGGTTCCTCCACTTGATTTAAGTGCAGAAATAACATTCTTAGCTGGTGATTGTAACAATCCAATGATATCTCCAATCAATTCTTCTTTAGACTTGATTTCAACGAGCATATCTAATTGATCGTCTCCAAGGTAAACAGCTTCTTCAATAAAAGCACCTTTAAGCAAAGGCTTTTCAGATTTTTTACGGAAAGCTTTAATTACTTTAGCTGGAGCATTACCAGTTTCAGAATACATCACAGATGTATTACCCTTTATAACTGTAGGAAGTTCTCCGAAATCTCTATCAGAAGCTTCCATAGCTTTAGTTAATAATGTATTTTTTACTACGTTTAATTGTACGTCTGCTTTGTAACAAGCACGACGTAAATCTGAAGTGCTACCTGCATTTAATCCAGAAATATCTGTTAAATAAATATTAGCATTATCTGCTAACTGAGCAGTTAACTCTCCAATTACTTGTGATTTTTCTTCTCTTGTCATAATATTAAAGATTTAACTACTTAACTAATTTTAGGGTCAATTGCAATACTAGGACTCATTGTGCTAGACATAAAGATACTCTTCATGTAAACACCTTTAGATGCAGTTGGTTTTAACTTGTTTAAAGTAGTTAACAATTCATATGCATTATCAACTAATTTATCAGCACTAAAAGATGCTTTTCCAATTGGAGCATGTACGATTCCTGTTTTATCTACTTTAAAGTCAATTTTACCAGCTTTAACTTCAGATACTGCTTTAGCAACATCCATAGTAACTGTTCCTGTCTTTGGGTTTGGCATAAGTCCTCTTGGACCTAATACTCTACCTAATGGACCTAATTTACCCATGATAGCTGGCATAGTAACGATAACGTCAACGTCTGTCCAACCACCTTTGATTTTTTCTAGGTATTCATCTAATCCTACGTAATCTGCACCTGCTGCTTTAGCTTCCTCTTCTTTATCTGGAGTAACTAATGCAAGAACTTTCATGTCTTTACCTGTTCCGTGCGGAAGAGAAACAACTCCTCTTACCATTTGATTTGCTTTACGTGGATCAACTCCAAGTCTTATTGCTAAATCAACAGAAGCATCAAACTTTGTGTACGTAATTTCTTTTAATAATGCTGAAGCTTCTTCAAGAGAATAAAATTTATTCTTCTCTACTTTAGCTTTTGCTTCTTTTTGTTTTCTTGTAATTGCCATTTCAAAAAATTTTTAGTTAGGTGCTTCTCCACCTTTAACTGTGATTCCCATTGATCTTGCAGTTCCTGCGATCATCTTCATTGCAGAACCTACATTAAATGCATTTAAATCTTGCATTTTGTCTTCTGCGATAGCTTTCACTTGATCCCAAGTTACTTTTGCTACTTTCTTTCTGTTCGGTTCACCTGATCCTTTTTTTACTTTGGCCGCTTCCAATAATTGTACCGCAGCTGGAGGAGTTTTAATAACGAAATCAAATGATTTGTCTTTGTAAACTGAAATTACAACAGGAAGAACTTTACCAGCTTTGTCCTGAGTTCTTGCGTTGAATTGCTTACAAAATTCCATGATATTAACTCCAGCAGCTCCTAAAGCGGGTCCAACCGGTGGCGACGGATTCGCTGCACCTCCCCGAACTTGTAATTTAACTACTTTACCTAATTCTTTTGCCATTTTAAAAATTTTAGTTTTGTATATCTTTTAATGCGGAAGCAAAAAGACACACTATCTATATATGTAACAATTATTATACTTTTTCTACTTGCATATAACTTAACTCTAATGGTGTTTTTCTTCCGAAAATTTTAACCATTACTTCCAGTTTACGCTTTTCTTCATTTATCTTTTCGACAGTTCCATCAAAACCATTGAATGGGCCATCTATTACTTTCACTGTCTCTCCAATAGTAAAAGGTATTGCAATATTAGCATCAGCATCTATAGCCAATTCATCAACTTTCCCTAACATTCTATTGACTTCAGATTGTCTTAATGGAACAGGATCTCCTCCTTTAGTTTCCCCTAAAAAGCCTATTACATTTGTAATAGATTTGATAATATGAGGAATCTCTCCACTTAAGTTTGCCTGAATCATTATATATCCTGGAAAATAAACACGTTCTTTATTTATTTTTTTTCCATTTCTAATCTGGATAACTTTTTCTGTAGGAACTAATACTTGATCAACAAAATCTTCTAAACCCAATCTTGAAATTTCATTCTCGATATAAGCTTTAATTTTGTTTTCCTGACCACTTACAGCTCTAACAACATACCATTTTTTATTTACATTAGTCTCAGACATTCTCTCAGTTATTTTTAGTTACATTAAATCAAAGTAAGCCTTAATCACTTTACTAAAAACGGTATCAACTCCCCAAACAGCTAGTGAAAATATAATTGAAAACACAGCTACTAAAATAGTTAAACTTTGAGCCTCAGACCAAGCTGGCCAAGAGACATTATTTTTCAACTCGTCAAAAGATTCTTTTATATAATTAACAATTCCTGCCATTTGATTTTTGTATTTGCACGGGTTGAGAGACTCGAACTCCCGACACCTGGTTTTGGAGACCAGTGCTCTACCAACTGAGCTAAACCCGTAAATATAAATCAAGGCGTCTTGCAAAAACAAGACACCTTAATTAATATTTATTTAATAAATATTTAGTCTAAAATTTCAGTTACCTGACCTGCACCTACTGTTCTACCACCTTCACGAATCGCGAAACGTAAACCAACGTTCATTGCAATTGCTTGAATTAAATCAACAGTGATTGTAAGGTTATCTCCAGGCATTACCATTTCAACTCCGTCAGGAAGCGCAATGTTTCCAGTCACATCAGTTGTACGAACGTAAAACTGTGGACGATAGTTATTATGGAATGGAGTGTGACGTCCACCTTCTTCTTTTTTAAGGATATAAACCTCAGCTTTGAACTTAGAGTGAGGAGTTACAGATCCTGGCTTAGTAATAACCATACCTCTAGAGATTTGAGATTTCTCAATACCTCTTAATAAGATACCAGCATTATCTCCAGCTTCACCTCTATCAAGGATTTGACGGAACATTTCAATACCAGTAATCGTAGATGTTAATTTCTCAGCACCCATACCAATAATCTCAACTGGATCACCTGTATTAGCAACACCTGTTTCGATACGACCTGTAGCAACAGTTCCACGACCAGTAATTGAGAATACATCTTCAATTGGCATTAAGAAAGGCTTATCCATATCACGAACTGGCTCTTCAATCCATGCATCAACAGCTTCCATTAATTCCAATACTGAATCTACCCATTTTTTCTCACCATTAAGTGCACCTAAAGCTGAACCAGCAATTACAGGACCATTATCACCATCATATTCATAGAATGATAATAAATCTCTGATTTCCATCTCAACTAATTCTAATAACTCATCATCATCAACCATATCCACTTTATTCATGAATACAACCATTCTAGGAATACCTACCTGACGTCCTAATAAGATATGCTCACGAGTTTGTGGCATTGGACCATCTGTTGCAGCTACAACTAAAATAGCACCATCCATTTGAGCAGCACCAGTAACCATGTTCTTTACATAATCGGCGTGACCTGGACAGTCAACGTGAGCATAATGACGATTTCCTGTCGCATACTCAACGTGAGATGTATTAATTGTAATTCCTCTTTCTTTTTCTTCTGGAGCGTTATCAATTTGATCAAATGATAATGCTTGTGATAAACCTGCATCAGCTAATACTTTAGTAATAGCAGCAGTTAAAGTTGTTTTACCGTGATCTACGTGTCCAATAGTACCTATGTTAAGGTGCGGTTTTGAACGATCGAAAGTTGCCTTTGCCATGTTTAATTTATTTAATCTTAATTTATATTAGTATTCAATTTAATTTCTAATTTCGAAAAGAGCCAATGACGAGATTTGAACTCGTGACCTCTTCCTTACCAAGGAAACGCTCTACCCCTGAGCTACACCGGCTTTAAAGGTTGTCATCTAAACAGAAACGTTTACTTAAAATTAAATCAACTTAAAAGTTAATTTAATTTGAGCGAGAGACCGGGTTCGAACCGGCGACATTCAGCTTGGAAGGCTGACGCTCTACCAACTGAGCTACTCTCGCATTTTATAACTGTTTCACCAGCTAAAGGTTTCAATAATTTATATTCGACATGTCGAATATTTTAAAATTGTGGGGAGAGCAGGATTCGAACCTGCGAAGACGTAGTCAGCAGATTTACAGTCTGCCCTCGTTGGCCGCTTGAGTATCTCCCCAATTTTAAAGAACTACGCTAAAAACAACTTTTATTGTTTTTAGACTTTTTAGAGCCGATGGAGGGACTCGAACCCACGACCTGCTGATTACAAATCAGCTGCTCTAGCCAGCTGAGCTACATCGGCTTTTATATAACTTTTTCGCTATAAAAAAAGCCCGCTATTTCTAACGGACTGCAAATGTAAAGATTTATTTAATTATTCAAAACATTTTTTGAAAAATTTTATCAGATATGTGCTCTTAATTTTTCTTTTCGCTTTTTTAACTGCCTTTCAAGGGATGAAACGGCCATATCTGTTCCCTCTTCAAATGTTTTACATTGCTTTTTAACAATAAAACTATCTCCAGGCACTTTTACTCTAGCTTCAAAAATTTTATTTTCCTTATCGCTTGTATTTTCAACTTTAAGATATACATCAGATTGTATGACTTTATCATAGAACATATCTAACTTGTCCATTCGCTTTTGAATAAAATCTATTAGCTTTTTGTCTGCATTGAAATTTACAGATTGTGTGTTTACCTTCATATTCGTTCTTTTAATTGGTTTAACAAAATTACTTTTTGCTTCTTGGATGTGTGTTCGAATACACTTTTTTCAATTCAGCTATACTATTATGTGTATAGACTTGGGTTGCTGCTAAACTTGAATGACCAAGAAGTTCTTTTACAGCATTTAGATTTGCACCTTGATTAAGTAAATGAGTTGCAAATGAGTGTCTTAATATATGCGGACTCCTTTTTACTTTTGTAGATACCTTACTAAGGTAATCATTTATAATTCTGTAAACAAGAGTTTCATAAACTTTAACCCCTTTTTTTGTTAAAAATAAATAAGATTTATCATTAATAATTTCTAATTCGCTTCTTTTCTCTATATACGCTTTAATAGCAGTAATTACAGAGTCAATTAACGGGATATAGCGTTCCTTATTTCGCTTCCCTAAAACTTTGAGTGTTTTATTAGCAATATCAACGTCTGCCATTTTAAGCTGCACCAACTCTATTCGTCTTATTCCAGTAGCATAAAAAAGCTCGACAATAAGTTTGTTTCGCAATCCTTCAAAATCTTTAGCAGAATTAAATTCTTCTAGAACAGCTTTCATTTCCGCTTCAGAAAAAGGGATTTGTATTTTTTTACTAACCTTTAATGCCTTGTGTTTATTAAGAGGATTGACATCTATCTCTTTTATTTTTAAAAGAAATTTATAATAAGTGTTTAACGAAGAAATCTTTCTATTAATACTTCGGTTGGTGATTCCACTTTCTACTAAAGCAACAATCCAACTTCTAATTTGTTGATAGTTAACATGATTTATTGTACCTGATTGAAATTCTGAAGATATAAACCTTTCAAATTCTTTTAAGTCATTAGAATAAGCTTTGAGTGTTAGCTTAGAATAGTTTTTTTCTAACAGTAAATAATCTGAAAATGCTTTGAAAGCCATATTTATATGCTTTAACTAAAGTATAAATTAAAAGTACAACCTTTTATTGATATTTCACTATAGAGCAAAAAAAATCCTGCTTAAATTAAGCAGGATTATATGATTTTAAAATACAAACTATACAGCTTCTTGATCTCTAAGACCTTGAACATACTGCGCTTTTTGCACTTGAGTTCTACGTGCCATAGAAGGTTTGGTAAATTGTTTACGTTCTTGCAACTGGTTTTTAACCGTTGTCTTGACAAACTTTCGTTTGTAACGTTTTAACGCTCTATCTATATTTTCTCCTGATTTTACTGGAATTATTAACATAGTTCTTAACCTCCTCTCTTTTAGAATTTTTAAGGCTGCAAATATATAAAGTAATTTTATATGTACAATTAAAAATTATAAAATTTAATTTGAGGCTATTTCACAGACCAAACTGAATAACTTTTTGGTGGTGCTTGTATTTTAACCCATTTACCAGATTGCGTTGTTGGTTCCCATCCAGAATGACCTGTATAATCTTTAATTACTGTATTTGACCAATTTGTTTCTATCCATCGTTCTTGCCATGAATTTGAATTATTTATATAAACAATCAAACCTGCATTATTATACCCATTCCTTTTTGCAATATATTCATCTGTATCCGCGTGTAATATTGTAGTACTTCCACTTGCCAAATTATTATGAATCCAAATAAGATTATTTAAACGTTCTTTATTTAACCATTCTTCATAATCTCTATAAAAAATTGTTGGATACCCTTCATGAGTTAATATATATGCATAAGCTAAAATTTTATTATTTATAATTTCATCAGTATCATGATTGGTAACAAATGTAACGGCCTTAGAAGCGTCTTGTTTCCATAGCATATTATCATTAAGAACGCTAAGATTATTCCCTATAAATGCATCTCTCATTTTATAGTAACATGCAAAATCAAAGGCACTTGCTTCTGCAGCCCCTGTCCACCAGTCTAATGTTGACACATTACTATCCCAATATTCACCTACAGAAAAACCTCCAACTTCATTTTTCCAATCTTTTACAACCCATGGTTCAAACCCTTTTACATAATCAAAACGCCAACCATCAAAACCAATAACATCTCTATAATATTTTGCCACGCTATTTGAGTTTTTCCAAAGCCAATCTTGAACATAGGTTTGATGATGACATAAATCTGGAAATCCTCCAAAGGCTCCTAAATCGTTATTATGTATATTATTTGCATGAAAATCTGTTGACGAACGATAAAAATTACCCGACAAAGGATTGAAATCAGTCCAAGTATTCCCTCCTGTATACGGATTAGACTCACTAGCACCACCACTATTATGATTGATTACAATATCTGCAATAACACTAAGTCCGTTTTGATGTGCAGTAGTTATCATATTAGTAAGTTCGGTTCTGGATCCAAAGCGTGTTTCTACACTTCCCATTTGGTTGTATTCTCCAAAGTCGAAATAATCAAATGGATCATACCCCATTGAAAATGGTCCGTTTTGAGCTTTAGACACAGGTGGGAGCCATATCGCATCAATTCCAGCATTACTCCAATCGGCAACTTTAGAATCTAAAGTGTTCCACCAAGTACCACCTGCAGGAACATCCCAATAAAAAGCCTGCATCATAACGCCTTCTCCTATGGGTTTTAAGCCTTCTCGTTGTGAGACCGTTTGATTGGTTTGTTTCTGTTGTGTAGGTTCTTCTGTAACAGATAAATCATCACTGTTACAATTAAATAAACATAGCATTATGAATGCCATACTTAAAAATTTAAAATTTTTCATAAAACATAAGATTTGGTTAAGTAGTTAATTTACAAGAATTAAGAACCAAACCAAAACTCAAACCTTTACGCAAACGTTTTCGTGTTAATAACTATTTAATTTTGAGAGAAGTATCTTTGAAAGTGTTCAAAAAAAAGCCAAAGTTTAAAACTTTGACTTTAAGAATTTTTCTAATATTTAAATGATTTAGGCAATCAATCTTTAAATAGTGAAGCGCGCTGACTAAGGTCTTGAATAAGTTTTTCGTCTTCTTCACTTTCTAATAAGACATTATAGTTTTTCCAAAAGTTTTTATTGTAAGGTTTAGGAGAAAAAATATCCATATCCCAATCGCTTTGAAGTGCCATATTAATTACTGTTTTATCTAAAATGATTTCAGAAAACAATATTTCTTGTACAGTATAGTAATAACGCTCTTCTTTATTATATCTTTCTTTTTCTTCGTCGTTTACTTTTTCATTAGTTTTAAAGCCAACATTAACAAGCTTTGGTGTTTCGTAGTAAATATAATTAGGATACATTTTATCTTCATACTCTATATAAGTCACCACAAGTTTATGATTTACCTGCGTATCAAATAATCGTTTGCTTCTTACTTTTTGTGCATCTGAAGCAGCTACAAGCTCATACTCTATTTTTTTAATTGCATAATTATCATAGTAAATATAGAGCCAACCATTAGCCACATAACCTTCATTAAAAATCCCTTTAGTATCAAGACCTACAAAATCTGTACTTTCTGAAATTTTAATTTTATATAGCTTTCGATCATTATCAACTAAAAGTGTATCTAATTCAAACTGGTGTTTATCTAATATATCTTCTCCAAATAAGGCTTTAGCATCATTTGAATTACGAAGTAAGTTTAATTTTCCTTGAAATAAATTTTGCAAACCATTAACTCGATTATCATTCCATTTAATAGCTTTTACTAATTGTGATGTTTTTAGTTTGCTCCTATCGACGTCTTTTGGTTTAAGTCTACTTCTACGTTTAGCATTTTGATTATTATATGACACATAAGAAAAGACACTATCGACATCTCTCAAATCATAGCTTTTACGCATTTGGTCTACGTTAATCTTCAAATAGTCAGAACTTTTAGAACCATAGCCAGAATCGTAAACGGTTATGGCGCTTTCAATAAGCCATTTAAATTCAATTTTATTACGTTCTTTATGTCGTAAAAAACCTTTTTGAATGTATGCTGAATCTGGTAAATTTTCAGAAAGCCTTTCAATTGCTTTTAATACAATTTCGTTTCCTGTTTTAGGACGTGTTTTAGCAATTAAAATAATCTCATCTAGTGAAGCTACATCTTCTTCTAAATAGATATCAGCCGCATTATCAAATTCACTTACAGGGATCTTAAAACTCTTATAACCAATAGAGGAGACAATAAGGGTGTCATTAGAAAATTCTTGTGGAACCTGAAGTATAAACTTCCCATCAGAATTACTAACAGTACCTATTGTTGTGTTTTTCACATAAATACTTGCGCTCTCTATAGGAATCAAAGTTCCAAAATCAACAATTTTATTTTTGACTTCCGTTTGCGAATACCCAAACAGTGAAAAAAGCGTTATTGCAAATATTAGATATTTCTTTGTGATTTTAATTCCCATACTAAGTGTTCTATTTAATTTATCGGAACAGTTTGGTTTGCTATTCTTCCGAAGAAAAATTATGTAGCTGGTTTATAATCTTTATTATCAATTACCATTTTGGCTATAATCTCTCTTAATATCTCTGACGTGCCACCACCAATTGGTCCCAACCTACTATCACGCAATAATCTTGCCATAGGGAATTCTTCCATATAACCATAACCTCCTAAAAATTGTAGACATTGATAAATTACCTCATCGGCCATTTTAGTAGAGCGCAATTTTGAAATGGTAGCTTCTTTAACAACATATTCGCCTTTATTTAAACGATTTGCAACTGTATAATTAAACTCTTTACACATTACCATATCTGCATAACAATCTGCAAAAGCATGACGCAATGCTTGAAATTTATTTATAGATTTCCCAAAGGCTTGTCTCTCACTCATGTATTTCTGTGCATATTCTAAAGCATATTCTGCTCTGGCATGTGCATTTATTCCCATGATTAAACGTTCTAAGGCAAAATGCTGCATGATATAAGGGAAGCCTTTATTTTCTTCTCCCATTAAATTAGAGACAGGAATAGTAACATTATCAAAAGCAATCTCACCAGTATCTGAAGCTCTCCAACCTAATTTATCTAATTTAGTAGCAGAGATTCCTGGAGTATCACGATCCATTATAAATATACTAATGCCTTTATTTCCTAATTCAGGATTTGTTTTTGCTGCAACAACTAAATAGTCACTATACATCCCATTTGTAATAAAGGTTTTTGACCCATTTAAAACATAAGTATCTCCTTTTTTTACGGCTGTTGTTCGCATTCCAGCAACATCACTCCCTCCAAATGGTTCTGTTATACAAAGACAACCTATTTTTTCACCTGTAATACTTGGTGTAAGATATTTTTCTTTAAGAGCATGATCCCCTTCTTTATTAACATGTGTCATTGCTAAATAAGCGTGTGCCCACATTGCTGCTGCAAATCCGCCTGAATCTATTTTTTGAAGTTCTTCAAGTAAAATAACAGTATAAAACAAGTCTAGCTCTAAGCCTCCATAAGCTTCAGGGTATGCTAAACCAAAGTAGCCCATTTCTCCAAATTTCTCCCAAATGAAACGCTCGATATGTCCTGTTTCTTCCCATTTATCTATATGTGGAACAACTTCTTTTTTTAAAAAGTCTTTTAAACTTTGCCTAAATAATTCATGTTCTTCAGTGAAGTACATACTGCTCATAACTTGCTTTTTTTGATAATTAATTGAATGTCAAATATAGCTTAATTATCTCACTTTTTTTTATAGGAAAACCTTTAACTTTCATTAATTCATCAAAAGACGTAAAGCCCTCACGCAATGTTCTTTGTTCTATTATATGATGTGCAATTTCATAATCTATATATTTAATTCTTACCAACTCATCAAGGGTTGCAGTATTGACATTAATTTTAGTAATAGGTTTTGCTGATTTTACTGTAAACTCATTTAAGACACGTTCAATCACTTCTGGTGATAATCCATAAACGTCTTGAAGCTGTACATCTGCAATAAAACCTCCAGATTTAGTTCTATAATTCACAATACGTTCTGATAGCTTATCACCTATCCCGTATACCCGTTTTAGTTGTGCAGCGGAAGCTGTATTTAGATCTTGTTTTTGAGAGAAGGTTTTGGTTTTTTTATAATTTGAATACGACAAATTATAACTTCTTTTAGGTTTTGGGTTTGTCACCCAATCTGGAAATTTAAAATAAGGAGAGATTTGAGTTAAAAGCGAATCGGACACCTTTGTAATGTTTTGAAATTCTCCTGCTGAATTCACCCATTTATTCATTTTTCGAAATGCATGAAGTCTATCAATTTCTGCATTAGACATTCCAAGCGTATAGCCTTTATAGTCTGTTATATAATTTGGATTAAATGGATATATTTTAGGGTTACGTTCTATAAGCACTAACTGCTTTAATGAGTCTACTTCTGCTTCAAAATTGGCAAGTTTTAATGTTTCTATTTCATAATCATCCGAAGAAAAATCAATAAAAAAATAGGCACACTGAAAAATTAAGATGAGTAGTAATAATAAAAAAATCCCACTCCGTTGTTGTTTAGTAAACATGAAGTGGGATTTTATATTTTTCATTTTGATTTATGCTTTTTTAGCCTTTATAGCTTTCATAAATTTATTAAGTTCTTCTTTTACTTTTGGTGCAAGTAATACAAGTCCTATCATATTTGGCACCATCATAGCAAAAATCATGGCATCAGAGAATCCTATTACAGACCCCAAACTAATTGATGCTCCAACGATAACAAATAAACAGAATAACACTTTATATGCATATTCCATTTTTTTAGTTCTTCCAAATAAATAAGCCCAACCTTGGTAACCATAATACGACCAAGAAATCATTGTACTAAAGGCAAATAAAACTACTGCAACCGTTAATACATATGGGAACCATGAGATAGCAGATTCGAAAGCTCCAGATGTAAGTAAAATGGCATCAGCATCATTTAAACCTGCATTTGCTGCAGTTACATTTCCTGTAATTACTAACACTAAAGCGGTCATTGTACAAACCACTACTGTATCAATAAATGGCTCTAATAATGCAACCATTCCTTCACTTGCCGCATATTTTGTTTTTACTGCTGAATGCGCGATAGATGCAGAACCAATACCTGCTTCGTTTGAAAAAGCTGCACGTCTAAATCCTTGCACCAAAACACCAACAAAACCACCTGCAACACCTTCTGGACTGAATGCTCCATTAAATATTTGAGCAAAAGCATCACCAATCATATTATAATTTGCTATAATAACAAATAGCGAAGCTGCAACATAAATAACCACCATAAAAGGCACAATCTTATCGGTTACTTTAGCTATTTTTTTAATTCCTCCAATGATTACAATACCTACTAATACTGCCATTACTAGTCCAAAAACCCAACGGTAACCATTTATAAATGAATCTTCACCACCAGTCATATGCTCGAATAATTGAGCTGCTTGATTGACTTGAAACATATTACCTCCTCCAAACGAGCCTCCAATGACAAACACTGCAAAAACTGCTGCAAGCACTTTACCTAAACCAGCAAGCCCTTTAGACTTAAGTCCTTTTGTTAAGTAATACATTGGACCACCAAATACAGTTCCGTCTTCAGCAATATCTCTATATTTTACACCAAGTGTACATTCCACAAATTTAGAAGCCATTCCTAATAATCCTGCAACAATCATCCAAAATGTTGCTCCAGCACCACCAATAGATACCGCAATTGCAACACCAGCGATGTTTCCTAAACCAACGGTTGCAGATAACGCTGCTGTTAAGGCCTGAAAATGACTCACTTCGCCTTCATGGTCTTCAATTTTAATTGTTTCAATAGCATCTCCTCCAGGTGTAGAATCTCCAGCACCTTCTAGTGATCCATGACCATCTATATGATCATATTTACCTCGTACTATATTAATAGACGTAAAAAACCCACGAAAGTTTATAAACTTAAAATAAAATGTAAAGTATATAGCTCCAAGAATTAATGGAAACAGTACCCAAAATATTTTAATGCCTCCACCAAAATCAATTTGATAAAATATAAAGTTTACAAACCAGCCTGTAGCATCACCAAATTTTTCATCAATAATTTGATCAATACCTTTCTCAGCATCTTGAGCAAAAGTTAATAATGGTAATACAAGGGTAAAAAGTAAAAGAAGAGATTTCTTCATTTGAGAATTATTTAAATTAGTTAGTTTTTGTAAAAGCTCACAATATGCTAAAAAAAAATGACTTTTTAAAGCATCGCTTGTTAAAATGAAACTAGGATTATACGATATTGTAAAGTAAATTCAGCTTTTGAATTTGCTCTGGCCTTCCTAAAACAATAATTTTTGAATTAGGTTCTAATTGCATATCGGCTTCAGGATTTACAATATATTCACCAGTCCCATTCTTATAACCAATTACAGTACAGCCAGTTTTTCTTCTTAAATCTAAATGTCTTAATGTTTCAATTTTGGTTCCAACAAATAATTTTTCAACTGCAATCTCTTCAATATTTACGTTGGCTTTTCCAACAATAGATAAGTTATCAATAAATTCGATTAAATCTGGCACCACAACTAAAGATGCCATATGATCACCGCCAATTCTATCTGGTAAAATGACATTATTTGCGCCTGCCAATTTTAATTTTTGATACGATGTTTCTTGAGACGCTCGACTTATAATATTCATTTTACTATTAATCTGTCTCGCCGATAGTACCACAAATAAATTATCGGCATCGTTTGGTAAAGCAGAAATAAGGGTACTTGCCCTATCAATACCTGCTTGTAATAACACTTCATCTTCATTTGCATTTCCTAAAACAAATGGCACCAATTCACTTTGAAACTTTTCAATCGTTTCTTTATTTTTTTCAATAACAACAAATGGTTTTTTATACGCTAAAAGTTTTTTTGCTGCTTGCTTTCCATTTCTTCCGTAGCCACAAATAATGATATGATTTGACAGACTATTTATTCTCTTTTGCATTTTTCGTTGTTTTAATTCTTCAAAATTATTTTTACTCAAAATATATTCGGTAATCACTGTAATAGCATACCCTAAAATGACGACACTCGTTAAGATTAAAAATACAGTGAAAATTTTAGCATTGTCATCTAACGGTTGAACTTCTCCAAACCCAACAGTTGTAATGGTAATAACTGTCATATAAATAGCGTCAATCCAAGAATAATCAGACATTACCTTAAACCCTAAAACACCTATAATAAGTATGAGTACTAACAGAAAAATGGCTGTATAGATTTTTTCTCTAAATAATTTTATTATTGGATTCATAGTCTAAAGGTCAAATACAGATGAGCGCTTAGTATATACAATATCTTTAATTTTTATCCAAAAGGCAAAAAACAAATACAGTGCAAAGCCAAAGCCTAATGTTACAAAAGTGAGATACATAAATGAAGTTCGCACTACTTTTGCTCTAATCCCTAAACGATCTGCAATACGTTGACAAACATAATAACCCCGTTTTTGAAAATAATAGAGTATTTGATAAAACAATTTCATAGTGCAATGTAAACTTTTATTTGTTTAAAAGCATATTACCCACAGCACATTTTAGACACTTATTTTTATCACAATATTCTGTTTTTAATTGAATTAGTCCTTGCGATTTTAATGCAGAGTCCGACACATTTTTTAATCGATTAAACCCCTCTATTATTGAATTTTTTTCAGAAGTTATCAATGATAAAACATCAATAATAATTTGATTCATATCTTCTCCTCTTTGTTTTGCATAGCAAAATTTTATTGGCAGGATTGTATTAATTAACAGCAATTCTATAAATGACTTTGTGATTTTTTTCACAACAGACTTAGTCTCTTTCTCAAATGTATAATGTGTTTTCCAAAATGTTGCTGTTGTCACCTCAAACAACTCATAAAACGCTGAAAGTTTATGCATTGAAATAACTTTAGAAAACAATTGTTGCTCATTGCAATATAAGCTAGCCAATTGTGATAATCTAATAGTTGGGAAATTTGAAGGCCGTAATCTAAAAAACTGAAACGGAATAACACCTACAGTCTCTAATTGAAATTTTTGTTTTAAAAACGCATACTCCTCTTTTAATTTTATAGCATAAGGAATATATACAGCTTTGTCCAACATACCTACTTGACCAAAAAATAAAGCTTCTAAACTATCTAGATTTGATTGTAATTTTCTTATCACAGAAAAATCAAATGAATTAGCAAGACTCAAAAAAGAATCCCCATTAACTTTAAGTCCGAAATTTTTAGCCAACAGTTTAAATAATACTGCTTCCCAATCATTATTTGAAGCTTTTAAAAGCGCTTCAATAGTTTGAGATTTTCGTTCTAAGCGTTCAAAAAATAAACGCTCTAACCAATTGTTTAAAGTAAATGCATCAATTTTAGGAAAATCATGTTCGCAATTAATCCATTTTGACTGAGATAAACTTAGCTTGTAATAGTTTTTTAATACTGTTTTATCAATATAAGCTTTAAGCTCTAAGGTTGGAATTATAGAATTATCGTTTCTAAAAATTTCGGTATCATGTTCATAAACCACATGCAAGATCACATTATCATAAGCAGGATCACACTCATGATTATGTATATACCAATCACTAGACTTTACATGAATTTCGATATTTCCTGCCCATAACTGCTCTCCAATACGCAACTGACCATTAAAATAATCTGGACCGCTATCCAAATTTAAAAATCCTACAGATATTATTTCTAATGGTTCGAGCTGCGTAGTTTTTAAATGGAGAACATTAAATTTTTTATGTTGCCAAATATAATAGAGAAAATTTTCTCTCATATTCAAATATAGTAAATTTTCTATAAAAATCAATTATTTTAAAAATAACTTTAGATATATTAATTTTAGAGGTATTTATAAAAAAGAAAAATATGTGTGTATCAAAACAATTGGCAACCCATTTAAGAGCAGTACATTTTGGTGGTAATTGGACCAGTGTAAATATTAAAGACGTATTAGCAGACATAACTATAGAAGAAGCCAACACTCAAATAAAGGGATTAAACAGCATACTCGCTTTAAGCTACCATATGAGTTATTATGTCACTGGAGTTTTAGAGGTATTTCATAATAGACCATTAAAAATCAAAGATAAGTTAAGCTATGATCATCCTGAAATCTCTACGGAGACCCAATGGAAAATGATGTGTGACATGATACTTACAAATGCAGAAACGCTTGCACAGCATATTGAAACATTAGCAGACACTCAAATTTGGGAAGATTTTGTAGATTCTAAATACGGGAATTACTTTAGTAATATAAACGGTATTATAGAACATACACATTACCACTTAGGACAAATTGTACTCCTAAAGAAAATGATACGCTCTAAAAAAACTCACGGTACTGGAGAACTCTAAAATCGAAGGTATTAAATTTAGGGTTTTTAGCTTTTAATTGTTTGTACAGCGGCATTCTACTAATAGAAATATTAGCAGCTCCAGAGCCTGAAGTTAAAGACACTGTTTTAATTGTTCTACCTTCGAGTTTAAACTCATGAATTCTTGGCACTTCATTAATACGCAATTCCAATTTTAGATTATAGGATTTAAGGTGTTTTCTAAAAAAATATTCTGGGCCGTTTTTACTGTTTCCACCTGTAAACAAAAGTGTATCTATAGTTGGATATTTTTTTAAATACCCAATAACATCACGTAGCTTAATGTTGGTCATTCCTAAATCGGAAGCATCAATTTTCTCCCGCTCTGCACTTTCTACGATATCACAAACGCCTATTTTATGTTGGATTAAAAATTGTTTACGTTCGTTTATAGCATCTTCAGAATTATCATAACGCAATCCTAATTGATAAATCTCATCAATAAATAACCATAAAGAATTGTAATAGCTTCCGTAGCAAAAATCAACATCCTTTTCTAAAAGCTGCCCTGTACTAAAACGTGGTGGTGGCAAAGTGCCAACAATCAGTTTTGTAGTCTCTTTTTGTATAAAAGGCTGGTATGGATGCTTGTGTTTAAACATAGTATTATTCTTCCCGTCATTACAGCAATGACAGTTGATATTAAGTCAATTATAATGTATTCAATAGTTGTTCTACTTGTCGAATTGTCGTTTTGTATTTCCGCTTATTTACGGGTGTCATATACTGTGATTCCGTATAAATTTCATTTAATAGAGTTTTGGCTTCTGAAACTTTATTCTTATCAATTAAAAACTGAGCAAGCATAAGACGTTCTTCATAATTTGAATAGCGTTGATCTATAAATCGCAACTGCATTTCTGCTTGACTTAACTCACCAATTTTATCCAAAGACAAGCCATAAAAAAACTGAGCTTTAGAGCCTTTAAAATCAATATGAGTCTTTACTTTTTTAGCATACAAAACAACTTTTGTATAGTCCTCCAAAAAATAATAAGACTTTATGAGTTGAAATATCACATGCTTATCATTATGAAAATCTTTAGCAATAGCATCTTCATAATATTTTATAGCATTATTAAAATCTTTAATATCGTAAAAAGCATCAGCTAGATTTACTCTATTTTGAAACGTTTCTGAAAATTCTAAAGTTTTTTCTAGGTCTTTTACTTTTTTTGTAGGATTGATAATTGTGGTGAGTTCCTTTTGAATTTTATCAACATCACGCTTATTATACACTTGTGTTAAGAGGTAAATAACACAACCTAAAGCTGGCAATAAAATGATTAAAAACAGCCAATAGTAATCGGTTCTATTTTTAAACCAGTGGTAAACACAAAACACTTGAAGTGCAATTATAAGATAGTAATACATGTATTAAATTAAGATTAAAACTTAAAAATACTAAAGTCAACCTTAACTACCTTGTAAATACAAGCTCATTATCACTTGATAGCGCTTCGGTATAGCGATAGTTTTCATAATCAAAGCCTTTAATAGCTTCAATCGTTTGCGCATCGGTATCAATAATATATCTACTCATCAAACCTCTTGCTAATTTTGAAAAGATGGCGATGGTTTTATAACTTCCGTTTTTCAGCTCTTGAAATTTAATATGTACCACTGGAACTTTGAGGGCTTTTATATCTATCGCTTTAAAATATTCGTTACTGGCCAAATTAAGCAATATCTCATCATCTTCTAGATCATCGTTTAGCGTTTGAGTAACTTGCTTTCTCCAGAATTCATATAGGTTTTTATGTTTTCCTACCGGAAATTTGGTCCCCATTTCTAATCGGTAAGCTTGAACAAGATCTAAAGGTTTAAGCATCCCATACAGTCCTGAAATGATACGTACTGTATCTTGGAGCTTATCTAATTTATTTGCCTCAATAGTATAAGCATCTAACCCTCTATAGACATCTCCACTAAAGGCATAAACAGCAGGTCTAGCATTATCTGATGTAAATGGCAAACTCCACTCTTGATTACGTGTGTAGTTAAGCTGACCTAAATTATCAGAAATATGCATGAGCTTAGATAAGCTTTTTGCCGATTTCTTTTTTAGTAATTTATTGATACGATTGGCTTCTTTTAAAAAATGAGCTTCTGTCGTCTTGTTAGTCGGTAATTTACTATCGTAGTCTAAAGATTTTGCAGGAGATAATACCAGTTTCATAGATTGTCATATTTTGTATTCAAATTTACACTACTAAGATTGACTTGTCAACTAAACCATTTCAAAAATTTCTATATCACAATAAACAAAAGCAATGGTTTTGCGTTAGCGATAGAACGGTATGTCTGAGCACCTTGAAAAGTGCGAGTAGTGAAAGCGCGACGTTTTGTGATCCTAAAAGGTTTTTTACATTTTAGGATCACAAAAAGGAATGCCCAACTTTTATTTCATATGCGTTGCATAATGCCTCCATTTCTCAATACACTGCTGAATATCATCTGGAATTGGCGAATTGAAACTTAACTTCTCTCCTGTTGTTGGATGTATGAAACCTAGTGTTTTAGCATGAAGGGCTTGTCTTGGCAAAATTTTAAAACAGTTATCTACAAACTGCTTATATTTTGAAAACGTCGTCCCTTTTAAAATACGTTCGCCTCCATAACGTTCGTCATTAAAAAGCGTGTGACCAATATGTTTCATATGTACACGAATTTGGTGTGTACGTCCTGTTTCCAATTTACAAGATACCAAAGTAACATAACCTAAACGCTCTATCACTTTGTAATGTGTTACTGCTGGCTTGCCTTTATCTTCATCATCTCCTTCAAAAACCGTATTTTGCAATCTATTTCTTGGGTGACGCCCAATATGACCTTCAATAGTCCCTTCATCTTCATTAACATCTCCCCAAACTATTGCAACATATTCGCGCTCGCTCGTTTTATTAAAAAACTGCTTTGAGAGATGCGTCATTGCTTGTTCGGTTTTGGCAACAACAAGTAATCCACTCGTATCTTTATCAATACGATGTACTAATCCTGGACGTTCACTAGAGTTATTAGGCAGATTTTCAAAATGAAATATTAAAGCATTAATTAGTGTTCCAGAATAATTACCATGTCCTGGATGCACAACCATTCCTGCTGGTTTATTGATCACCAATAATTCATCATCTTCGTAAACAATATCTAATGGAATGTCTTCGGGCGTCAACAAATATTCATATGGTGGATGCTCAAAAAGCACACGAATTTTGTCTAAAGGTTTGACCTTATAATTCTGTTTTACCTGAACATCATTAACATAAATACTCCCTTGCTTTGCTGCTGCTTGTATTTTGTTACGTGTTGCATTTTCGATCCGATTCATCAAATATTTATCGATACGAAGTGGCGTCTGACCTTTATCGGCTACAAACGAATGATGCTCATATAACTCATCGTTATTGTCATCTACTGAAGTATGTTCTGTTGTCATTTTTAGTTTGATCCGCGTTTTCCGTTTCCTAAAACAATATCGATTTTTGACGTTAGCGGAAGCATTTTTCCTGCGGTTATAGTTTCACCCTTATACGTCATCGAAATTACTTCATCTTCACCAATATCATTAACATAAGTAACTTTCCCTACTTGAAACCCTAAAGTCTCAAGTGTTGGTTGTGCTTGACGAAACGTTCGACGAACGATATTTGGAACGGCTACTTTACGATATCCTGATGGATTTAAAGTAAGGTATATTTTACGATTTTCTTTAACCTGAGCTCCAGCTTTTGGATATTGCTCTATTACAGAAAACTTAGGGTATTTAGGATTATAATTTGCTGAATCTTGGATTTCCATAACCAAGTCATTATCGTTGAGTTCAATTTCAACTGTTCCAAGTGTTTTACCTTTTAAATCGGGTACCTTAATAAACTCGCCATGATTAGTCGTACTGCTTAACCATTGCTTTGTTAAAAACAAAATAACGATTAAAGCAATTATTGCCAATCCTAGTTGTTTAAAAAATGTTTTACTCTTAAGAAACTGTATGAAACTCATGTAATAATTTTACGCTGCGACAAATATATAAAAACGAAAGCGTTTTTTTTATGGGTTTATTTGGTATTTTAGCTTAACTGATAATTCATAGGTTTTATTGTGAGTAAAAAAAATGATCCTGAAGTACTGAAACAAATTCAGCATAAATGAAAAAAAACATTGCCATCATCATGGGAGGATTTTCAAGCGAATATGAAATTTCTCTTAAAAGCGGACAAATTGTCTACGAAACGTTAGACGCCTCCAAATATAAAGGGTATCGCATTCATATCTTTAAAGACAAATGGGTTTTTGTTAATGATTTAAATGAAGAATTCCCTATTAACAAAAATGACTTCTCAGTGCTTATTAATGAAACTAAAGTTACTTTTGATTGTGTTTTTAATGCTATTCATGGGTCTCCTGGAGAAGATGGATATATGCAAGGCTATTTTGAATTGCTTCATATGCCACATACCAGCTGTAATATGTATCAAGCCGCTTTAACCTTTAATAAAAGAGATTGTTTAAGCGCCTTAAAGCCCTATGGGATTAAAACTGCGGAATCTTATTTTGTGAATTTAGGAGATGTTATTGATGAAGATGCTATTGTTAGCAAAGTTGGCTTACCGTGCTTTGTAAAAGCAAATCGTGCAGGTAGTAGTTTTGGAATTACTAAAGTTTACAAAAAAGAAGAACTACAAAATGCGCTTGATGTTGCTTTTAAAGAAGATAATGAAGTGATTATCGAGTCTTATTTAGATGGGACCGAAGTATCTGTTGGTGTCATCAACTACAAAGGAAATGTTATTGTATTACCTATTACTGAAATCGTCACAGAAAATGATTTTTTCGATTATAAAGCCAAATATTTAGGAGAGTCTCAAGAAATTACACCTGCAAGATTAAACGACGATCAAGTAAAAAAAGTAAACGTGCTCGCTAAAAAAGTCTATGAGGTATTAAATTTGAAAGGCTTTAGCAGAAGTGAATATATATTTAAAGATAACGAACCTCATTTATTAGAAGTTAATACTGTTCCTGGTTTAACAGCAGCAAGTATTTTACCACAACAAGCAGCAGAAGCAGGTATTAGTATGAGCGAATTGTTTGAAAACGCTATAGAAGAAGCGCTCAAATAATTTATAATTACCTTTGATTAATAGAATTAATAGTCTTCGCTTACAGTCTTAAATTATGAAAAAAGCAATTTTCCCTGGATCTTTTGATCCTATTACACTTGGTCATTATGATATTATTAAACGAAGTGTTAAACTTTTTGATGAAGTTATTGTAGCCATTGGTATTAATGCCGATAAAAAATATATGTTCTCACTAGAACAGCGACAAAAATTTATTGAAGATTCTTTTAAAGATGAACCCAAAATAAAAGTTGTAACCTATAAAGGGCTTACCGTTGACTTTTGTGCAAAGAATAATGTTGATTTCATTTTAAGAGGCTTACGTAATCCTGCCGATTTCGAATTTGAAAAAGCTATTGCACATACTAATAGAGACCTTGCTCCTATCGAAACGGTGTTCTTACTAACTGCTGCAAGTACATCTTACATATCATCATCTATTGTTAGAGATGTGATTAGAAATAATGGCGATTATACGGTTTTGGTTCCTGATAGTGTACGGGTTAAGTAAGAGTCCTTATTTTACTTTTTCTCAGTTTAATGACCAACTTTAAGTTTTGATTAGTTAAACATTTAGAATGTTAACATTAAATTTTGATGCTTTTAATAATTTGCGCTTAAAAAAGAGGAAGTGAAATTGAATAAAAATTCGATTTTTTATCCATTTTAAAGCATAAAAAAAGCATCAGATTTAGTAGACCTTTTCGGATAACAAAATTAGCTGATACTCTTTTATCAAATTGATTAATAGCATGACGAAGATATGATTTATTAGATGTTGTGTAGGTTTTTTTCGACAAGAAGCAATTAAAAAAGATTAAGCGTAATCCTATAAAAAATCACGTCTAATCATAATCTTAACAACAAAATTTAATTATTAAGATTGTTTTCGTAGATGGCCTTATAATGAGACAAATTTGCTTTAAATGGAAGGCAAATCAATACGGAAAATGACGTATTTTTAGAATAGAATATGTGGAAACTTAGACTTTATAAGCGTTTCTTTATTTTTTAATTGTTGAAGAAATGCTTGATGTGCATCAGATTTTGGATTGAAAGGTCGATGCGCTAATCCTTTTTGAATTTCATCTACATCATTCATCACAACTTGTGCTTCGCTTGAAAACCATACGCTTTGAAAACGTTCCCAAATATAATTAATCGCTGTAGTATTAGGATGCAACATATCTTCATTATAGAATCTATAGTCACGAAGTTCGTCCATCATAATCTCATACGATGGGAAATAATAATTTTGATGTCTTGGATCTACAAGCTGATGAATAGCCGCTATTAAATGCGACTTACTTTGCATGTTTTCAACAAAACCATCTTTGACATGTCTCACAGGCGATACTGTAAACACCATTGAAACATTAGGATTTATACTTTTTATCAAACTTTCGGTAGCTTGTAATGACGCTGCGGTTTCTTCTACAGAAAGTAAGGTTTTTAAAAATTGCTTCTGTGGAATTTTATGACAGTTAGCCACATGTGTATCTGTCTCTATAAAACGATAAGCCCAAGTGGTTCCCAAAGTAATAATCACATGAGACGCTTGCTTTAAAAACTGATGTGTTGTTTTTATACTATTATTTAAATTTTGAAGTAATTGCTCTTTGGAAGCATTACTTAGTCTCGAATGCGTGTCAAAACAATGCCATTGTTCATTATGAAAAAACACATCATCCTTAGTGTATGTCTTTTCATTAATAGCATTGATAATTAAAGTTTCAATAGCTAAAGGGTGAAACAAAATCCCGAAAGGGTTTAGCAAGTTTTGAAACTTAAAATACGTGAACTTCTCACCAATATGTTCTGAAAAACAAGAGCCCAACAACAACACTTTAGAGGTATAATCAATTTGATTATACTGTTGTGGTTGTAATGGTATTTTGGTTTGAAGGTTCATTTATTTATTTCACAAAATTTCTACTTACAAATAATTTTTAGCAGCTTTTAAAGCGTCCTCAATTCCTTGAGGGTTTTTCCCTCCTGCGGTTGCAAAAAATGGTTGCCCTCCACCTCCACCATGGATATGTCTACCAAGTTCTCTTACTATAGTTCCTGCATTTAAGTCTTTACTAGTGACTAAGGTTTTAGAAATATAACATGATAAAATTGCTTTGCCGTCATTTTCTGCACCAAACAGTAAGAATAAATTATCAAATTGACTTCCTAATTCAAAACAGACATCTTTAATACCGGAAGCATCTAAATCAAGTTTCTTTGCTAGAAACTGAACGCCATTAATCTCGGTCAGTTCATTTTTTAGATCTCCCTTAACCAACGTTGCTTTTTCTTTTAATAAACTTTCTACTTGCTTTTTAAGTGTTGTATTTTCCTCTTGAAGATTTTGCAAAGCCTTTACAGGTTCTTTGACATTATTAAGCAAATCTTTCATTTCAAAATACACTCTATTATTTTCTTGATAAAAATCTTTAACAGCATCATTTGTAATGGCTTCAATACGTCTAATACCAGCTGCAACTGCTCCTTCTGACACAATTTTAAAATGCCAGATATCGCCTGTATTTTTAACATGAGTTCCTCCACATAGTTCTATAGACTGACCAAAACGAACTGCACGAACAGTATCACCATACTTTTCTCCAAATAGAGCCATAGCACCTTCATCAATTGCTTGCTGCATTGGTATATTTCGTTGATCTTGCAATGGCAACTTTCCTTCGATACGTCTATTCACAAAATTCTCAACTTCTCGTAATTCATCAACCGTTAATTTAGAAAAATGAGAAAAATCGAAACGCAAATACTTGGAGTGTACAGCAGACCCTTTTTGCTCTACATGCGTTCCTAAAACCTCACGAAGTGCTTGGTGTAATAAATGTGTTGCGGTATGGTTACTTTCTGTCCTAGAACGCTGTTTAACATCAACAGAAGCTTTAAATGTTTCGTTAATATGATTTGGTAAACTTTTAGCAAAATGAACACTTACATTATTTTCTCTTTTAGTATCAATAATATAAACCACATCGCCATGTGTATCTTCTAAATACCCTTTATCACCAACTTGACCTCCACCTTCAGCATAAAAAGGTGTGATATTAAAAATCAATTGATAGAGTTCTCCATCTTTTTTAGACGTTACTTTTCTATATTTAGTAATTTTCACTTTAGCATCTAAAGTATCATAACCTATAAATTCTTGCTCTTCATCTTCAATTAAAACCGACCAATCATCAGATTTTAATTCTGAAGCTTGTTTGCCACGTTCTTGTTGCTCTTTAAGTTTTTTCTCAAAGTCTGCGGTATTATAAGTAAATCCTTTTTCGCGAAGAATTAAATCGGTTAGATCCTCAGGAAAACCATAGGTATCTTTAAGCTCAAAAACTTTAGTTCCAGAAATTTCTTTTGTTTTAGAATTTTCAACAATGCGATCTAGTAATACTAATCCTTGATCTAAGGTTCTTAAAAAGGAAGCTTCTTCTTCTTTAATCACATTTTCGATTAATTGACGTTGTGCTTTTAATTCGGGAAATGCATTACCCATCCTTTTTACGAGCACATCTACTAACCTGTAAATAAAAGGTTCTTTTTTATCTAAAAAGGTAAACCCATAACGTACAGCACGTCGTAAAATTCTACGAATCACATAACCAGCTCCTGTGTTACTAGGCAATTGTCCGTCTGCAATAGAAAATGCTACTGCACGAACATGATCTGAAATAACACGAATAGCAACATCTGCTTTTTCATTTGTACCATACGTTTTATTTGTAATGGTTTCAATCTCACGAATAATTGGTGTAAACACATCAGTATCATAGTTAGATTGTACACCTTGTAATACCATACATAAACGTTCAAACCCCATTCCTGTATCAATATGTTTATCTGGAAGATTCTCTAACGAACCATTTGCTTTTCGGTTGTATTGCATGAACACAAGGTTCCATATTTCAACCACTTGAGGATGATCCATATTCACTAAAGTCTTTCCATCTACTTTTGCTTTTTCTTCAGTTGATCGAATATCTACATGAATTTCGCTACAAGGTCCGCAAGGTCCTTGATCTCCCATTTCCCAGAAATTATCCTTTTTATTTCCCATAAGAATACGATCTTCAGGAATTAAAACTTTCCAGAAATCATAGGCTTCTTGATCCATTGGTAAATTATCAGCATCGTCACTACCTTCAAAAACAGTAATGTAGAACATGTCTTTATCAATTCCGAATTCATCAGTTAATAATTCCCAGGCCCAAGCAATAGCTTCCTTTTTAAAATAATCTCCAAAACTCCAATTTCCGAGCATTTCGAAAAGTGTATGATGATACGTATCATAGCCTACTTCTTCTAAGTCATTATGCTTACCAGAAACACGCAAGCATTTTTGGGTATCAGCAAGACGATTATTCTTTGGCTGAGCATTTCCGAGGAAAAACTCTTTAAAAGGTGCCATTCCAGAATTCACAAACATTAGTGTTGGATCATCTTTTAAGACCATTGGTGCTGACGCTACAATGCTGTGTTTCTTTTGTTCAAAGAAATTTAAAAATGTATTTCGGATGTCTTGAGACTTCATATGTTATTGTTAAAACCTGTTTCTATTATTTTCGATAAATAAGAAACAATTTATATATTTGTGTTACGTTCTATTATTCTTGCAAAAATAGAATTTTTTAAGCTATGTCTAAAGTAAAATATTATTACGATCCTGATACACTTTCTTATCGCAAAATTGAGCGTAAGAAACGAACGGCAATTCAGTTTGGTATGGTATTTTTATTAGCATCTGCATTGTTTGGTTTTTTATTTGTTTTTATAGCAAGTCAATATATAGAATCTCCTAGAGAACGTGCTTTAAAACATGAGCTTACAAATTTACAATTACAATATGATTTATTAGACAAACGCGTTGAAGGTGCATTTGCTGCTTTAGAAAGTGTAGAAGAACGCGATAATTCTATCTACAGGCTCTATTTTGAAGCTAACCCAATCCCTAAAGAACAACGTCGTGCTGGTTTTGGTGGTATTAATCGCTACAAAAAATATGAAGGTTTTGATAATTCTAAACTCATTATTGAAAGTAATAAACGTATAGACTTACTTCAAAAAGCCATTGTTGTACAATCAAAATCTCTAGATGAAATTGCTATTTTAGCTGAAGATAAAGAACAATTTTTATCTTCAATTCCTGCAATACAACCTGTAAGAAATAAAGACCTAAAGCATATGGCTTCGGGTTATGGCTATAGGACAGATCCTTTTACTAAAGTGAGAAAATTTCATTTTGGAATGGATTTCACTGCTCCAAGAGGGACACCTGTTTATGCTTCTGGTGATGGTGTTATAAAACGTGCCGATAGTAATTCTTCTGGATATGGAAAACACATAAGAATTGACCATGGCTATGGTTATATGTCGCTCTATGCACATTTATACAAGTATAATGTAAGAGCTAATCAAAAAGTAAAACGTGGTGATTTAATTGGTTATGTTGGTAGTACAGGACGTTCTGAAGCACCTCATTTACACTATGAAGTTTTTAAAGATAATGACCGTATTAATCCCATTAATTTTTATTACGGAAATTTAACTGCAGAAGAATATGCACGTTTATTAGAAAAAGCATCATTAGAAAATCAATCTTTAGACTAAGACTATGCATATTAATCTTCCTGAAAAACGTTATTATGGTATTGGAGAAGTCGCAAAGGCTTTCAACGTAAACACCTCATTAATCCGCTTTTGGGAAAAAGAATTTGATGCTTTAAAGCCTAAAAAAAATGCCAAGGGCAATCGTAAGTTCACACCTGAAGACATCAAGAATCTAAAGTTTATTTACCACTTAGTAAAAGAACGGGGTTTTACACTTGAAGGAGCAAAAACACATCTCAAAGAAGAGAAAAAGCAATCGCTTGAAAAGTTTGAAATTATAGATAAACTTGAAGCTATTAAAGCGCAGCTTGTTAAAATAAAATCACACCTTTAAACCATATCATTATGAAAAAATGGATTGTACCTATACTAATCTTAGTTCTTATTGCTATTTCAGGAATTAGAGTTAATAATTCTATTGTAGATTTAAATGAAGACGTTAAAGAAGCTTGGGGAAATGTTCAAAATTCTTACCAAAGGCGTAATGATCTCATTGGAAACTTAGTAAACACCGTAAAAGGGGCTGCCGATTTTGAAAAAAGCACATTAGAAGCGGTTATAAATGCTAGAGCAAAAGCGACATCAATTACTATAGATCCCTCAAATGTAACTCCAGAACAACTTGCAAAATACAATGAAGTTCAAGGTGGTTTAAGTGGAGCTCTTAAAAGTCTTTTAGTAACTGTAGAGCGTTATCCTGACCTAAAAGTCAATCAAAATTTCTTAAAACTTCAAGATGAATTAACCAGTACAGAAAACACAATTCAAACAGCCAGAACACGTTATAATGAAGCCGTTAAACCGTATAATCAATACGTTAATAAAGCGCCTCAATCCTTAATGGCTAGAATTATTGGTTACTCTGAGAAGCCTTATTTTGATGCAGATTCTGGAGCAGAAAAACCTGTAGACGTCGATTTTTCTAAATAAGTATACATGTCAAAAGTCGAAGATTTTTTAACACTACCTGAAGAACAAGAGATCATCGATGCTATTCGCGATGCAGAAAAAAACACATCTGGAGAGATTCGTATTCATATAGAGCGTGATTCTAAACGTGATGTTTATGATCGTGCTATGGAAGTCTTTCATTATCTAAAAATGGATAATACCAAACAACAAAATGGTGTGCTCATTTATGTTGCTGTAGCTGCTAAAGCATTTGTTATTTATGGTGATAAAGGTATTGATGCTGTTGTACCAGCAAATTTCTGGGACAGCACAAAAGACATTATACAATCCATCGATTTAAACAAGGGCTTATTGAAGGTGTCTTAAAAACGGGTAAGCAACTTGAGCAACATTTCCCATGGATTCATGGTGATTTAAATGAACTACCTAACGCTATTTCTAAAGGATAACTTACATGAAACATATAATTTCATTTGTACTTATTAGCTTTATAAGCAGCATTGCTTTTACTGCAAATGCGCAATATGATATACCTCCTAAGCCCGAAAAACTTGAAGATCAAAAAAGTGTTTATGATTTTATTGGATTACTATCTAAAAAAGATAGTCTTAATTTAGAGCAAAAGCTTATCCGTTATTCTGATACAACCTCAACTCAAATAGTTGTTGCCATTATAACAACTACTAAAGGAGAGAATATAGGTCTTCTAGCCCCAAAGTGGGCTCATGAATGGGGAATTGGACAAGCCAAAGAAGATAATGGTGTATTTATTCTTTTAGCTAAAAATGATCGTAAAATTTGGATTTCTCCTGGTTATGGTGTTGAAGATAGGCTTACAGCTGGTATTAATGGAGAACTTATAAGAACTATTATTATCCCAGAATTTAACAGATGCTATTTTTGAAATCCTTTCTGGAACATATCAATCTACAAGAAAATCAGACGACTCTTCAGATATATTTCCGATTATATTCTTTCTGTTCATCTTACTATTTTTTATCATTTTAATTATTGCTTTATTCAAAAATCGAAGAGGTGGCGGAAACAATGGAAGTGGTGGAAATCGCACAAATGGAACGAGTATTTTAGACGCGATTATTCTTAGTAATATGGGGCGTGGCAGTTATGGTGGAAGCAATAGCTCTAGTAGTGGAGGTAGTTTTGGAGGTGGCGGATTTGGTGGTGGCTTCGGTGGAGGTGGTTTCTCTGGTGGAGGTGCAGGAGGAAGTTGGTAATTCTCTATATCTTGACTTTAAATTATTCGTTGTCTTCTAAAAAAAACAAATCTTCAACTGGACGCTTAAATAATTGAGCCATTTTAATAGCCAAAACGGTTGAAGGCACATATTTTCCTTTTTCTATTGCGTTAATAGATTGCCTACTCACTCCAATTTTTTCGGCCAAATCACCTTGTGTTAAATTATACCTTGCGCGCTCTATTTTAATTGTATTTTTCATCTATATCTATTCTTTTATTTCTATCAGATACTATTCAACTTCATTTGAAATCCTATTTTAAATATAGGAAACTAAAACGGTTAGTAGCATAACTATGCTCTAGCTTTTAGAAAGTTAAATCTAATAATAAAAAACAGTAATGGTGTAAACATATTATAGACTAGAACATTAAAAAAAGAGAAATTATAAACGAAAACGACCGTAAACATCAATATTATATAATTGAAAATTATAGCCCAAACCAAAGAGTCTTTTCTTAGTTTATAAATAAATTCATCTTCAACCTTTTCTTTTGAAAACCCTACAAATAGACCTCCTATAATTATAACTAATGCTACAATCTCATCAAGGATACTGTTGTCTATAATTCTAAAGTAATTACTCGAATCAGTAATACCGGAACTACTAAGCAGTCCATCTCCTCCTAATATTGCAAGAACATTTGTTCTTAAAAGATCAGATTCAAAATCAGAGAAGCTTAAAAACACTCCAGCTATCACTCCTACTATTAATAAAATCCATCCAGGAATTTTATACTTATTTGGCAACAAATAATTTGTTTTCATTACAATTGAATTTAAAATTAGAACTCAAAAGTAAACAAAAATTTACAAAAAGTAAACTTTACTTTACTTTTTGTGTTAAATAATTGCTTTTTAGTTTTTATAAATAAAAGCAAAAAAATAGCCCTTATTAAAATAAGGGCTTTAAAATGGACACGAATTCTTCTTTTAAAGAACCAAAAGGTTAATTAAATTATTTTTTACGCATATATACGCTTACAGAAACACCATTAAAATCAAAGTGCTCACGAAGTTTATTCTCTAAATAACGCTTATAAGGATCTCTTACATATTGCGGTAAATTACAGAAAAATGCAAACTGTGGTTGCGGAGTTGGCAACTGCATGATGTATTTAATCTTCACAAATTTACCTTTGTAAGCTGGTGGTGGATAGTTTTCTATTATTGGAAGTAAAACCTCATTAAGTTTACTTGTTTTTATTTTCTTGGTTCTATTCTTATAAACTTCAACAGCAGTTTCTATTGCTTTGAAAATACGTTGTTTACTTAATACAGATATAAATACAATAGGCACATCTGTAAAAGGCTCAATTTCTTTTCTTATAACCTTTTCAAATTCTCTGGTTGTCTTTGTATCTTTTTCAATCAAATCCCATTTATTAACAAGAATAACGATGCCTTTACGGTTACGTTCTGCTAGCCAAAAAATATTTTGTACTTGTCCGTCAAAACCTCTAGTTGCATCAAGAACTAACAAACAAACATCACAATGTTCAATAGCTCTAACACTACGCATTACAGAATAGAATTCTAAATCTTCTTTTACTTTAGATTTACGTCTAATTCCTGCTGTATCAACAAGATTAAATTCAAAACCAAAACGATTATATTTTGTATCAATAGAATCTCTTGTTGTTCCTGCGATATCGGTTACGATATAACGTTCTTCACCAATAAGAGCGTTTATAAATGATGATTTACCAGCATTAGGTCTTCCTACGACTGCAAATCTTGGTAATTGATCTTCTTCTTCCTCTTCTTTAATCTCTGGAAGCGCATCTACTAAGGCATCTAATAAATCACCTGTTCCACTACCATTAATACTTGCGATAGTATAATACTCACCTAATCCAAGTGAATAAAATTCAACAGCATCTTCATCACGTTTGCTATTATCAACTTTATTAACTGTTAAGAATACGGGCTTATCAACTTTTCGGAGTAATCTTGCTACATCCTCATCCATTCCAGTTACACCTGACTCAACATCAACCATAAATATGATTGCATCTGCTTCATCAATAGCTAATTCTACTTGTTTATCAATTTCAGTTTCAAAAACATCATCACTTCCTTTAACATATCCTCCAGTATCAATTAAAGAAAATTCTTTCCCATTCCAATCACTTTTTCCGTAGTGTCTATCTCTAGTAACACCACTAACGGCATCAACTATGGCTTCTCTACGCTGTATCAAGCGATTAAAAAAAGTAGATTTCCCTACATTTGGTCTTCCTACAATAGCAACTATATTACTCATAACTTTTATATTTTATATGCATTACATATCCTGTAAGCGGCTGCAAAGATACTAAATATGTCTGATGCTGAGTGTTTTTTGAGTTAAAGATTATAAGTGCTCGTTATTTGAATAAAAAACAGTAATTTAAATTCCATTATAATATTAAAATGTCAACTTCTAACACTATCATCTTAAGACCACGCTTTAAGTTTAATTTAAAGCAGGATCATGAGCTGCTTTTAAAACTATTTGAAGATACAAAAAATACGCAATCGGATTTTATCATATCCCGAATTGACGATCATGTATTTATTAAAATTCCAAAAGCGAAACAACATTTTTGGTCGCCACAATTACATTTAGAAATCAATAAAAGTGACACTGATACTGGCAGTATGGTTTATGGTTTATTTGGTCCAAATCCTACCGTTTGGACACTATTTATGTTTTTTCACTTTATTACGATTGGATTATTTATTGGATTTGGGATTTGGACTTATGTCAATTGGTCTTTAAACACCAGTTTTGCTATCCAATTATTTATCTCATTACTTATGATAGTACTATGGTTTGCGTTGTATTTTGGTGGACGCATAGGTAAGAAAACCGGAATGAATGAGATGCACCAATTGCATCACTTTATGCGAGACACATTAAGAGCTAAAAACATAAATATCGAACTCTAATTATTATATCCAAAACGTTTTAGTTGTCGTTGATCGCTTCTCCAATTTTTATTCACTTTCACATAAAGTTCTAAATGGACTTGCTTCCCAAAGAATTTTTCTAAATCTTTTCTCGCTTCAATACCAACGCGTTTTATAGCGCTTCCTTTATGACCAATAATAATTCCTTTTTGAGTCTCACGTTCTACCATAATTACAGAACGCATCCTAATAATAGTTTCTTCTTCAAAAAACTCTTCCGTATCAATTTCAACAGCATAAGGTATTTCCTTTTTATAATGCATTAAGATTTTCTCTCTAATACATTCGTTAACAAAAAAGCGTTCTGGTTTATCTGTTAATTGATCTTTAGGATAAAATGCAGGAGATTCTGGTAAAAGCTCTATAATTCTGCTAAACACTTCTTTAACATTAAATCCTTCTAATGCAGAAACAGGAAATATTTCAGCATTTGGGACTTTATTAGACCACAATTGTACTTGTGATTCTAATTGATTTTGATCTGATTTATCAATTTTATTTAATAGTAGTAATACTGGTATTTTTGAATTGGTAATTTTATTAAAAAAAGCTTCGTCTTTTAATTCTTGTTCACCAATTTCTACCATATAAATAAGGACGTCTGCATCATCAAAGGCCGATTTCACAAAGTCCATCATAGATTCTTGCAACTCATAAGCGGGCTTAATGATTCCTGGTGTATCACTTAAAATAACTTGAAAATCTTCACCATTAACAATTCCTAAAATACGATGTCTGGTCGTTTGTGCTTTAGACGTAATTATTGATAATTTCTCTCCTATAAATGCATTCATTAAGGTGGACTTCCCTACGTTTGGATTTCCAATAATATTTACAAAACCTGCTTTATGGCTCATAGTATTCAATTTAAATAGGCTACAAAGTTACGACCTTGGTTTGTTTATTCCTCTATCATACATCACAATACTTCCCGCAACAGATACATTAAGACTTAATTGTGATTTAAATTTTATCAAAAAATGACTTTTCTCCATCGCTTGACTTGTTAAGCCGTGATCTTCAGCTCCTAGCAAATACACACAACGTCTTGGGTGATGAAAGATTTCTAAATCTTCAGCTTCTTCTGTAAGTTCAACACCAACAATTCGAGCGCCTTTAGGTAAATTTTCATAAAACGCTTCAAAATTATCATAGTGAAAATAAGGCATTGACTTTACAGCATTATGTGTATCACTAGATTGTTTAGCATATCTATTTCCGATAGTAAAAATAAAACTAGCACCAAGGTTTTGTGCCGAACGCCAAAGCACACCTAAATTCTCAGGTGTTTTACCATTTTGAATGCCTATTCCAAAGAATTCATTTTCGAAGTTATTTATCATACTGCAAAAATATAAAACCTAAGGATTTATAACTTCATATAAACATTCAAACCTATAATGAATTAGAAAACTCTCAAGAATGAAAACTCAAAACACTATTTAATCAAAATGTTAAACTAATGTTAAAAACATACAGACCTGTCTGTTATTTTGAAAAACGATTATATATTTGTACCATGAAAAAGCAAAGTGTTAGAGAACGTATTATAGAAACGGCATCAGATTTATTTTATACCCAAGGTTATAATCAAACTGGGATCAATCAAATAATAGCTGAAGCTGGTGTTGCAAAAGCAAGCATGTACCAACATTTTAGATCAAAAGAAGCTATTGCTGTTGAATATTTAGTAGCGAGACATTATATGTGGATGGGGAAATTAGAAGCTTGTGCTTCTAAAGGGAAGACTCCCAAGGATAAAGTTTTAGGATGCTTTGATTACCTAATAGAATGGTTAACTGAAGTAGACTTTAGAGGTTGCGGATGGCAAAATATTATTACAGATTTACCTTCTGAACATGATAAAATTAAAGATCAAGCTATTTATCATAAAAATGAATTGCGTCGTTGGTTAAGACAAAAATTAGAAGAAGGTAACCTTTATACTACTGAAGAAGCACAAGACTTAGGAGATCAGGTATTGATATTAATTGAAGGTGCAATAATCCTGTCTCAAATACAAAAAAACTGTTGGCCAATTGATGCCGCAAAAAAAGCCTGTGAAAGTTTATTAAATTATAAATAAATATTAGTAAAATAAGAATCTATCTTTATTCAAAAAAAAACAGACTTGTCTGTATTGAAATATAAAATCATGAAAAAAATAATACCCCCCTTTACTTTAGAAACTGCAAAAGAAAAGGTACAACTAGCAGAAGATGCATGGAATAGTAAAAACCCAGCAAAAGTATCTTTAGCATACAGTATAGATTCACAATGGAGAAATAGAGACAAATTTATAACTGGAAGAGAAGCAATAAAAACATTTTTAAGTAATAAATGGATACAAGAACAACACTATAAATTGAAAAAACATTTATGGTCCTTTACAAATAATAGAATATCTGTTCGTTTTGAATATGAGTGGCAAGAACTTAAAACTGGTCAATGGATGCGAACTCACGGAAACGAACATTGGGAATTTGACAACGAAGGCTTAATGAAAATTAGAGATATGAGTGCTAATGATATTAAAATTAAAGCCTCAGAAAGAACATTAAAATAACAATTTTTAAAAACAGACTTGTCTGTATGTAATATTCAAATCAACACTTAATAAGTACTAAAATAATGAAAACAAAAGAAACAATGCATTCCAAATGGAATAGTAAAAGACGTTACAGTTAAGATCATCTTATCGTATTAAAACAATAAATCAACAACAATTAAATTAAACATTATGAAAACACAAATTTTAAAATCAGTATTTAGTATCACTTTATTAGCACTACTTTCAATTAGCTTATTCTCTTTTAAAACATCAAAGGCTGAAACAAAAGACACGCTAACAATGATTGAAACTGCACCAACATTTCACAAAAATATAACCGTAAATGGTGTTAACATTTTTTATCGTGAAGCTGGAGATGTAAACAAACCAACACTATTATTATTACATGGTTACCCGACATCATCACATATGTTTCGAAATCTAATAACAGACTTGTCTGTACAATATCATGTTTTAGCGCCAGATTACCCTGGTTTTGGTAGAAGTGACCAACCTTCAATTAAAGATTTCGACTACACATTTGATAATATGTCAAACATTGTAGAAGGATTTCTAAATGAATTAAAGATTACAAAATACAGTATTTATTTAATGGATTATGGAGCTCCTATAGGATTTAGAATCGCTGCAAAGTATCCAGAACGTGTAGAATCATTAATCATTCAAAATGGAAATGCTTATGATGAAGGTTTAAAAGATTTCTGGATTCCTATTAAAAAATACTGGAATGAATATACGCCAGAAAACGGAAAACCATTAGAAGGATTTCATACTATTGACGGTTTAAAATGGCAATATACACATGGCGTGCAAGATGCATCTAAAATAAGCCCAGACAACTGGACTATAGATTTACAGCATTTAACAAGAGAAGAAAATAATGACATTCAATTGGCTATGTTTTATGATTATAGAACGAATGTGCCTTTATATCCAGAATGGCAACAATATTTTAGAGATCACCAGCCTCCTACGCTAATTGTTTGGGGAAAGAATGATTATATATTCCCTGCAGATGGTGCATATCCTTACAAAAGAGATTTGAAAAATTTAGAGTTTCATTTATTAGATACAGGTCATTTCGCCTTAGAAGAAAAAGGAGCTGAAATTGCAAATTATATTCTGAAGTTTTTAAATAAAAATAACATTAAATAAAAGCAAATTAAATACGACCAGCTTAAGTCATTAAAGATTAATAGCAATTCAATACTTAAGCTGGTTATTTAAAAACAAGAACTATTATTATGGCCAAAAACTTTGCAGAAATAGCTTTTACAGATGCTGTTAAACGATTACAAGAAAAACATGGAAGTCGTAAGGCTTATGAACGCATGGAGAACAATACATCCGTTGACGGATTAACCATAAACGAAGTTACATTTATTCAAAATCGTGATAGTTTTTATTTAGCATCAATTGGAGAAAAAGAGTTTCCATATGTACAACATCGTGGTGGTCCAAAAGGCTTTTTAAAAGTAATAGATTCTAAACGTATTGGCTTTATCGATTTCATAGGAAATAAACAATATGTTAGTGTTGGCAATATGGCAACCAATAACAATGTATCGCTTATTATGATAGATTATCCAACGAGAACGCGTCTTAAAATTTTTGCTACATCTGAAATCATTGAATTAAAAAACGAACCAGAACTATATAAAACTCTTGATTTAGAAAACTACAAATTTAAACCCGAACGTATGATGATATTTCATATCGAAGCTTATGATTGGAATTGCCCACAACACATTACACCAAGATATACTGTAAAAGAGATTGAAGCCATTTTTAAACCTCAGTTAAACTATATCGCAGAATTAGAATCTCAAATTGAAACACTTAAAAATGAAAAGTTATAAAGTAGATATTCTAGCTTTTGGTGCTCATCCTGATGATGTAGAGTGTGCCATTTCAGGCGCTATAGTAAAACATATAGCAATGGGTAAAAAAGTAGCTATCGTAGATTTAACAGTTGGTGAAATGGGAACTTATGGTTCTGCGGAAATGAGAATACAAGAAGCCACTAAAGCTGCGGAAATATTAGGTATTTCACATCGCGAACAATTGGGTTTAAAAGATGGCGCTATAAAAAACGACGAATCAAGTCGCATAAAAATTATTGAGTCTATAAGAAAATATCAACCTGAGATTATTTTAAGTAATGCCATTCATGATCGGCATCCAGATCATGCAAATACAGCCAAACTAGTAAATGATGCAAATTTTTTATCGGGTTTAAAAAATATTAAGACCTCTCTACATGGCAAACCACAAAATAAATGGCGATCGGAATTTGTATATAATTATGTGCAAGATTTTTTTATTGAACCCGATTTTGTGATTGATATAACAGATGTTATGGCTAGAAAAATAGAATCAATTTTAGCTTATAAATCACAGTTCAAAGATCCAAACAATACAAACCCAAATTCAATTTCGGGCTTAATAGATCAAATAAAAAGTACCAATTCTATTTATGGAAGGCAAATCAATACAAAATTTGCTGAAGGATTTACGGTTAACAAATACATAGGCGTTCGAGACTTTTTTCAATTAGATTAACCAATGATCTTATCCAATAATACTACTCAATTTAAACATTGGTAAATACATGGCTATTAAAATAAAACCAACAAATATCCCAATAAAAATAATTATAAAAGGTTCCAATAACGTTGATAGCATTTTAGATCTGTTTTGAACTTTTGTATTGTATAATGTATTGAGCTTAGCAAAAATATATTCTGTTTGATTTGTTTCTTCAGACACTTTAATTAAAGTAATCATTCTATCATCAAACAACTGATGTTTACTAAGTGATATACTTAAAGATTCGCCTTGTATTATTTGTTTTTCTACATCTTCTAATGCATTTGAGAGCGGATAAAAATCAATCATTTTTTTTACCAGATTAATACTATCGACAACAGGAACTTTAGATGCCGTTAAAAGCATCATTGATTGTGTGAATTGAGATAAATACACCGTTTTAAGAAACTTCCCTACAAAGGGTATTTTAGTTACAAAATTATCTTTTATACGCTTGTACCATATTTTATTTTTTACCAATGAATTTAAAATGATGCTACTTATAATAAGTAAAATGATTACCCAACCATAGGTCTGAATACCATTAGATAATTTAACTACAAATAAAGTAATACCAGGCAATTCAACATTTTGCTGCTTAAAAATATCTTCAAACATTGGTACGACAAACTGAAGCATAAAAATCACAACTAATATTGCTGTACTTAATATAATAATAGGATATGTAAGTGCATTTATAAGTTGCCTACGCTGTTCATTTTTTTTGAAATAAAACTCACCTAGTTGTTCTGTTATTTTTGATGTTGTCCCTGTCTCCTCTCCTATTTTTATAGAATGGTATTCATAATCTGAAAATTCTTTATGGGATTGTATGGCTTCAGAAAAACTCTGACCTTGAACAATAGCGATTAATATCGCTTCTAAAATCATTTTTGTCTTCTTATTTTTTTGTGAACTCACAATTAGCTCTAATGCTTGTTTTAAATTTATTCCTGCATTAAGTAAAACACTAAGTTCACTATAAAAATCTTCTTTTATTTTATTAGACAAGGGCTTCTTAAAAAGAATAATCTCCTTTTTTAAAATCGACTCTATTGTTTTATCATCGCTTTTAACGACCGCTTTATTTTGCTGTATATTATCTAATTGAAATCCCATTAATTCATAAATTGTGTTGCATCATTTCTCTTGAAAATAAATAAATGCTGACTTCTATATTTTTTTGATAATTCTAATCGGAAGGCATCAATAGTTCCTTTAAAAGTTTCATTTCCGTTGAAAAAAAACTGCTTACGCTCTATCTTAACATTAAATGTATCTGTAGTTTTTGTAATAAAATCAGAATTAAAATAGTAGACACTTGAATCTATTTGAGATTTAAAAATTAATTTATCTTCAGATTTCAAAAATGAAAGATTACTGTACTTATTTATATCAATCCATAATGACTGTTCAAGCCTATTAAGCTCAGTATTAACTTCCAAATTCTTTTGTATTGCCCACATATTACGTTGCACAAGAGTTAGTACTGTAAAGGCCAAACCAATAAGAATACTTGAAATGATAATTACAATAAGCATTTCATTTAAAGTATATGCTGCTACTTTTAATTTCATTACTTATAAGTCATTAGTTCTACTGTTTTTTTAGTTGTCAAATTATAAGCAGAAAATAGAATTACATCTAAATTGTCTTGCTTCTTTTTTAGTATTGCAATCGTCCAATCTTGATAATCATCTTGATACGGAATTGATAATTTATCATTATGATATAAATACTCTAATTCGTTAAGATGAGACGTTATTAATCTTGTGTTATTTCTAATAGTGCTAGAAAACAAATTGTTTAAAATCATACTAGACAGCATGAAGATGACAATGATTAATACAGTTGCAATCAAAGTTTCCATTATCGTAGAACCTTTTATTTTTTTTAATACAACCATTTCATAATCTGTTTAGGTCTATTATCTAATACTAATCCTACATAGTGTTTAGTTAACTCTTTACTATTAACTTTACCGTTATACAAATGGTTTTGATACGTTGTCCCTCCTTCTTTTACAATAAAATTATTGGTATATACTGAACCATATACTGTACCTTTTAATTCTAAATTTTGCTCACAATACACTTCACCTTCAATTACAACATTGGCATCGATTTTTAATTGACTATCATAATTATCAGGTGTTGTATTTCCTATGCATAAAACACTCCCTTTTATTTGAGTATTGGCATTAATCTCTAAAATATGCTCCTGATATAAGTCGTTCTTTTTATAATCTCCATATAACACTAAAGCAGATGGATAATCTAATTTTACATTTTCAGAAACACTAATCTTATTAGTTGCAAATGCTTGAAATGTACCTTCTACATTTTTTTTAATTTCAATGCTTGGTGCTATCAAAATAACATCAACCAACTTTGACGTCTCCTCTACTATAATTTTGATATCAGACTGTATAATAACATGACCACTAAGTTCTATCTCAGAAAGCACAATTGTTTTATCGCTATATACTAACTTAAGCTTAGTGCTAAAAGAATTGACTGTTTTTCTATTTGCATTTATATCTAAATAGTCCACCTCTTTTTGATTTCCGATAGGCAATTCAACTAATGCATTAATATGCTTTTGTAAGCTAACATCAAGCATAGGAAATTTTTGACTTTCTTTTATTATTCCATTAACATGCTGAGTTCCATAATAAGAATGACCAGAAATATTTCCAGATTTTATTCCTCGTTTTGGCAAATAAGCAAGTCCATTAATTTCGGTATGTCCAACAATAACTAAAGGTCTATTATTATCTTTTAAAAATAAAGCTGTTTTAGGATTTGTCTGTTGTGAACCTACTAATGCTGTTTTTTTTAGTGTTTTATTTTTAATTTGCACTTCAGCATATACCTGTTCAAAAACACCCCAAAAACTTGTCTTTGATTTTAAAGACTTGTAATCTTCATCAAATACTGGTATTGTTAATGTATCAGCAATTTTATTAGATTGAGATAGCGTATAAAAAACACCTTGATCGACTAACCTTACCGATTCAATAACATGACTGGTTTGTAGTCTAAATTGTTTATGTACATGAGTTAAAATTAAAAAAGAAGATAGCAGCAATGCGATCACTACAATAATGAAAGTGACCAACTGTAATGCGCCTGCTTTTAATCTTTTCATTATTATTTTTTCCTTGCAAACACTTTTTGATGGTTTTTATAACGAAGCGTTATTCTATTTTTATTACCGCTTACCAATGTTGTACTATCTCTCGTTTGACCTCTTTTTAATAAACATTGCTTCCCATTTATACTCACAATAAAGACTTGCTGTTTTTGTCTGCTATTTTTAACAATCCCCAAATATGTAATAGGATGCCACAGGATTGTTTTACGTTTTTTAGGCAATGTGCTTGGGGATTTCTTTTTAAGTATAGTTCCTAAAAAGGGATCTCTTTCTACACTAGAAATTGAAAATGTATCAATTTTAGTATCCAACTTAAATTTTTGAACTGCTAGTGTCTGTTGACTCGTTAACTCTGGCAAATCTGGATGTAAACCCGTAATCACTTTATAGCTAATCATTCCCCAAACAGACACAACTAAAAAAAGGAGTACATATGTTTTTTTCTTATTCTTCAACAGTTAAATTTTGAGTGGTAAACGGTGTTTCATAAGCAAAATTTATGGCTTTTACACGCCATTGATAATCATTGGCTAAGAGTACTTTATTAAAGCTAGAAACTATTATTAATGTATCTTCAATAATTTGTTGCGAAGCCTCAAAATTAGGAGTCACTATTTGCAATTGGTAGATTTCTGCATATTCTATAGGTTGCCAAGCAAAATTTATAGAACTATTTTCTAGTGTTATATTGTTTGTTGGTGCAAGAATGGTAATTGTTTCTTCTGAAATATCTTCGACAGCAATAATGTCTTCACAATTATAAAGACTTAGAATTGTAATTAAGATAATTACTTTTTTGAGCATGTTTTTTAAATCAAGTTATATATAGCTTAAAAGTACATGCTCAAAAGCAATTTGCACTAAGGATTATGCTTTGAAAAATGAGGCATAATGCTTTATTAATTAAAGGTTAAAAGATCTAATACACTAAAGCAATTTAAAAGTTCCCTAAACCAAACACTTGATTAACTCAATACCATCTGTATTATAATCTTAAAAAAAGTACTTTAGATTAAAGCAATGAATGTAGAATAAATTCTATATTTGTTCGTTTATAATATTATTGTAAACCCTCTTTTTTTATAATGTAGAAACCCTTAGTTATGAGTATACCAACAAACGTGCTTATTATTGAACAAGAACCTTTGATTGCTCATTCAATAGAAGAGGCATTAAATTGTATTGTAAAATCACAAACAGAAGTCACATATATCCCTAAATCTGTTACTAATTATGAATTAGCATTTTCTGAAATTAAGACATCAAAACATCTAAATCTTGTATTTTTAAATTTAGATATCTCTTCGATTAACAATGAAAAATTTAAATTTATTAATGACTTGGTAGCCCTATTAAAAATAAACTCTCCTAGAGCACAACTATTAACATTGACGTCTTATCAAGATAATTACATGATATTTGATCTCATTAAAACCATAAATCCAGACAGTGTTTTACTTAAAAGAGATATCACTTTTAAAGATCTTATTAAAGCGATAGAAAATGTTATTAACGGAATACCTCATTATAGTAAAACTATTTTACGCTTATTGAGATCTCGTATATCATGTGATATTCTGTTAGATAAAAAAGATCGATTAATATTATATCATTTATCAAAAGGTGTAAAAACAAAAGATTTACCTGAGCACGTATTCTTATCTAACAGTGGTATAGAAAGTAGAAAACGAAATTTAAAACTCCTTTTTAATGTTGAACATAAAGGTGACCGTTTTTTACTCGAAAAAGCTCAAATGAAAGGATTTATTTAATCTTATTCAACACTCATAAATTAGTGTCATAACTACGAGTATAAGATTTAATCTAGTAGCACAAGTAACTAGCCATACATTTCTATTTAGAACTAAATTAGCAATAGTAAAGGCTTTTTAATAGATGAAACTCGATTTAAAAGATGGGCGAGAAATAAAAGGACACTTTAGTTTAAAACGATAAATTATTAATGAGTTTAGAAACCCTTAATGTCCTCAATTACTTATAACTGTAATCTTAACCATTTTTAAAATCACGTATTTCTACGCTTTTCTATAGCACTTTTGATGAGTAACTTTAATCATTATAAACTTAAACACAATCATCATGACAAACTTTCAACTCGCTACCTGGTATGATACATGGAACGAAACAGGGTACAATAATTTAAAAAGTGGCAACGTCCCTTTGCAATATGCTACTCGTTACAACTTGGCTTTTGGTGAACTTGCAGCTGTGTCAACGGGAGGTTATTCTGTTGCAATGACAGCAAAATATGCAGAAGATGTAAAAAACGAAATCCATAATCAAGCTCCTGAGGTTTCAATTTATGCAGGGCTTGGAGACACCGGAATAGCCGAAACAGTCTCTGACAACCAAAACAATAACAACCGTTCAACAGATAACATCGTTAAATGGCTTACAAGCAATGGATATAGTGGTATAACAATTGATGCAGAAGGCGGAGGGATGAGTTATGTAGCAGAATTTGTAAATCAACTAGGACCATGTTTTCGAGCAGCAGGATTAGGAATTGCAGTTTCAGCTCCTTGGCCAGGAGGAGGACCTGTTAGTTTATATGGAGGAAACTCTGTAAAAGCATTTAATGATCATGTAGATTATATAGAGCTTCAAGATTACTCATCTTCTGGAACACCTTCAGATGTACCTGCATGGACATCGGTTGGAGTAAAAGCAAGTATTTTGATGGGAGGTGTTAGTACAGAGAATGGTTCTGTACAAACATCATTAGAAGACACAAAAAAGTGGACACAGTATGCTCTTGAGAAGAGACTGGATAATGACCATGGAACAGACGGTCAAAATGAAGATGTAAATCCAACATTTACTGGAGCAAAAACTATTTATGACACCGTTCAAAGTTTAATTCTAAGCAATTAAAATAAACTCCTAAAGGCTTGTGCGAATGTCTTCGCTAGTACTTATACTATAGATACAATTAGTAAACCAAGTTATATTTTTTAATACAAAAGCCATGATTAATTTCATGGCTTTTACTTTTTATATTAGTAATCAAGTAGCACAAGCAACATGCTTGCGCTAGCCAGGCTAACGAGGGCACGAGTTACAAACTCGCGCCAGCTTGGGCATCAGTTTACTACATTACCCATTTACATTACCGAATAAATATATTCATCCTCTAACTTATCTTTTTCTATGATTTTTTTAAAAATATTAATCATTAAATTCAATTTCAAAGGGTCACCTGCGGAAGAGAAAATATTATTCTTTATACTATATCCAACCCAATTTTCATTTGAAATCTCGTATGATCGCCATCGCACATCATCAATTTTTAGTTCTGTATCTGAAAAATCAATTTCAATATTCCAACCTGGATTATCTAATGTTTCAATTTGGACTCTATTACTATGCTCCCAATTTCCGTCGCAATTATCTCTAAACCATTTTTCTAACCAATTTATCATAATTATAATTTATATTCCTTTTCCAGGCCCCAAGCTAGCGCAAGTTTGTAACTTGTGCTAACCAATTTCAGCTCCCACTAATTTAACGATTATCAAACAGTTACAAAATAGCATTTTTGATCACCTTGATAATTTCTTGCACTAAAGTATTTCCAATCTATTGCATAAAAAACCACTCCGTAGAGTGGCTCTTTTAATAATTATCTATTTAGCACGAGTTACAAACTCGCGCCAGCTTAGGGGATCTAATTTGGAACATTACCATTTTTATTGATTATTTCAATTTTAAATAAAGACGCAAATAGCATTGATAATAAAGAGTAAAACAAATAATTATTAACAGGGTCATTCCCTTCTTTATATGATAAAAAAATAAACAAACCAAAAAGTATTACAAAAAACAATTTATCTAAATTATAAATATAAATTTCTTTTCCTCTTCTATTTTTAAACATAATTGGCTTATCAAGCAATGCTTTATTTTTTTTAAATTGAATAAATAAAATAAAAATAAAAGTAATAATACAGGATAAATAAAATAAATAAGCATGTTCATGTGCAAAATAATTAGTTACAAATAAAACACCCATAATTAATAATACTATTATTTTAAATTTTTTTCTATTCATTGTTATTTCCTATTTCATTGTTGTTTTTAATAATACTTATATTTAGTTTTCATGGTTGGCTCGGTAACTTGTTCCTGCTCCCTAAGCTGGCGCAAGTTTGTAACTTGTGCTAACCAATTTTAGCTTCCACTAATTTAACGATTATCAAACAGTTACAAAATAGCATTTTTTAAGCTTTTTGTTTAATCAAAACATAAATTTAGAATATAAATTGTATGATCGTCTTGATAATTTCTTGCACTTGAGTATTTCCAATCTATTGCATAAAAAAACCACTCCGTAGAGTGGCTCTTTTAATAATTACTATTTAACACGAGTTACAAACTCGCGCCAGCTGGGGGTACTTTCCACTAATTATTTTAACCCATTATCGAGAACATTAATCTCTTCATTTACAAATAAATATCTATCTATAAACTTAAACTCATTATTATCTCCCCATATAGTATCTTTTCTCTCAACTAATATACCTCTAATATAGTTTTTACCTCCTTTTGCAAAACCAGTCTTATATACTATACTTCTTTTAGACCAATAATTTTCTTTATAAGTTTCATTGTCAATTATTCCATCATTTACAACACTTCGTATCGTGTCAAATACTATTTCTTTATGATTTGAAAAATCTGAATTTAAAACTGAATAATGCTCTTTAGGAGTCAAAAAAAATATTTTTGAAAAATTTTCTCGATAAGATTTACGTAATAAGATCTCTACCTGAAAATATTTATTTTTCTCAATTGAGCCATCAAGATTTATATTAAAATAATTACCATATGTATCTAAAGTATCTTTTCCCTTTATACACCAAAATTGATTTAAAAAATTCTCCCCATAAATGTTTAAGTATTCATGAATTTTTTTAATCTCATCAACATCAAATGTTATTGTATTGCCAAGTATAAACCCATTATCTGTTATATACATAGAATCTACTAACTTATCATCAATAAAATATGAGCGTAATTTGAAGCTGTCTTTTTGTTTTGACGGATAGTAAATGGTTTTAGTAGGAATACCATCATTCGTTTCAGAATATCTGATTGAATCTTTAATTTCGATATTCATCTTACCTTTCCCATTTTTACTACATGATAAAAAGCACAAAAAACATATTAGTACTAATAGTTGTTTCATATTTTAATTTAATATTTTGCTAGTGTTTTTATTGTTCTTACTTGAAAAGAATCTCTTTTTTGGACTTTTGTCATGCGATTAGTATTAATTGTACCCCCTGACCCAGGCGGAAGAGTATCAGTGACTTTTATCACCTGACCACTAGACCCTGTACTATATTGGTTAACAATATAGTTAATTTCAAAAGAAGGGACATCTCCACTACCACTATCAAACAAATCAATTACATTACCTGAAGCCTCAACTTTATCTACCAAATCTCCACCAGCATCGTTTCCTTCTTTTAAATGATTAAATACATTTTTCTTCCCATGTATATTTTTAGCATTAGTTTTCCCGTCTCCTCTTTTACGACCTTTGCCACCCTTTCCATAACCAACTCCTTGTGCAACCCCTTCCATATTCATTTCATCCACAGGCACACGTCCAGGGTTCTCATTTATCAAATCTGGATCTCCTGATGATTTTCCAGTATCATCTACTATAGCAGCGCCACCTTTCGCTTTAAGGAAATTTAAAACAGGTTCTGCAGCTACACTCACAACCGCAACTATAGTTGCCTTTACACGGCTCTTTGTTTTCTTATTAGATGAACTACTAGAACTTTTTCTTCCACTTCCCCTTTTAGAACTCGCTTGAGAAAATACTGAAACTGGTCTAAGAGCTTGTTCTATTGCTTTTATACCTTTTGGATCAGTTCCACCAATAGGCATCATTCCATCTGGATCAATAAAAAATATTGGGTTATTAAATCCAAAATTATAAGGCGAATGCCTACGCATTTTTTCAGCAAGTGGATCTAAATTCATCCATCTACCAATTGCAGGATCATAATTACGAGCAGATACATCATACCAATCAAGACCTAGTTCTTCTCCAAACTCCTTACCACCAAACATGAATTTACGAGCTGCCGAGTTTACATTTGCAGAAACATTAGAGTTATAGCCTTTATGCTTTAAGCCAAAGGGATAATAGTTGTTTTCTTCTAATAGTTCAACATTATTTTGGTTAAATCTAAAGTTATCAATATAACATGTTGTCAAAGTACCATCGTCTGTATCGTTTCCTTTTTCAAATCGGATACTTATATAATCTCCTGTTAAGGTTAAATGGGTTTCAAAATGCCCATCCTGTAATAAAAACACATCTCTATTAGCATTAGACTCCCATACTCCATTAATTCTTTCCTTAATGATTAAGGATGTCTTTTCCATACTCCCTTTATCAAAATCAAAAGCAATATGGATAGGTTCATTTGGTGTAATATTTACCGCTTTATTAGTTCCATTCCATTTATTAAGCAAATTGATGTTTAACTCTTGATTGGTATTAGTAATACTACCACCATTGAATGGGTTAGACCAATCTGAGGTGTTTGATGTAAAATCATCTTCTTGATGAATTGCTGTAATTCCATTGCTTTTATAAGCCAATCTAATATTCCCTAAATGATCTTTATACTGGTATACATAGTTATAACTCGATCCATTAGGTTCTATATACCCTTCTGGATGCGAAAAGAATTTCAAAGCACTATTTTCATAAATATAGTTGCCTGCATATTCGGTATTTGTTATGTTACCTTTATCGTTAACCACTTTTT